>Ga0210394_10003784_pt1 | contig 18396 bp, 28 predicted proteins | sample IncBWC12MmetaG_FD_160121 | JGI IMG/M metagenome (GOLD analysis project Ga0210394, IMG submission 160121) | Forest soil microbial communities from Barre Woods Harvard Forest LTER site, Petersham, Massachusetts, United States - Inc-BW-C-12-M | ecosystem: Environmental > Terrestrial > Soil >... | reverse complement strand
TCCGGTGAAGCGGATGTTCCTCGTCGAAGCCGAACTTGCCAAGATTACGCTCAACTGCGCCCTGACTATGAAGATTTCGCTCGCCAATCAGTTGCACCTTGTAGCCCGGAAACTGGGAGCCGATTCCGCAAAGATCATGGATGCGGTGGGGGAAGACCCGAGAATAAACAAGGCGTATCTAACCCCCGGATGGCCCTACTCGGGGCCGTGTCTGCCTAGGGATAATCGAATGTTCCAGTACGTTGCCGAACAGGTCGGAGTGAAGGCGGCGCTCTCGGAAGCCGCCGACCAGATCAATGATGCCATCTACCATGAACAAGATTGAAGAGATTTCCGCCTATTGGGACAAAAGCCCCTGTAACGTGAAGCACGGGGAAGCGCCGGTCGGCTCCTCGCTGTGGTCCCATCAAGTCACGACTCGGAAGTATTGGGTCGAACAGCACATCCCTCCCTTCGCCGGATTCTCGGACTGGAAGGGGAAGCGCGTCCTCGAACTTGGCTGCGGAATCGGCACCGACACAATTCAATTCGCCAAGTTCGCCGAGCACGTCGATGCGGTGGACATTTCGAAGGTTAGCCTAGAACTCGCCATGAAGCGGGCGGCACTGAACAATTACAGCAATATCGGTTTCTATGAAGGGAACATCGAGGACCCGTTGCCGTTCACCGCGAACGAGTGGAATACCTACGACTTGGTTTATAGTTTTGGCGTCCTTCACCACACGCCGCATCCCGAAGCGGTTTTGCAGAATGCCTACAGGTTCCTGAAGCCGGACGGAGAACTTCGGATCATGCTCTACGCCAAATGGTCCTACAAGCGCCTCTTGGGACATCAACCCGAGGCGCAGGCGGGCTGTCCACTCGTCCGGTGGTATACGGTAGCGGCGGCAAGGCGGCTCGTTGAGACCTGTAAGTTCCGGGTCTTATCCATCCAAAAGACCCACATCTTTCCCTGGAACATTTCGGAATATAAGCAGCACCGGTACGTTCGGGAGTTTCCTTGGAACGTGGTGCCGGAACATTGGCTCGAATCCTCTCTCGGCCATCAGCTTTTGATTCGAGCGGTGCGGGCGTGAAGGCCGCCGTCGTCGTTACCACGGTCCACGATTGCAGGGAACTCCTGGACGGATACCTAAAGAACTTCTCGAAGTATGGGCATAATGTGAAGAATGTGAAGTTCTACGTAATCCCTGATGTAAAAACGCCATCCTTCATGTTTCCTAGTTCGGTGATCGTTCCAGAAATCGGTTCGCAAGACTATTTTCTGACCTACCACGGAATTGATCCAAACGATATTCCCAGGAACTCCGACAACCGGCGCAATGTCGGCTATCTCATGGCCTTTGCGGATGGAGCGGAAATGGTTGTTTCCATCGACGATGACAACTACTGTCCCGAAGACTCGGACTTTATCGGTGGACACTGTGCTGGACTGAATGAAGATTCTAAAGATGGATTTGTTAGCGTAGATTGCGGTTGGTACAACAATCTCAACACCTTCGGGATGGGAGACAGTTTTTATCCGAGGGGATTCCCCTATTATGCCAAAAACAAAAAAAGAGATAGAAGAATTTTAAGGGGATCAATCCCCGTACGAATAAACGCCGGAATGTGGAAGGGCGACCTGGACCTAGATGCGATCACATGGCTCGGGGGAAGGGCTTACACGCCGGACACCCTTTATGGAAGTATTTCATTGGCCGACGATACATGGTGCCCGATCAATTCACAGAATACAGCGGTGCATCGGGATTTGATGGGCGCGTATTACTTCGTGCGCATGACCTCGATGATGGACCGCTTCGGTGACATCTTCCAGGGCTATTTCGCTCTGAAAGTGGCAAAGCATATGGGCTGGACGGCCCGGTTTGGCTCACCGGTCGTCACGCATCGCCGGAACTCGCATGTGTATCTGAAGGATGTGCGGAAGGAGATCGAACCGATCCTGCTCCTCGAAGAACTGCTCCCGAAACTCTTGGAGGTGAAACTAACCGGCACGACGGTCGAGGAAGCCTATTTGTCGCTTGCGGACTTCATCGAAAGCCAGTCGTCGCCATTTTATTCCGAAACGGCTAGACTGATGCGCGTGTGGTCCGGCGCGGTAGGGAGGATCAATGGCAAAAGTTATTCTAGCCGGGGGGCCTAGCTTCGCCCTGTTCAATCCATCGCTCCATGCCTCGCTCGGCCTGCTCTATCTCGCCTCGGCGCTCCGGGAAGCGGGCCACGAAGTAAAAATCATCGACTGCCACAAGATCAGCACCTTCGACGCCGAAGCGAACAAACTGCGCGTCGATCCCGAAAAAATGGAAACCTGTGACATCTTGGGCGTTTCCATTGTCACTCCGAATGCCGAATTCGGAGGGCAACTAGCCGCTCTCTGGCCTGCCAAGGTGAAGGTAGCCGGTGGACCGCATGTGACGTACATCATCGACGGACCTCATGCCCAATTTAAGCAGAAGAAGTATTTCGAAGGGTTCGACTTCCTGATGACCGGCGAGTGCGAGGAATCGTTCGTCCAGTTCTGCAATACATGGGAATCGGGCGGGGACGTAACCAGAGTTCCGGGAGTGACGTGGTTCGATGCGTTCGGGGTGCATCAGCTTTACCCATCACCGCCACTGCCCGATGTAACGAAGATGAAGACTCCGGCCTACGACCTCTGGGGGAATTACCAAAAAGGCGGCTTGCAGGTCTCCTCGATTCATGGGAAATCCATAGATGTTGCTGAACGCACGATTGGCTCCTTGTGGACGGCGCGTGGCTGCCCATATTCGTGCTCCTTCTGCGCTGACGCCAGAACAAAGCTCCGAGAAGAGACATTCGCCCAAATCGAGGCCGAAGTCAAAGCCCTTGCCGAAATTGGAGTAACCGCCCTCCGAGTTTGGGACGACGTGCTGACTATTAAAGCCAAGCGGTGCCGGGAACTGGCTGCCCTCTTCCACAATTACGGGATGCTCTGGCGGGGATGGAGCCGGGTGAATCTGTTCGACCCGGAACTGTTCAGGGACCTTGCTCGCCTCGGCTGCACGGAACTCGGGTTCGGCGTCGAACATGGCTCGGCCCGAATGCTGAAAGCGATGAACAAGGGCACGACGCCCGAGGCTAATACGCGAGGGATTCGCCTATGTCAAGATGCCGGGATTTCGGCACGGGCCTATCTCTTGATCGGTTTTCCAGGCGAAACTTGGGAGTCCATCCAGGAAATGCAGGACTGGCTCGACGATTGCCGACCGGACGCGGCGAGCTTGCACCAATTTCAACCATACCCCGGATGTGAAGTTTGGAATCATCCCGATAGATTCGGAGTCACGATCACTGCGGATTCATGGTCAAAACTCTGGGAATTAAATGACGAGGACCCGAGTACAATTGTGCTTGAACTTCCCACGATGAACAAAACAGAACTATTCGCTGCTAGGAAGCAGTTGCATGACTGGGTGACAGACAATATTTCTCTTCGACTTGCGAACCGATGAAACTCAGCATCATTTGTGCAGGTCGCAATGACCTCCACGCCGGAGACTTCATCGACCGGATGAACCGCTCCTTCGAAACACTTCCCTCCGATGCCGAAATCATCATGGTCGAATGGAATCCTCCCGAGGATCGGCCTCCCCTTGCCTCGACGATTAAGCGGTCCGGAGTTCGTGTCATCACCGTTCCACGAGATTTACACAATACCACTCACGGAAACGATCTACTGCCATTCTTCGAATATCGGGCCAAGAATGTCGGCATCCGCAGAGCGCACGGCGAGTGGATTTTGTCGATGAATCCGGACATCCTACTCGGCCAGGAAATGCTCGAACGCCTGGGATACGATTTCGACCCTCAGTTCTTTTATCAGGCTCCGAGGCACGACATTCGGGACGGGAAACTCGTTCAGGTTACGAGGGGTCCAGGAGACTTCGTTCTGATGCATCGGAACAAATGGTCCGACCTTCGAGGGTATCTCGATATTGTCAGCTATTCGCATATCGACTCGCTTCTTGTCTGGACTGCGGAGTTTAGCGGCATTCCGAGAATCGAACTTCCCTGCCCAATCTTCCATCAAGAGCATGACCGTTCGGTTCACAAAGGCCGAATGACGATCCATTCCTCGGACATCCACCGATTCATCGGGCAGAAGAACGACGAGGATTGGGGATTTGCCAAACTCGATTTAGCGGAGACACTGACGTGAAACCGTACTTCCAAGAGGACGGAATTACGATCTATCACGGCGATTGCCGAGAGGTGCTGCCCAGCATCGATGCCGAATTATGCCTAACCGATCCGCCGTATGGAATTGGAGAAGATTATTCCAGCTACCACGATTCAAAAGATAATCTTCGAGATTTGATCGAGTGGACAATGCCGATGATTCGAAATAGTTGTAAACGCACACTTCTGACCCCTGGAAACGGGAACCAGTGGCTCTATCCCAAACCAGATTGGACACTATGCTGGTACATATCGGCGGGCTGCGGACGCAGCCCGTGGGGATTCTCGTGCTGGCAGCCGATTCTTGCCTACGGAAATGATCCCACCGTCCATCTCGGGTGCCAGCCAGATGCATTCGCCATCAATGAAACATCCGAGCCAAACGGCCATCCATGTCCCAAGCCTATCGGATTATGGAAGATTCTTCTAAAGCGTGGCTCTCCACATCAGATCGACACAATTCTTGATCCTTTCATGGGAAGTGGAACCACGCTCCGGGCAGCCAAAGATTTAGGCCGACGCGCCATCGGCATTGAAATCGAAGAGAAATACTGCGAGATTGCAGTAAAACGACTGGCACAGAAAGTGTTCTCTTTCTAATGCGCGTAGCCTTGTTGTATCCCTGCGTGGCTGCACTCTGCGAGAAAATGGCGGCTATCTTCCCCGGCCTCACGGTAATCGGACCTCCGTGCGATGCGCTTTACAGTTGGGACAAGAGAATCCTGAATCTGGCAAAAGCGAAGGACAGAGTGAAAGAATGGCAGGAAGTGGGCCTCGACATTCATTTCGAGGAGAAGCCGTATTCGGAGTGCGATTTCTCGAAGTTCGATCTCCTGATCGAGTCTGTGGAGACTTTCGATTATGCCGCCGACTGGAAGAACCATTGTCACCGGGTCGAATGCCCGATTCTGGTCTTTGTATGCTGGTACGACGGCCCGGGTTACTTGCCCTCGACCTACCGGGAGAAGATCAAAAACCTACCCATCAAAGTCGGAATGCCGTCCATTGTCCCATCCTGGAAGTCGGCCTATCCCCAGGCCGAGTTCGGCCCACTTCCGGTCGGCGATTGGTGGTTCAAAGAGGAATGGACCGGGATTCGGGAAGAGGCACTATTTGTTCTGGCCGGGAAGGACCTGTGGCGACCGGCAGACAAGTCGGTCTGTGGGGTTGACCTCTTCGAACGACTCTCGGACCGCTTTCCGGGACGGATGCATCACCACGACGGGGCAATGGAGTTCAAGACCTCAAAGCAGATGGCCGAAATGTTCAGCGAGTATCGGGTATTTGTGAATCTCGACAGTGGAGCCGGAAGACCCCTCTGTACGTCGTTTACCGAGGCACTGGCAGCCGGTATGCCAGTTGTGGCTCGGAATCCTTCCTATCGGGATTACATTGACGGGAACGGGGTTTGCACGGATGATTTCGACCAAATGGCCCAGTTCATAGATCGGTGTTTCGAGAATCTCGACAGGGCGAGGGACCTCAGTTTTCGGAGTCGGCAGATCGGGAAAGCCTGCTTCTCGACCGAAGCGGTTCGACCACACTACGAGATCGGAAGGTCGGCATGAGAATACCAGTAGAGAGTATTCCGAAGGCTGATGCTATCAAAGCGGCTAGAGATTGGCTGTATATCTGTGAACTAGCTTTTGGTAATGGGAAAATGAACATCGACAATATTTCGATAACCATTGGCGAATTCGAGCGAATCGCAAAAGTTCTGCTCGTCGGAATCGGGGAACTCAGTAAATGATTTCCCTACTCCTCCCATCCCGGAAGCGCCCGGAAATCCTTCGCAGGATGATTCAATCGGTTCGGTCCACTGCTGACAGTGACGTAGAGATTGTCGTTCGATTCGACGACGATGATAAATCCAGTATGGAGGCTGCAAGGAAGGACGGAGCGATTGTGTTCTCCGGTCCTCGGGTCCGGGAAATGACCGTTTACTGGAACGAGTGCTATTACTCCTCTCACGGTAAAATTCTCTGCCAAGCGAACGACGATATGGTCTTCACCACAAAAGGGTGGGACACGATGCTCGAAAAGGCGTTCGCCGAAGTTCCGGACAGAATTATGTTGGCGCATGGATCGGATGTGTTCGGCCACGGCAGCAATTTCGGTCCCCATGCCTTCGTCCACCGGAAATGGATTGAAACGCTCGGCTACTTCATTCCGCCCTACTTCTCCTCGGATTTCGGAGATGCCTGGATCAACGAGATTGCGAACATTCTCGGTCGCCGGAGATTTCTGCCCTTCAACGTCGAACATCACCATTTCTCTCAGGGCATGGCGGAAGTGGACGAAAACACGAAGGAGCGATTACAGCGGCACCAAGAGGACAATCCCGAGGTCCTGTATTACAGTTCGGAAATGGCCTCCGAGCGATACCGAGACGCGATGAAACTCGCAAAACTGATGGACAAGAATCTGAGCACGAAGGGTTGGTGCCCGCCACACAACAATATTCGAAGCGCCGGGATGTGTCCGAAATGTGAGAGTCTATCGACAGTGGCGGTCGGAGTTGGAAAGTTTTTCTGCAATGCCTGCGGGAAGGAATTTGAGCGATGAAGCTCGAACTTCTCTGCCTCACGATGCCGTCGAGGGTAGAATTCCTTCGCCGCCTGTTCATTGCGCTAGAACCGCAGATGGCCGGGAATCCGAATGTGTCGATCCGAGTTCGAACCTGCGACCCGAAATACACCCTCGGAGAGAACCGGGACATGCTTCGGAGAGCTTCGGAAGCCCATTACATTGCGTTCATGGACGATGACGATTTACCGTCAACCGACTACATTTCGAGCGTCTTGCCGCCACTCCTCGATGGGGTTGATTATGTGGGCTTTAACGTCCAGTGTTACATCGACGGCGAGCCACTCAAAAAGGTGACTCGGCACTCCCTTCGATACGAAGGCTGGTACGAGGACGAAACGGGCTACTACCGGGACATTTCGCACATCAACCCGATACGCCGGGACTTGGCTCTCCTGGAAGCCTTCGAAGGCGGGCATGGAGAGGACGTTCGGTGGGCCGACCGGATGCGGGCGAGAGGCGTTCTGAAAACGGAACGCTACATAGACCGGGTGCTTTACCACTACTACTTCCGGACCCGAAAGAACATCGGCAAGCCGTGCCCGAAGTGTGGCAGTACGTCCACAGTGCTCGTCGGCGAAGGGACAGCCTGCAACGGATGTGGCACGTCGTTTGACCGGCATCCGGAGCAAAAATCTTGTCTTTGGACTTGACTTGGGCATCCAGATTTGCGAGTATGCGGGCTGCGGGTACGGTTCTCCGGTTGAGCGAGGGCGGTTTTAACGGGGCCGCCCTTGTTTTAAGCCTTCCAAGCGATATATCCCAAAAGAAGAAGTTCGGCGATCATCGACGCCAACATAATTGCGTGATAGTGCCGATCAATCCAAGCAGAAAAGCCAGTAGGAGAAGTATCCCCGCGCTTGCCAGTGTCACCCATGCCGGTTGCTGCCTCCCGGTACCCCGCATCACTCGTCCAGTAGGGGAAAGTCGGTTCCGTTAGAAGTGAAAAAATCACAGACTCCGGTCGGGGATACCCCGTCTTTGTCGGTCTCTTCATCTCGGAATATTTCGCAAGTGTGGAACTTGTCGATGACCCGCTCGAAAAAGTGCTGGCAGGACTGGCATTTTTCTTTGCCATCAGCTTCCCGGTATGACACTTCCTCGGAATCAAACTTTACCGGACGCGATTCGATCAATCTTTCGTAGAAGTTCTTGCTGACTGTTGCCATTAATGGCCTCCACGATGGTCTGATCCATCTGCTCACCAAAATTTGCCATCATCATAGCAATGGATCGGTCGATATATGGACCAAGTTCGATCCAATCACCCATTACGGCAGGAGTGACAATCTCCGGAGGAGGAGTCCAAATCTTACTCCGGCCCATATCGAAAATCTTCCGACGTGGATCGAACACAAACGGAGCGGCGGTCAGAAACGACAGAAAACTTCGTCGAGAGATTTCCATCAGTGAACCTCGGTCGGCGGCACTTCGACATCGGACGGTCTCATTCGAGCCTTCGATTCGAGAGCCGCAATTTCCTCTTCGGAGAGTTCGAGTGCTGGAAGTGGCGGCAAGCCGAACTTAACCCCACAGCACCCGCAGTAAACGTCGTCCGGCGCTCCCGGTTTTCCACAATTACAGGTCTTCCCGGCAATAAGCCGGGTGCCATCATTTCGGCAGAAGGAGTCACCGGCCTTTGGTACCCGGTCACAAGTTGGGCAGAATAGATTCCCGATCCCGGCAGGTTTCTGTGGACCGGGAGCCACACCTTTCCGATTCCAGGGATGGGAACTACACATACATCTGCACTCGCGTTCCGTACAAGCTTCGTGGTGCCCACTGACACACTCGGCGCTATAACCCGGCACCGGGAGCCTCTTTCCTACCCCATCTGGTATACGCCGCTTTTTTAGCCTTCAAGCGATTCGCAGCCGACTTCTTGGGACTTGATATATGCCCGCCCTTAGCCCCCCGACAACTGAGACAGGGGTACGGTCGTCGATGAATTTCGCAAATTCCACTGGTTTCCGTCGTTCGCATGATCCGGAACCGTAGCACAATTAGTGGCCCTTTGACTATGCCCAACACAATAGATATTGAATTTGATCCTAGTTGGGAATATATTCCGGATGTGCCTGAGTTGCCGACCACGAAACGGGTTTGCTTCCTAACGAACAATCGCTACGATTCTATTACTGGCTGTTGGAATTGGATCGGAGCGAATTCAGGAGGGAATATTCCCTATGGGAGAATGCAGTACATGGGGAGGGTCGAAAAAGTCCATCGACTCTCCGCCCACTTCTATTTGGGATACGATCTAAAGTCGGAACTCATTGTTTGCCACAAGTGCGATAACGGACTCTGTTTTAATCCCAAACACCTATTCATCGGCACCTACTCAGATAACTCGAATGACGCGATCAACAAAAATAGATGGGACAATAAATGGGAGTTGTCGAAAACCTATTGTCCCAAAGGCCATCCATATTCCGGTGACAATCTGTACGTAGTTCCTTCATCGGGACGCAGACAGTGCAAACAATGTCGGCGCGTAAATTTTCTTTCGTTCAAGGAAAGAAATGCCTAACCTTCCGACCTGTGGGAATTTTCTTGCCGGGACATGCGAACGCTCGGACGTTTACGTGTCACGGGAAACAGACTCCGCATTTGTAATGACCTGCCGGACCTGCTCCTCAATCAATGTGTGGCCGAAAGACAAGGACGAATCGGCGGGCCGGTATCAAAACTTCCTCAGACATAAAGCCGCCCGAGAAGCACAGCATCGGTACGAGTCAAGCCGACCAGAGTACTCGATGCCTTCCAGTGGAGGAAAATGAACGTGGCAATGTCGCCCGAAGCTCGAACACTCCAATCCCAAAAGATGAAAGAATCCTGGATTCGTCGCAAGGCAGAAAAAGGGGAGCCTTCCGCCGATCCAGCCATTCGAGAAGCCCAAGCCAAAGTTCCGATGAACGCTCCAATCGAACGTGGAACAATGGTTGCCGAAGTGAAGGACGAAGTGATTCCGACCGAAGCCCTTCCCGTTGAACAACGATCCTTCCCCGATCACGTCACAATCGAAGTGGATTGGGAACACCTTCCGATGCAAGTTGCGCAGGAGTTCTACGCTTACCTAAAGGTGGAGTTCGAAAGGGCCGGGAAAACCCTAAACACCCGCCTGATGACTCGAACCGAATCCTTCACTTGCTTCATGTGCAAAAAGACGTTCAACGGAAGACCGGGATTCACGGACCATTCCTACATCGACCCCGCCACTGGTTTATCTCCCAGGGTGGACTGTTGCGGTGAACTTTGTGTCATCAATTACAACTCCTTCCGAATCAACCAGCGCCATCAAAAAGAACTGGCAAAGGCCGCTGCCGAGAGAGAATGAAGCGGAATGATCCAAGTTGGATGGACCGGTCCCGACAACTTCTGAGCAAGTTGCCGATCAAGGACCGGGAGCAAAACATAATGACGCATTTCAAGTTTTTCCCGAGCCAAGAAAAACGGTTCCAGAGAATGCGGGAGCAATGGCACAAACAAGGGCACGTCCGGATCATCGACCTCAAAAGCCGCCGTGTCGGATTTTCCTCCCAAACCGAAGGATTCTTTTGGGCACGAGGACTAGGATTTCCGAACCAGAACATGAAGATTGTGGCTCACCTTCAGACCTCCGCCGAAGAACTGTTTCGTGTACCGGGCGATCTATCCAGAGGCTTCCCCGAATTCCCTCTCGAAGACATCCAGCAGAAGAAAATCTATTTCCGGCATCCGAGTGGAGATAGCCACTTGACCGTAGCTACGGCAGGCACTCCATCGGCGGGGCGCGGGGGAACACTCTCCGCGCTTCATCTTTCCGAAGCCGCTTCCTACCCGGATGACGAGATTTTTACGGCTATGATCTCCTCCGTATCGAAGGGTCCTGGAAGCATGATTATTATTGAATCGACGGCCAATGGCCGAGAAGGTCCAGGAGCCGCGTTCGCCGAGTATTGGGACGAAGCGGTAGCTGGCCGGAACGGGTACATCCCCAATTTCGCATCGTGGCTCGAAGACCCGGCCTTCATACGTCCGGAAGAAGAAGCGGAAGACGCTCCTCGGGATGATCTCGAAAAGGAGTTGATGGCAAAGCCGTTCAGCGCCAGCCGGGAGCAAATTGCCTGGATGCGTCGAACCAAGGCCGATGACTGCCGGAACATCGAATCGAAATTCCTACAAGACTTTCCGCACACACCCTCGGTAGCCTTTCAAGTATCGGGCTACCCGGCTTTCCCGAGGGAGGAACTAGCCTATGCGGAAGGCACGGTTAAACCGCCGCTCTGCCGAGGGTCTTTTCAGCGTATGGGTGGAGGTCCGGCTTTTAAGTTCATCGAGGATGATAACGGTCCTGTCTATGTATGGAAAAGACCCTTCAACGAAAAAGGTCGTCCAGATGGACTGCATTACTACATCGGAGCGGATGCTGCTCTTGGAACTGAGGAGGGTGACTTCTGCGCTTACGTCTGTCTGTGTGGAGAGACCGGCGAATTGGCTTGCCGTTTTGCAGAGCGCATTGCCCCCGAAGTTCTGGCGAATCAACTCGATATGTGCGGACAGTATTACCATCGAGCGATGGTAAATCCGGAATTGACTGGAAACCTAGGTAGGTGGGCACTCGTAAAACTGAGAGACGAGTACCGGTACCCCAATATTTACACCTGGAAGGGTCGGGATGACCGAAAGAAGGGCAAGAGCCGGAGTATTGCCCTCGGCTTCGAAATGACGCAAGCCACTCGCCGGTTGATCGTCGATGCAGCCCGAAGCGGCATCCGTATGGGACTGAGGGCCGATCCGGGGGCGCTCGTCATCAATGACCGGGCATTGATGGACCAGATCGGCATGATGACGGTGAAGGAGTGGCGTTGGGACATCCTTCGAGGGCATGACGACATCGCCGTTGCCTGGATGATTGCCTGCCTGACCCGGGAGCAATATCCGCCCGCGAGGATGAAGTACGCTCCGAAAAACACGATGGACCCGCAGAATCCGAGGCAAGTTCTCGAAATGCCGATCAAGGAAGAGATTGGGCCGATGATCCAGCGGGAAATGCAGATGTTTATGAGAGCGGCAAAAACGAAGCATCGGGACCGGCTCGTAGGAGTCTGAAATGCCAGCATACAATCGAGGGGAAGCCAGCCTCGAATCGTACCTCGTAAAAATCATCGCGGCACTTTGCCGACAAGCCGGTGGAGAAATCCGAATCCGGGGAGATTTGGTGGATGTAATCGACCAGCCGGTAACGCTTCTGAAGGATTGGGATTCAAAGACCCAGGAACTCGTCCTCCGGACGCATCTTGGATCGTTCGGAGAAGTTTTTAGGGCAATTCCCGAGAAGCAGCCAACCAAGGAAGTGATTGCCGCCGACCCTATTCGGAAGCACGTACCCGAGGAGCCGAACCTTTTTGCTCCACAGGGTAGCACTTTGGACGACTCCAAACTTAAAAAGCTAGAAACGGAATTGACAAGACGTAGAGTTGCGTCAATGATTTCGGAAGATTTGAAAAAGCGGCAGCGGCAACCGGAGGTATAAGTTGGAAAACCCCACAATGGTCATCGTGTTCAACCGGGAGAGTTTGGAGATTTCGATTGATGCCCCGGATATGTCCCTCGATTTTGGTCTTTCTCTCCTCGAACGGGCCAAACGAATCCTCGAAGCTCAGGAAAAGATCGTACTGACCCAAAAAGCGATAGCGGTCTCCCGAGCGGAAGCCCAAAACGAATTGCGCAGCAAAGCGGTGCTAGACAGGATAAAACTACAATGACCGAAGAGAGTTCCCGAGCGATTTACGAGAAGATATGGGCCGAGTTCGCCGAAAACCGTAAGGCGAATCGAGCGACAGCCTATGGCAATTTGCAACGGGCGCTCGCCGAACATGCCGCTGATCTCGTCCCTCATTATTTCACTGCAAAGGAACATTTGAGCGTGGTCGCCGACGTGGAGCAGTATACGAAGTCGGACAAGCAGTCGGATAGCGGGAATCCGACCGAAACGATTGCGAACTGGCTGAACGGAGGCTTGGACCTCTCCCGAGTTTCGATGATAAAGGATCGGAATTGATCCCGACCTGCATCTACTGCTATCGTCCGATGCAGTTGAACACGGCGATGAGCACCGAAACACAGAAACAGTATGTTTGCGGCTGCCGGGGATACGTGTACTACCATAACGTGCCGAACTGGAAGCCGCCACTCGAATTGAAGGGGAAGCGTCATGGAACGTAGAAAACTTTTGAAATCTATCGCACTCCTACCGGCTTTGACTATGCCGGAAATAGACAAAACTACACCCACTCAGATTGCCGGTACATATCGTGGATTTAAGATCGCTTGGCGTGGGTGGTTCGACTTATTCAACCAACACGTTAAGGTCGGGCAGTGGGTCGCCTATAATAGAGAAAATTCTGATCGATGGCAAGTATATTCGTCATATCCTGGATCAACTGGGAAGTGTTTTCCTGGATATATTTACGACATTTCTACCCATTCGGATCAGGAATATCCGGGACCGTGGTCAACTCCTGAGCAATTAGAATCGTACCGGCAGGATGCTCTTGGTAGATTAATCCGCTATATCAACGAGCACTACGAGGAGTTGGTTCATGGAGCGTAGAAAGCTACTACAAGCACTGACCGCGCTCCCGGCGATGGTGATAGCCGGTAAAGATGGCAAACCGGTCGGCGTGAAATATGAGACCACACCGGATAAGCGATACGTCGTTTTCCTGAATGCGCGAATGGTAGATGTAACGGATTTTTGCGCTCCACCTTCTGAATCATGCCCTGCCGCACATGCACTCCCTCCGGGAACTGTTGTCCATTGTGTCTATGCGGGCAAAGATGAATCAATGGACGAAATCATCCGTATCTACGAGGTCGAATAGTGTCCGTCACCTACATCCAAGCTCCGATGATTATGGAAGGGGAACGGAAAAGCGTCCAATTCCCCGGAGACAAGAAGATTGCGAAGCAACTGGACGAACTTGTTCGGATGTCCTCCCAGGAACGGGAGCAGAAACAGGGCGGCAATCACGTCGCCGACATGAAGAATTTCTACAATCTGACCTATTATCCGACCGCCTCGACTCCTTCATTTCGTCCCCGCGTTATTCTCCCGGAAGCGCAATTCCTGGCAATGTGCGAAGCTACGGATTTGACGAACGACACGCCGAAGACCTACATCTCGATCAACGGACGAGCAGACGAGCAGCGCGAGAAGGCATTTGCGGCTGCTTGGCGCTTGGGGATGTTCAATAACCGGATTTTCGATGCGGTTTTCTGGTCGCAACTTTCGAATCCAAGCTGGATTCAACTCGGCTACAACCCGGACGCCCGAAACGGGAAAGGGATGGTTTGGCTCGATGCGCTGGACCCCTCGACCCTTTTCCCTGATCCGCACGCTCGAAACGACCGGACGTGGGCTTACGTGGTGCAGGAGCGATACTTCTACGTCGATGAAATCCGGCGCATGTTCCCGGAAAAGGGCAAATACGTCAAAATTGGCGGCGGATACGATGATTATGAAGACAACGAAACAGAAGGATCGCGTTTTGATCTTTCTATGGAGTTGCCGCCTGGACCCCTTCGGATGGACGCACCCGAAGGATTTGAGCATCAGCGAAACGGACCTCGTGTGCGTGTACGATTCGCATGGGTCAAAGACTATGCCCGTGACCGGGTGGAGGAAATCGCAGGGGTTCGGGCCGGAGAAGGATTCGAACTCGTAGTCCAGCCGAAGTTTAAGTGGAGATTTCCGAATGGCCGATTCATCATCGAGTGTAACGGCATCATTCTCGCAGACGGCCCCAATTTCATTCCTCGGCTCCCTGAAGATGATTTTGGAACTTTCCCTTTTATTGGGATATGGAGTATGCCTCACCTCGATAGCATTTATGGTCCTCCTCCAGTGCGGTATGTTAAGTCTCCCCAAGAAATTGCTGAACGCATGTACACGCAGTTGATCGAAAACATGATCCGCACGAACAACGTCCAGTGCTGGATTCCCCGAGATTCGAATATCGACATCGACGCCTACGGAGGGCTTCCTGGAGAAGTTCAGGTGTACGACGGGGATAAGCCTCCGACCATGAGTTCTCCGCCACAGATTCCGCAGCACATGACGCAGATTCCCGAGCTTCTGCTTCAGAAGGTAGCGCGATATTCGGGCAGCACAGCCGAACGGCAAGGGCAGGCAGGCGGGGGAAATGTGTCTCCGGAACTATTCGACGCCGCTGTCTTCCAGGGGCAGACATTCGTCCGGATGAAAGCCCGCCTACTTGCCGAATCGTATCAACGTCTCGCTCGAATGGTTTTCTACACAATGGCTCGGTTCAAACGGGACGAGGACACCCTCATGCCGCAGCGTGGGAAGCAAAAGTCCTGTTCTTGGCTTCCGGTTCCGGAAGGGTCGGAATGTGATCTGGAACTCGATGCAGTTTCTTTGCAGGCCGTGTCTAGTACGATGCTCAAAAACCTGACAATGGCATTGAGTAAAACAGGAACATTGCCATTGAAATTTGTGTTCGATACGCTCGGGCTACCGAATTCCGAGGAACTCGCCTCGGACGCGCAGAGACAAATGGAATTAAGCGCCCTCAGTAAGCTGCGTAAACCTCGATGACAGAATGGGTTCCAGTATCAGAGATTGCTCGCCGGTACGGTAAGCATTCCGTGACCATAAAGCGTTGGTGTAAAGACGGATTCATACTGCATTTGGGTTTTCGCATCCGAAAGGACCCAAAAGGTCAATGGTTTTTGTGCGAAAGTAGTAACGAACAAAGTGAACAGAGTAAACCCAATGGATTGACCAAGTAAGAAGCATACCCCAATCTGTCCTTCGTGCAATCTAAGTTCGAACTGATTCATCTCTCCGAACATACCCATCCTGGCTATCAGACCCCCGTCTATTTGGTTCAGTTCGCGGTTGACGGACAGGTATGCCCGCCTTGCTGGTCTACGAAACAATCGAGGATCGAACTCGGAGAGGATATGTGGCTTGAGAATTTGAAGCTCGAAGCGCAGGGCGCACTGGCCGAGTGTGGGCCTTCGAAAGCTTTGACGAATTAGGAGAATTTATGGCGCGACGTAAAGGCAAAAGCTCCATGAATACGAAGATGGCTGGACGGCATCCGGGAAGCCGGAAGGCTGGCCGGTACTAGCTTCGTAAGCACGACCTGATCCGGGGGTCTCCCCGTGCAAGCGGGTGCCCGGACAAGAAAGGAGACACCAATATGGCTCGAAAGCGCGGTAGACACTCGAAGCGCAAGTAGCTGCGCTGAGAGAACAAAAAGTGCGTGGAAGGCACTGCCGGGGGCGGGGCATTTAGTTTCCCTTTCTGTCCCGCCCTTCGCACTAGGAGAAACAGATGCCCGATACACGGAATGGCCGAAACAACCGAATCGACGTAGAGCAGATCGACCGAAACATCGAAACCACCGAGAACTCGTACCTAGAGTCGCCGTTCAACGAAGAGATTATGGCCGGAGACGCTAACTATGGCGATGTTCTGTTCAACTCGATGCCGGAAGATCGGGTTGGACTGATGACGAATGGAAGGAATCGGAAGGATCGGCGATAGCGCGATGTTCAATGCCATGACAAGTCGAACAGAGCCAAATTACATCGAGTGGGAAATCGTAACCTCGGTAATGATGGCCGTGCGGTTTGCATTGTTTCAGGCATTTCGAGCAGTGATTGGGCCGTATAAGTGTTCCACTGATGACTGCATGATTGACGGCATTCCTAGCTCTGAATTTTTCAGGGAATTCTTTCCTTCTAGTTTTTTGACGCTCAGAAACCCTTTGGGAATTTTCTTGGTACCACTTTACCCAATTTCGTTTTTTGGTTTCTTTTCGATGTGGCTGAGCAGCCATCTCTCTTTTTCGTGGATACGATTTTCTTTCGTATCTAGCTACCTTGGCAGTATTTCTGCGCCTCCATTCTCTCTGGTATTCGGGAGTGGAATGTGAATTGGGCACGATGAATTTTACAACGGAGGTAAGGAAAAATCATGGTAAAAGGCGACCACTTTTCAGTCTTTGATTCGCCCTATGAAGTTCAGCCGCCGAAGGGTGCTGCGGAAGGCATGATCGACTACGGAGGGGTAGCGGAAGTGGCAGACGATTCCCGCACTGATCCGATGGGTGTACTGCCGAAGGAAGCGAAGCCTCGGAACATTGGTCCGAGTTCGAAAGAGTAATGCTTGGCGAGTCCTCCAAATCCGTTAATGGGCGGCGGTGCCCCTCCGGGCGCTCCGGGCGGTGCTCCGGGTGGAGGGATGCTCTCGACTATCCTCGGGGCGCTTTCCAATCGAGCCTCGACGAATCCAGGGCAGGACTTTTCACAGCAGTCGGCAGCGTTACAAGGTGCCGACCCTGGGATGGTATTGCGTCAACTCGAACAGGTCAATCAGGTTCTCGGGGTCCTGTTCGTCAAGACGTTTCAATCACTGCCGAACATGGCGAACCAGATCAGCGCGACGATGAAAGCCCTATCTCGGGCGATTAAAGAGGGACAGCAAGCTTCGAATGTCACGGAAGCGGTAAGTAAGAACGAGGAAGGATCGAGCCAACCGCCGATCAGTTTTAGTCCGGTAAGCCAAGGAACGGTCCCTGGTGCCGACCAGGGTGCAACAACTTAAAGGAGAAGAAAAAAGAAAAATCATGGCCGACCTAAAGCAATTTCTCGAAGATTCCAAGTCCTATCCGGACACGACTCCCATCCGGATCGGGGAGACCGAAATTCCACTCGGTTCTCTCCGGCAATTGACGACAGCGGAGCGACAGGTTCTCTCGGATCGTCTGCAAGGCGTTGAAAAGAAAGAGCAAGAACTGAATTCAAGGCAGGCGACGATTGTCGAACTGGCGCAGAAGGCGCAGCAGGCGTATGACGCCGCCGAAGAAGCCCGAAAGAAGGCGACTTCACGGCAGCCCGATCCTGGGAATGACCCGTTTTCGGACCCGTGGCTACAACCGGTCAAGGCCGCTCTCGAAGCCAGAGACAAGAAACTAGAAGAGAACGCCAATCTTATCAAGACTTTGCAGCAAACATTGGGACAGGCTGCCACGGTATTTATGAAGCGGGAATGGGACCGTGAATATAGCGGTCTTAACTTCGGCAAGCGCGAGAAGAAGCCTACCCGGGACGATCTCCTGAAGTACGCCCAAGAGAACAAGATTGTCGATACGGACGGGATGCCTTCGGTGCGTCTCGCTTGGGACAAGATGTCGGAGGGGGATCGCCTCGAAGAAATGCGCAAGGAAGCCATTGAAAAGGGCCGAGAAGAGGGCCGGATGGAAGCGATTGCTGGCCGCGTTACGGCTCCTGGGGTCTCCGGAATGGGACAGGCACCACAGCCTCCACGGAAGATTGGCCCCGAAACCGACGTTCTTGGAGATTTGTACGTAGAAGCTTTGAAGGACCCCGATCTGAGGGCACTGATCGAACAGACCGGCGTTGTCTAAAAGGAGCCTTAAATGGCGCTCACAGTTGGAACTGGCATAAATCAACCTAGCGCGTTGCTTGTCAACACGTTATCGTCGATTGCTCAAAAATTGATCTTTCCTCGGATTGCGGACCTCGTGTTCCAGCCGAGTCCTACGTTTTCGTTCCTGAACCAGTACGCCA
>Ga0210394_10003782_pt1 | contig 18407 bp, 22 predicted proteins | sample IncBWC12MmetaG_FD_160121 | JGI IMG/M metagenome (GOLD analysis project Ga0210394, IMG submission 160121) | Forest soil microbial communities from Barre Woods Harvard Forest LTER site, Petersham, Massachusetts, United States - Inc-BW-C-12-M | ecosystem: Environmental > Terrestrial > Soil >... | reverse complement strand
GGTCAATCGGTGTTTCGCCGCCGCGCACACTGAAGGTCTGTGGCTGGACATCGAGAACCCTGACGCCGATGACTACAGGCTCCTGGAGGAAACCTTCAAGGCTCACCCGCTCACGATCGAAGACATCAAGCACCAAAACCAAAGACCCAAGATCGATGAGTATCCCGAGTACAACTTCGTCGTCATCTTTCAGGCCGATTGGCAGGGCGATGACGTCACCTTCGTGGAGCACCACCTATTCGTCGGACCCAACTACCTGATCACCGTCCACAATGAACCCGCCCCGGCCCTCAAGGAAGTGCAGGACCGCATCCACAAGAGTCCGGCCCTGAGCAAAGGCCAGCCCGCCTTTCTGACCTACCTGGTGGTGGACGCCTTGGTCGACGCCACGTTCCCGGTCCTGGAACGCGTCGACGAGACGGTCGACAAGATGGAGGACGAGATCATCCAGAAGGCCGCGCCCGATTCGCTCGATCGCATCTACCACTTGAAGCACTCGGTGACCGAGCTGCGCAAGTACCTAGGAGCGCAGCGCGATGTCTTTCAGCGGTTGATCACTCACGGCATCCACCTGCAGCAGCAGGACATGACGCTCTACTACCGCGACGTGTACGACCACATCGTGCGCCAGTACGAGACCGTCGATTCCCTCCGCGACCTGCTGTCGAGCGCGATGGACGTGTACCTGTCGACCGTCTCGAACCGTCTCAACCAGACCACCAAAGCGCTGACGGTGATCGCGAGCCTCTTTTTGCCACTGAGCTTCCTGACCGGTTTCTACGGAATGAACTTCAGTTACCTCACGCAGGTCCTGGAGACGCCCTATCGGGCCTTCGCGGTGGGCGTCGGGACCATGCTCGTCTCCATCGCCATTCAGCTCTACTTCTTCCGGCGCCGAGGCTGGATCTAGGGACTCGTGCGCAGCCTCTCCAGGCCGTCGAGGATCAAGTCCAGTCCAAACTCGAACTCCTTGGCGTAGTCGTAGCCGGGTTTCATGGCGTGCTCGGTGATCATCTCGGCGAGGTGCGGGTACTCACCCGCCAGCTGCCGCAGGATGCTCTCCCCCACCTCGGCGACCTGCTCGCGGGATTGGAGCGGGAGGTTGATCTGCTGGAGCGCGAAGCCATAGACGTAGCCGTCGATGGCGGAGACCGCGTGGGCGGCCATGACGAGCGTGAAGCCCGCGTTCCGCAGGCTTCCGAGCACCGAGTCGTGGTGTCGCAGGGTCGCGGGACCAGGCCTGGTTCGGGACTGCATCAGGCTTGGCGCCCAGGGGTGGCGGAGGAGAGCCTCGTGAGCCGAGATCGCTCGCTTGCGCATGGCCGGCTTCCAGTCGGCTTCGCCTGAGGGCAGGGCGATCTCACTGAAAACCAGGTCGACGATGCCATCGAGGATGTCGTCCTTGTTGGCCACGTGGTTGTAGAGGGACATGGCCTCAACCCCGAGGTCGTGGCCGAGCTTGCGCATGGAGAGTGAGTCGATTCCACTCGAGTCTGCGAGGGCGACGGCGGCGCGCATCACTCGCTCCCGGCTGAGGGGTGCTCGGATTTGGGCGCTCGGGTCGGTCTGGGTCGCCATCTTCTAGATTCCTCTTGACAAGCTTACAGCGTATGTCTAAACTTACGCCATAAGCTTACACCGTAAGCCATTCAAGGAGAATCCCGATGTCATCACCCAAGCGCCTCGCCAGGATCGCCGGCTTCCTCTATCTGCTCGTCGGCATCTTCGGGGGCTTTGCCGAAGGCTATGTGGAACCCAAGATGTATGTCGCCGGCAACGCCGCAGCCACAGTTGGGAACATCGTCACGAACGCTGGGCTCGTCCGCCTCGGAGTCGTCGCCGACCTGCTGGACGCAACGTTCTTTGTCTTCGTGGCCCTGGCCCTCTACGTTCTTCTGAAGCACGTTCACAAGAGCGTGGCCAGGGCGATGCTGGTCTTCGTCATGCTCGCGGCCGGCATCACCTGCGTCGCCGCGGTGTTCGAGTTCGAAGCCCTGCGCGTCGCAACCGGCGCGGTCGACATGGGCGCGCTCGGCGTGAGCGGTTCAAGCGCCATGGTCCTGCTCCTGGTCGACCTCCAGCACTATGGGTTGCTGGCAGCTCAGATCTTCTTCGGTCTTTGGCTCGCGCCGTTGGGATACCTGGCGTACCGGTCAGGTTGGTTCCCCAAGGCGCTGGGCATCGTGCTCGTCGCGGCCGCCGCCAGCTACATCGTCGACCTGCTCGCCGCGTTCCTCGCTCCCGATGTCGCCAGATCAATCCACGGCTTCGCGACCATCCTGCCGGCGATCGCAGAACCCGCGATGGTCCTCTACCTGCTCGTGATCGGGGTTTGGATCAAGCAGCCAAAGTCGGAGCGCGTTCTCGCCGTCGCGTAACAGCTTCCAGAGCCAGGAGCCCGTCGCCTCTCAGCGATGGGCTTTTGGCAATGTTGGTCGAAAACGCTCTCTTGTTGGATCGGTCGAAATTGGATGCGAGCAGCCGTGCCGCTGCTTCGATTAGGAACGTTCGCGCTCTGGTCGATCGCCGCCGCGGCACAGCCGGGTTTGAGGGGCGTCACTGAGGGTCAAACCTCAGCGAGTCGCTGACTTCCTACCGGCGCCGACGAGCGCTGGAAACCTCGTCGTCGGCGCGCTCGATCAGTTCATCCGCCGAGTCGCCGGTCTGCAGCCGGGCAAGCCCGACTGTGATCGTGGCGCCGGAGCTACCTGAGGCCAGCATCGTGCTAACCGCCTCAAAGCGACCCCGCGCGTGGTCGACAGCGATGCCGGGGAGCGCGCACACGAACTCGTCGCCGCCGACCCGAGTAATCACGTCGTAAGAACGCAAACAGGCGCGCAGGGAGTCCGCCACAGCGATGAGCAGCGCGTCCCCTGCAGCATGGCCCTTCGTGTCGTTCGTAGCCTTCAGCCCATCCACGTCTATGTATGCAGCCACGAGCTCTCCGCTGTCGCGTTGGGCGCGATTGATCTCGCGCCCGATGGCAGCCAACCCAGCGCCGCGGCGACTCACCCCCGTCAACTCATCAGTCCCGGAATCTTCACGATCCCGCGCTGCTTGGGCGCGATCCTCCGCCGCAATCTGGCGATCGTGGCTGCCCTGTGCGCGATCGTCCGCCGCCACCTTGCGGTCGTTGACGGCTCGTACCCGGCTGTCGGCCGCGTCAGCGCGTTCCAGAGCGGCCCGCGCGCCTGCGTCCTCCGCGCGCCGGCGATTGCTCGCCGCGCGATCTCGTGCGGTCCGATCCAGGTCGCCAGCCGCGTCGTCGCGAGCTTCGGCCTCTTGGTCGCGCAGACCTGCTGCGACGTCTCGGTCGCGCGCAGCCAGCCCGGCCTCCCTGCGCCGCACCGCCGTCAACTCGTCGGTCCCCGAATCCTCACGGTCCTTCGCCGCCTGTGCGCGATCCTCGGCCGCAACCTTGCGGTCATAGACGGCTCGCACGCGGCTGTCGGCCGCCTCCGCGCGCCCTGAGTCCGCCCGGGCGCCTTCGTCCGCCGCGCGCTGGCGGTTGCTCGCGGCGGTGTCCCCGGCGGTTCGGTCGCGGTCACCTGCTGCGTCGTCGCGCGCTTCGGCTTCTCGGTCTCGCAACCCGGCGGCGACGTCTCGGTCCCGCGCGGCAAGCCCCGCCTCCCGGCGGCGCACCGCCGTCAGCTCGTCGGTTCCGGAATCCTCGCGGTCCTTCGCCGCCTGGGCGCGATCGTCCGCTGCAACCTTGCGATCGTTGATGGCACGTTCGCGGCTGTCCGCAGCATCAGCACGCCCCGAGTCGGCCCGCGCGCCTTCATCGGCGGCGCGCCGGCGATTGCTCGCAGCGCGATCCGCCGCGGTGCGGTCGAACTCACCAGCCGCGTCGTCTCTAGCCTCGGCGTCCCGGTCACGCAACTCGGCGGCGAGGTCACGCGCCCGCGCAGCCAGGCCCGACGTTTCGCGGTCCTTCGCGGCCTGGGCGCGATCTTCGGCCGCCAGCCTGCGATCGTTGATGGCCTGGGCGCGGTAGTCGGCGGCCTGGGCGCGTCCCGAGGCGGCCTGAGCGCCTTCGTCCGCCGCTCGCCGGCGATTGCTCGCCGCGCGGTCCCCCTCGGTTCGGTCGAGGTCGCCCGCCGCGTCGTCTCGCCCTTCGGCCTCCCGGTCGCGCAGCCCGGCCGCGACGTCACGGTCCTGAGCGGCCAGCCCTGCCACCCGGCGGCGCGCGCCGGTGAGCTCGTCGGTTCCGGAATCGTCGCGATCTTTGGCTGCCTGGGCGCGATCTTCCGCCGCCACCCGGCGGTCGTTGATCGCCTGGGCTCGGTTGTCGGCAGCGCCGGCGCGCCGCGATGCGGCCTGGTCACCTTCGTCTGCCGCATGCTTGCGGTCGGTCGCGGCGCGATCCCCAGCGGTTCGGTCGAGGTCGCCGGCCGCGTCGTCCCGTGCTTCGGCCTCTCGGTCACGCAACCCAGCCGCGACGTCCCGGTCTTGCGCGGCGAGGCCGGCCTCACGGCGGCGCACTCCCGTCAGCTCATCGGTCCCGGAATCCTCCCGGTCCCTGGCGGCCTGGGCTCGATCTTCGGCCGCCACCCGGCGATCGTTGACAGCCTGAGCGCGGTTGTCGGCAGCCTCAACGCGGCCCGAGGGGGGTCGGGTGCTGTCGCCGGCGGCCTGTTGACTATCGGTGGCCGCGCGGTCGCCCTCGGTCCGGTCTAAGTCGCCCGCAGCGTCGTCGCGGGCGGCCGCCTCTCGGTCGCGCTGCTCGGCCTCGCGGTCGCGCGCGTCCGCCGCCAGGTCGCGGTCGCGCCCTTCGAGGTCACGCTCGCCTGCCTTGGCCAGGGCGTCGTGACCTGGATCAAGCCGACCGGGGTCCTGATCGGGGATCTTCACTCCGCGCGTCTGTCCTTCAGGCATGTGAGCACGTCCTGGCGCAATGCCAGGAAGGTGCCTCACCCTCCACCCATCGCCAGAACAATTGCAGCAACCATCCTGCCTTTCGTAAGCGCGCCATTCGGGCACGGATGGTCGAGTGCCCGGGCACCGGCCGCGGCTTTAGGGCCCTGTTGGTCGGGTTACGGCCGCTGGGTGGATCCCTGTCGGGGCGAACTTAGGCCTGCTCTGATGGTGACCTAGATCTCGCGGCCGATCGCGCTCTCGATCTGGTCCAGGTGGGGGTACCAATGAACCAGGCGCTCGAGCAGCGCCACCCTGTTCGTTTCCCTGGCGACCGCCACCGCGTTCTCCGGGAGGGCCTCGATCCGCGCGACGGCGAGCTCGGCGGCGGCGATACACCGCGCCACGGCGGCACCTGACGGAAGCGCCGACCAGTCACCGGCGCCGGCATAGTTGATCAGATCGAAATGATTCGGGGTCAGCTCGGCGAAGCGTCCGTCCCTCTCATACGTGTCCCAACGCAGGGTGAGCATGCGGTCGAAGAACGCCATATGCCCCAGCACGGTGGCTACGCTCCATCCATCGCCGGTGTCCATGGCGAGCTCGGCGTCGCTCAGCGAACGAATGCGCCGCAGCCTCTCGAGTCCCTCGCGGTTGCGCTCGCCGTGATCGCTCACACAACTATTGTGCCTAACGAATACCTGGCGTTGCGGGAGTCTGAGCGAGCGCTCGCCGCCAGACGATCGCGAACTTAATCAGCGGTTAGGGCACCAAAGTTTGTGTTGATTCCGCTGGCCACACGACCAGCAGTGCTCATGATCTAGCCCAGTGTCTTGAACCGGTCGCCAACTGAAGGCAAATACAGATCCGACGAGCAGAGCAGCCAGGAATCCTACGTACACATCTAGTGGAACGGTAGCCGCACCCATTGTGTTCCGGTCTATCCGACAATGACATCGTGTCGAAGCAAGAGATCGACGACTACCTGGCGTCGATCGCAGAGCCCAAGCGCACGACGCTGCAGAAGCTGCGTCAGACCATCCGCGACATCCTCCCGGACGCCGAGGAGGTCATCTCGTACGGCATGCCGGCGTTTCGGCAGAACGGCAAGGTGATCGCGGGATTCGCGGCCTTCAAGAACCACCTCGCCTACCTGCCTCACAGCGGATCACTGTTCAACGAGCTGCGTGACGACCTTGCCGGCTACACGAGCACCGAGGGGTCTCTGCACTTCCCCATCGACAAGCCGCTCCCGAAGGCGCTGGTCAAAAAACTCATAGCCGCCCGTCTCAAGCAGGTCAGGTCGAAGCAATGAAAGTGCTCTTCATCGCCGGTTTCGGACCGATTACCCCCAGCATCGCCGAGTCGCGACGGCTGTATCAGGACGCGCTTGGCATCCGATTCAAGGTCGAAGAAGGCGCGTACCTGCACACGGAAGACGTCAAAGGTGCCAACACATTTGCGGTGTGGCCGCTGGCCCAGGCCGCCGAGTCGTGCTTCGGCACGAGCGAGTGGCCCGCCGACACCGCCGTCCCGCATGCGTGGCTGGAGTTCGACGTCGACGACATCGAGGCCGCGACGCGAGAGCTCGAAGAGCAGGGTTACCGGCTACTGGTGCGCAATCGCACCGAGCCTTGGGGACAGGTCGTGACGCGATTGCTGAGCCCCGAAAGATTGCTGGTCGGCGTCACGGTGACGCCCTGGATGCGAGGCGAGTCGGCGTCCCCGTAGACCGACCGTAAATTACCCGCATCAGGGGGCTTGACATTGACCCTGGGTCAAGGTGCGAGCCTTGGTCCATGAACGCACAGACCGACCACACGCCACGGACCGCGGTTTCCGTATCAGGCTTGCGCAAGGCGTACGGGACGAAGGTCGTCCTCGACGGCGTCGACCTCTCCATCGCGCAAGGCGAGGTCTTCGCGCTGCTCGGGCCGAACGGAGCCGGGAAGACCACGATCGTGCGGATCCTCTCGACCCTGATCCCGGCCGACGCCGGCATCGCCACTGTCATGGGGTACGACCTGCGCCGCGAAGCCGGCGCGGTGCGCGGGGTGATCGGGGTCACTGGCCAGTTCTCCGCGGTCGACGACCTGCTCACCGGTGAAGAGAACCTGCTCTTGATGGGACGCCTGCTGCACCTGCCCTCGAAAGAGCGGCGAGCGCGGTCCTCCGAGCTGCTGGAACGCTTCGAACTCGTCGACGCGGCGCGCCAGACGCCGGCGGGCTACTCGGGTGGAATGAAGCGGCGCCTCGACCTCGCCATGACCTTGATGGGGCGGCCACGCCTGATCTTCCTCGATGAGCCCACGACCGGTCTCGACCCGCGGAGCCGCCAAACCATGTGGCAGATCATCCGCGAGCTTGTACGAGAGGGCGTCACGATCTTGCTGACCACCCAGTACCTCGAGGAGGCCGACCAACTCGCCGACCGCATCGCGATGCTTGACCAGGGCCGCATCGTCGCCGAAGGCACGCCGGCCGAGCTGAAACGCCTTCTGCCTGGCGCGCATATCCGGCTGCTCTTCGCTGATGCCGCCTCGCTCGACAAGGCAGCTCGAGCACTGAGTGAGAGCACGCGAGACGATGAGGAGCTCGTGCTGCGTGTACCCAACGAACGCGGCATCGGATCCCTCCGAGACCTGCTCGCCCGTCTCGGCGATGACGTGGCCGTGGAGGACCTTTCCATCCACACACCAGACCTCGAAGACGTGTTCTTTGCCGTCACCGGCAATGCTGCCAAGGAGAAGGAATCATGAGCGCGTTGACATTCGCGGCCCGAGACTCCGCCACCATGCTTCGGCGGGAAATCAAGCACAGCATCCGGCTGCTCCGCTTGCTGATCGTTAGCGCGATAGTCGTGCCGGTCGCGATGCTTTTGTTGTTCGACTACGTCCTCGGTGGGGCGATCGGCCAGGGGCTCGGTGCCGCGGCGCGAGGAGCACCCTATATCGACTACCTCGTGGCCGGAATACTTGTGATGACCGTGGCCGGTGGCTGCGGGCCCACCGCGATCAACGTGACCATGGACATGACTGGTGGCTTTGTCGACCGCATCCGCACGATGGCCGTCACTCGCGGTGCGCTGCTGGCCGGACATGTCGGCGTCAGCGTCCTGCGCATGCTTGTCGCCACGATCGCGGTCACCGGGGTGGCGCTTCTGATCGGATTCCGGCCAAAGGCATCGGTCGGGGACTGGTTTGCCGTCCTCGGAATCATTGCGGCGTTCGCTTTTGCCCTGGCCTGGCTATCCGCGGCCGTCGGCCTGGTCACCAAGAGTGTCGCCGGCGCGAACGGATCGACCCTGCCCTTGTCGTTCCTGCTGCCGTTCCTGTCCAGCACTTTCGTGCCGGCGGGCTCCATGCCGGCCGGTGTGCGCTGGTTTGCCGCGAACCAGCCGTTCACCGCGGTGGTGGACAGCCTGCGTGCGCTGCTCAGCGGCGCGCCGGCCGGCAACACCCCCCATGTCGCTCTGGCCTGGTGCGCGGCGATCGCGCTCGTCTCTTACCTCTGGGCCCAGGCGTCGTTTCGCCGAGGTACCCGGTGACATGATCGGAAGCAAATGATCACGATCGGCCAGCTCGCCGCGTACGCCGGCGTGACGATTAAGGCAGTCCGCCACTACCACAAGCGCGGACTGCTCGAGGAGCCGGCGCGCGACTCGTCAGGCTACCGGCGCTACACCGCCCAGCACGCGATCGACCTGGTGAAGATCAAGACGCTCGCAGAAGCCGGAGTGCCTCTTGCCCGCGTCAAGGAGCTGCTCGCCGCCGGCCCCGACCAGTTCGCTGCTGCGATCACCGAAGTCGATCGCACCCTGCAGGAACGCGCGAAGGAGCTGCGCCGTACCCGCGACCGCATCGCACGGCTAAGCGCCGGCGACCGATTGTTTGTGCCGGCTGACGTAGCGGACTACCTCGACCGGCTGCGCGACCTTGGCGTCAGCGGACGCGCCGTGCAGATGGAGCGCGACGGCTGGATCCTGCTCCGGTCGGGCTCGCCGAAAGCCGCCGCCGTCTGGTTTGCGGACAAGCTCGACGCGATCCGGGATCCGGAGTTCGTCGCCATCTACCTCGCTTACGACGTCGCGTACGACTGGCCCGAGGACGACCCACGACTCGAGGCGCTGGCCGGGCGCTCAGAGCGATGGTTCGCCAGGCGAGGCGACGGGCCCGCAAGAGGAAAGCAGCCTGCGGCGGACCCGGGCATCGCCCAGCTGATGGCAACATCGACCGGCGCTTCGTCTCCGGCGTGGGATCGGCTCAAAGAGATTCAAAGGGAGCACGCGAACGGAGGTTCAGGGCCAGGCGTTCAAAAGCTGCCGTAATCCACCGAGAACCCGGCTATTGGCGGTGCAGCTGCGTGATCTGAATCAGGTTGCCACAGGTGTCGTTCGCCATGGCAATGGTCGAGCCGGTCACCTTGGTGGGTGGCATCGTGAATTCAGCGCCGGCCGCCTTCATTCGCTCGTAGTCGCGCTGGATGTCGTCGGTGAAGAACATGGTGGCGGGCTGGTTCTGCTGGAACAGCGCCTCCTGGTACGTCTTGCCCGCGGGGTTGTCGTTGCGCGCGAGCTGCAGCTCGCTGCCGTCTGGCTCTGCGGGCGACACCACTGTGAGCCAGCGATAGGGCCCCTGCGAAACATCAGCCTTCTTCTCGAATCCCGCCACCTCGGTGTAGTAGCGCAAGGCCTTCTCCTGGTCGTCCACGTAGATGGTCGTTAGCTTGATCTTCATCGTCTTTCTCCTGTCACAAGGTTGATACCGATCAAGCTAGGCCGAGGGCCCCGCGCTTGCTTCTCGATTCCTGACGGATGTCAAGGGGGCCGGGCGGGAAACCCACGGGGCCGCTTTTGGGACGAGCTGACAACCGCGATTTCGAAACCGATCAGCCCGGCCCGAGCCTGCGAAGTGCAGTCAGCCGATCGTAGTCCGGATCTGAGCTCACCATCACCGAACAGCCGGAATCGAGAGCGTGCGCAGCGTGAAAGGCATCGCGAGGTGCAAGCCCCGGGTTCGACATGAAACTGACGGCTTGACTGATCACGGTCCGGTCGGTCGTAGCGAGCTCGAAATCGAGCTCGTCAATCGCTGCCCAGAGTCGACCAAGCCGCGTACGCATTTTGCGCATCACCGCTGAAGTCGAGGTCCGGAACGTCGACACTGGGTTGTTATCGCCGGTATCGCGTAGCCAGCCCAAGACCGACCGGTAAGCCAATTCATCCAGCACTAGAGCACTCACGACCCCAGCCTCGCCGGCCAGCTCTGTTTCCAGCCTGATCCGCCAGGCCGCCACGGCGGGGTCGTCTCGTTGTCGGAGGTGTAGGTAGAGGAAATTCGTGCCGATATAGCAGCGGGTCACTCGGGGCGGGTCGCCCTCTCGAGCGCAGGATCGGTGTCCACATCCCAAACGCCCCTGAGCAACCGATCAATTTCTTCTTTTGAACCAATCCCTGCTGCTCCAGCGGTGGCAGCCCACCGATCTTTTCGGCCGTCGTGAGTCCGTCGCCAGAGATCGCCAGGCTGCACCCCCAGGGCATCGGCCAGACGGCCGATGGTCTCCAGGTCGACTCGAGTTGCCCGGCCGGTGAGAATGTTCCGAGCAGTCTTGATATCGACGCCGGCCTTCTCGGCCAATCGCCGAGCGTTCCAGCCCTTTCGCTCAGCCAGCTCGTCCACGCGCCATTTGACCACCATGGGAATATCATACCCTCCTAGGGAGGATGTTGGATCAGCTGTGGGACCGATCGTACAACTCCTACAGTGCGTTGTCTCGCCGCGCCGAACCATTGGAATCATCAAGCGGCGCCGAGTCGATCAAGCGATCTTTCGAGCAAGACCTTGATGAGTGTCTGATACGGAACGCCGCGGCGCTTGGCTTCTTCGCGCGTGCGTTCCAACAAGGCCTCTGGCAACTTGATGGAGATCGCCTTCTGGCGTTGCTTGGCGGCGGCCAGGGCAGCGATCACCTCCGCCTCGAACTCCTTGTTCGTCATGGCATCGTACGGGTCGAACTGGTGAGGCTCCGGCCCAAACTGCTTTCCGATAACTCGCTTCCTCGTTTTCATCTGCCGCGCCTCCCCATGACATGTGCGTGGACCGGATAGCGACCATTGCGGTACTCGACCCAGGCCGCTAATAGGCGCCGACCGGCCACAGTCCGACCTCTTACCAGCCAATACCCTTCGCGCTTCGGATCTGGACCTTCTTCGCGCGTGGACTCGGTCATGGCCTCTTCGACTTCGGCAACGGTGATGCCTCGCTCTGGGTGATCTTCCTCGATGTGCTTCCGATTGGCGCGGTCCCACACGACCGGCCGATCGTCCACAGCAATTAGTATATCTCAATGGGATATACGTTAGGTATAGGGGTGGCTAGAGGGATTTGAACCCTCGACAGCCAGATCCACAATCTGGTGCTCTGCCATGCTGAGCTATAGCCACCACGGTGCGGGCCAGGAGCCGGCGGCCCATTGGCGAATCACGATTCTACCCGGCCCGGTTGTCAGAGAATGGAGAGCGGATGGGAACTCAAGCCGAGTTCGACCAGATGATCAAGTCCGGGGAGCTGATCGAGTCCCGGAACGAGATGACGCCCGACTACCTGAAGGAGCTCAAGCACACCCTGATCGTGTCCGGTGACACGGAGCTCATCTCCGCCCCCGCCTACTACCTCGCCGCCAAGCGCGCCCCCTCGATCAACGCCTTCATGACCGGGATCGCGATCATCCAGGACGAGCTGGCCCACGCCCACATCGCGTACCACATCCTCGAGGAGCTTGGCGAGGACCAGGAAAAGCTGATCTTCAGCCGCGACCCCAAGAGCTTCCGTTACCCCTACGCCTTCGACGTTCCCCTCGACAGCTGGACCGAGCTCGTGGTCGCCAACGGCATGTACGACCAGGCTGGCTTCTGCCTTCTCGGCGACATCCACGATAAATGCTCCTATGGCCCCTGGAAGCGCGGCCTCAACAAAGTGATGGCGGAGGAGAACTTCCACCTGCGCAACGGCCGGACCTGGATGAAGCGGATCAGCGCCGCCGGCGGCTCCGCGAAGGACGAGCTCCAGCGCGCGGTCGATTGGATGTTCCCGCTGAGCGTCGAGTGGTTCGGCCTACCAGACTCGATGAAGATGCACTCCACCCAGCTCGAGTACCGGCTCAAAGGGCTGACCAACGACCAGCTGCGCCAATGGTGGCTTTCGACCGTGGTCCCCTACTGCGAGCAGATCGGCATCAAGGTGCCCGCGCACAAAGAGGTGCGCGATGGCAAGGACGTTTGGGAGCTGGACTACCCATTCCCCTGCGAGTTCGACGCTGCGGAGAAGCGGTGGGACTTCAAGCAGCCGATCAGCTGGGACGACGTGCTGATCCGCTGGCGCGCGCGTGGTCCTCGCAACGCCGAGATGGTCGCGATGTTCCAGGAAGAGTTCCACAGGTTCCGCAAGACGCACCACCAAAACGGGTCATGACGCAGCGTCTCTGGGACGCGCTCACCGAGGTCCAGGACCCCGAGATGCCCGTGAACCTCGTCGACCTCGGAGTGATATACGGAATCACCGAGCAAAATGGGGTGGTCGACGTCGAGCTCACCTTCACCGCGATGGGCTGTCCTGCCTCGGAGTTCATCCTCGAAGACGTGCGCGAGCGGTTGCTTCGCGAAACTGGTGTGAATGAAGTCCGCGTCACGGTCGTGTGGGATCCGCCCTGGACTGTGGCGCGCATGACTGAAGCCGGCCGCGACGCGCTCGAGTCCTGGGGCCTCGCTGTTTGACGAGCTACAAGAGGGTCAGCGGCGACGCGGTCGAGTACGAGGTGTTCGCACGGAAGACACGCGCGGAGCCACTGCACCAGGTCGGCAGCGTCGTGGCGCCCGACGACGATCTGGCTATGGCCTACGCACGTGCGACCTACGACGAGGAGCGCTGGTGCGAGATGGCGATCGTCCGCAAAGAGCACGTCATCGAGCTGTGGCAACCGGGCGAAGCCGGGTGAGTCTCTCCGACCTTGTCCTGTCGATCGCGGACAACAAGCAGATGCTCGGCTTGCGCTACGCCGAATGGGCGACGCGCGCCCCATCGCTGGAAGCCGACATCGCCGCCGCGGCCATGGGGCTGGATGACCTCGGTCACAGCCGCGTGCTTTACGGCTGCCTCGAGCCGCTGGGCTCCGACCCGCGTGGGGCTGAGCGTGAGTCAGATCCCTCGAGCCTCCGCGCGCTCGCGTACTTCGACGAGCCATGGACCGAGTGGGCACAGTTCGTGGCCGCGAACGCGGTCCTCGATACCGCCTTCACCGTGATGATCGAGGCCTGCGTCAACGGCTCCGTCGAGGTGCTCCAGCACCGCCTGCGCAAGATGCTCATGGAAGAGCGCTACCACTTCCTGCACGGACGGAGTTGGCTCAAATCCGGCATCGGCGCCGAGCCGCTTAATCGCGCCTGGACGGAGGCCGTCGAATGGTTCGGACCGCCGGACGGAGAGGTGGCCGCCCTGAATGAAGAAGGAAGACTCAGCATGGGCCCGCCCGAGCTGCGGGCGAAACTCGAGGAACAGCTCGACACGAAGTCGCCGGATGTCCGCCCCGACTGGAAGTCATGGGATCCAGTTCGCCGGCGCAGCCGGCCCGGCGCGATCGACGAGCGCACCTTCGGGATGCTGCGGGGCCTCGAAGAGAAGAAATTTGCACCAACCAGAGAAGCCTGAACGCCCGCGTTCGGATCCACGCTGCCCTCACTGCCGCGCCCGTGACGCGGAGGTCATCTCGCTCTTCGGCACCCAGGCGATGACGCTTCAGTACCGCTGCCGCAAGTGCGGCACGCTGTTCGAAGCGATCAAGTACGACTAGATGAATCTCAACTAGACGTCGCCCTCTTCTTCGCCGCCCGATTGGCGGCGGCGCAGGACCGCGAGCGGAATGCCCGCCACTATCACCAGGACGATCAGCACCGCCACGATGATCGGCAGCGTCTGGCTGCCCCCGCCCACGCTCGGCGCGCCCGGCGGCGGCGAGGCTGACGAATACCCGGCGGCGAAGTAGCCGAGCTGCTTCGTCGACGTGGCGACGGTGAAGACCTGCGCCTCCTGGGTAACGCCGAGCGACTTCCACGGACCACCTGGGTCGCTTGCAAAGTACACGTCTGATGGAGCCGGCTCTAGGTTCGAATAGCGGACCACGAGGTTCGCCGCTTTCACCAGCGGAGCCGAAGCGGTGATCTCGTAGACGTTGGTCACGAACGTGATCCCGGGCGGTCTTGGGCAGGTCGGCAGCGGCGTCACGTCGACAGCGATCGACGTCTTGCCGGTGCCGTCGAAGGCTCCCGGCAGGAAACCGATCACGATCTGGCCGTCCCTGTCATAAGCCGAGCTGGCATCGCTGACGCCGCCCACCACTTTGATATCCGCATGGGCCGCACCTGGCTTCGTATTGGCCCCCGCCTGCGGAGGCGGACACGTCCAGTTGTAAGGTGCCGGCGGCCCAAAACCGTCGTAGAAACCTGGGGCTACCATCCAGGCGGCCAGCACGTAGAGGGTCACGGCCGCCGCCAGAAGGGCGACGCGCCTCACAGAGCCAGATCCGCGATCACGTGTCCGATGATCGGGCCGACCAGGTCGCGGCACGCCCAGCGCCACAGGGCCAGGAGAAGCCCGGCGGCGGCCACCGCGCCGAGGAACGCCGGCGGATGTGACAGCACGTGGGCCGCGGTCCACACCACCGTGCTGCCGGTTATCGCCAGCGGCGCGCCGCCCAGCTCATCGAGGGCCGCATAGAGGGCTCCGCGGAACGCCAGCTCCTCCCCGATCGAAACCGAGATGGCAGCGACCGCCAGGCCCGCCGGCAGGATCGGTACGGCGCTCGACCGCACCGCGGCGGGCAACAGCAGCACGGCGCCGAGGCCGAGGCCCCCGACGATCCTGAAACCGATTCGCGACGTGCCCAGACCCAGGCGATCGGCCGACGTTCCAAACGCCACCGCGCCGAGCACCACGCCTCCGATCACGAGTGCTGCGATCGCCAGGCCCGGCTGCGCCTGGATAGACACGCGTGCCCATTCGACGCACAGCACGTACGCCCCGACGAGCACCGCCCGCACGGCGGGATGAGTGCGCTTTAGAACCAGGCTCACCGCGTCAGGCGTTCGGGTGCGGCGTATACGTTGAAGCGGTCACCGCGGAGGAATCCGACCAGGGTCTGGTTGAACTCGCGCGCCAGCGCCACCGCCAGGCTCGACGGCGCGCCGACCGCGGCCAGCACCGGGATGCCGGCGCTGATCGACTTCTGCACGATCTCGTAGCCCGCCCGCCCGCTCACGACCAGGACCGACGAGGCGGCCGGCAGCTTTCCATCGAGCAGCGCCCGGCCCACCACCTTGTCGACTGCGTTGTGCCGCCCGACGTCCTCGCGCACACACTGCACATTTCCGGTCGCGCTGAAGAGTCCCGCGGCGTGAAGTCCGCCGGTGCGGTCGAAAACGTCCTGGCCCGACCGGAGGATCTCGACAAGCCCCGGCAGCACCGACGGATCAACCTCGGGCCCATGCGGCAGCACGGCGAGGTCGCGCCTGAGGTCTTCGATGAGGACGGTCCCGCATACTCCGCACGCCGAGCTGGAGAGCATCGAGCGCTCCGGCTTGCGACGCGGCTCGCGCGCAAAGCGCACGTCGACCTGGTTCGACTCCACGAGGTCGGATTCGACACGCATCCCCCTCTCGACCTCCCCCGCCTCGGCGCTGATGTGGACGAGGCTCACATCCGCGAGCGTGCGAAGGATGCCCTCCGCGAACATGAGGCCGAGGCAAAGCTCGAGGTCGTTGCCCGGCGTGCGCATGACCACGGAGAGTGGTTTGCCTTCGAGCATCAGCTGCAGAGGCTCTTCGGTGACCACCGCGTCTGGCGAGTCCGTCCACCGACCCGCCGACCATCTGCGTACCTGCAGCCCCGGCGCGGCCGGCCTTGTCATCGAGCCTGCGCGACGCGGAGGTTGCGCGCCGAACGCGGGACCGCAGTGGAGATGGCAAACCCGCGCCAGGACGTCACCCGCTCCGCCCGCAGTTCCAGCGCGGACGGGGTTTCATCGGGGTCCATGCCGTACCGCTCGGCGATCCCGGCGCCGTCGGCCCCTGCGCCAAAGGTTCCGCGCACGCATGCGCCCACCATCAACGAGGGACGGAAGCGATGATGCGACTCGACTACGAGCGCGCCCGGCGATCCAGGGCGAGGGCGGCCACTGATCGGCGCGACGGTGATCTGCCCCCGATCGACCTCCCAGAACGCGGGGCGAATGACGGGCATGCCGCCTTCGATCCAGCACGCGTAGCCCCGTGAGACGCCCGCGAGCCGCCGGCTCACGTCGGCGCGCACGGCGGGCACGCGTGCCGCCTGCGCAGCTGGAAACTCAATGGCCTCGATCACCTCGGCATCGCTCGGCCGCAGCCGCATGACGACCCGGTTGTACGGCAGCCATTCCCGCGGCAGCCTTGTCACATCGAGCACGTAGCCTGCGACGAAGGGCGCGTTCTTCAGCGCGTAGCCCGCCATGCCGAGCACGTAACCCGGCCCATCGAGCATGGCGCGAACCTGGCTCGTGATGGAGAGCGGATCGAACACCTCTATCGCGCCACGCACCAGCACCGCTCGCGACCCCCCATCGACGAGGAAAGCGGCGCGCGGGTCGCGGCGCGCGAGCATGGTCTTGGCCGCAAATCGTGAGGTCGTCATCCACAGCGAGCCGGACGCGAAGCTGAAAACGGCCGGGTTCACGAGCGGCAGCCGGCCGGCTCGCAGCGCGAGCATGCCGATCGAACCCTGACCGAGGATCGCGCGTGCATCGCCGGTCAGCCGCATGCGCTCACTGTAATGCCCTTACTCCTGGGCCTCGAGTCTGTCCCGAATTCGCTCCATCGCCTGTTTCAGCCTCTCTCGCACCATCCGATCCAGGGGCCGGGCGAGGGCCGCGCCGACAAAGGACGCAGGGGGCTCGTAGGCGATGCGCAGCTCGATGCGCACGCCCGCTTTGACTTTCTCGAACGTGAACCCGCCATCCTGCTTGATCAAGCCCGATTCGGACACCCACCCGATCTCTGCGGGCCGCCTCCAGCGATTCAGCCTCAAAACACTCTTCAGCGGGAGCCCGAACGCGACCAGCTCGACGTTGTAGCGAGCGCCCACGCCACGGGAGTTCGTTCCGACCGGCTGCCACTTGCTCACGCCGTCCAGGACTTCGGCGACGTGGTGGTAGTCGGCGAAGTAATCGAAAGCTCGCTCGGGCGAACTCTTGACGGTGACCACCGACTTGACCTCAAACCTCGCCATCCCAGCAAGATATGAGAGTGGTGCATGTCAATGACGGCCAGGTCTCCACGCAGGACTCGGTCGCCATCTCCAGAAAGCTCACCGGCAGCGAGCTACGCGACGGATACCTCGGCGGCATCCAGGACCTGACGCTCGGGCTTGTGCAGGCCCGCGGGAACTCGCTCTACGTCGGTCCCCTGGAGCTGCTGCGCTTCGGGCGGGCCACCGTGACCTCTTCGGCGGTCGAGTGGCGCATCGAGGGCGGGATCACAGCGCGCGAACCGGGCGGAACCTTTCGAATCGAGGACCGCGGCGGCCAGATCACAGCCTCGGTTGACGGCTATCGCCCGCGACTTCCGCTGCCCCTGTACGCCGTGAGCCAGCTTCCGATCCATCAACTCGTGATCCGGCTGCATCTACTGCACGTCCGCGGCCGCGAACCCGCGCCGGGGGCGGCGGCCACGTCGCACGATCGCATCAGGTCAGCCGGGGTCGACGTCGCTTTCTGTCTCACTCTCGCCGGCCTCGCGGGCAAGCGGCGGCGACTGCCGATGCTCCTGGGCATCGCGGCCGCGTATCACATCGCCTGCTGGAGCACCTCCGGTCGCACTCTCGGCGGCCTGGTCATGGGGCAGCGCGTGGTCGCGATCGACGGTTCGCGCCCGACCGTCATGCAATCTGCAGCCCGATTCCTGGCGCTTCCCCTCGCGTGGATCACGAGACGGCCTGTCCACGACGAACTGGCCGGCACCGAAGTGGTCACCGACTAGAGCCACGTACGATTTCGGGCATGGCTAAGCCGGTCGACCTCGTCATCTTCGGAGCTTCGGGCGACCTCTCTCACCGCAAGATCCTCCCGTCATTGGGCCACCTCGTGGCGCGCGACAGCCAGAACGTGCGCGTGATCGGCGCGGGCCGCAGCCCGAAGTCGACGGAGGATTTCCGCGGATTCGTCAAGGATGCGAGCGGGAATGATCGCCTCGCGGGCACCGCCGAGTGGATTCATCTCGACTACGCGGACCCGGCGACCTTCGCACCGCTGAAGCAGATCGTCGAGGGCCCGCCGACGACGATCTTCTACATGGCAACTCCGGCCGAAACGTTCAGCGAGATCCTGTCCGGGCTGACTGCATCTGGGCTCGCCGACAAGGCCGATGTCACGCGCCGGATCGTGGTCGAGAAGCCGCTCGGTCACAACCTCGCCTCGGCTCGCAAGCTCAACGCGCAGCTGGCGGCCGCCTTCCAGGAAGAGCAGATCTTTCG
>Ga0210394_10003781_pt1 | contig 18427 bp, 15 predicted proteins | sample IncBWC12MmetaG_FD_160121 | JGI IMG/M metagenome (GOLD analysis project Ga0210394, IMG submission 160121) | Forest soil microbial communities from Barre Woods Harvard Forest LTER site, Petersham, Massachusetts, United States - Inc-BW-C-12-M | ecosystem: Environmental > Terrestrial > Soil >... | reverse complement strand
TCATAGTATTTAAATCCCGCGCGCGCGTCATTGATGCGCTTCATGGCCACTTCCAGTGGCACCCGAAAGTAAAAAGCGACCGTTGGCTTTACTGCGAAGCCGTAGAGTTCGCGGATCCACTCCGCATCCATGCCGCGGCTCGCGTCGCGCGCAAATGCCGTGTAGATATATCGATCGCAAAGCACTACCGCGCCAGCTTTAAGGAGGGGAATGATATTACGTTCGGTGCGGTCGGCAAAGTCGGTGGCGTGGATAAGGCTGAACGTGGCCGGAGTGAGGAGCTGTTTCTTCTTGCCGCGCTTCGTCGTGTCTTTCACGAGCGGCGAGGAGTTCCACTCACTGAATACAACTCCGTAGCCTTCGGCCTTCAACCATTGATGAAGCAGCATCAACTGCGTCGACTTGCCGGAGCCATCAATGCCTTCGACAACAAAAAGCCTTCCGGGGATGCGATGATCACCGTATCGTTTCATGCGGAGGAAACCTAAGAGGACGGGATATTCGACCGACTAAGCCCGTGCCGTAGCGTCCAACTTTCCAATTGTAACAGGATCATGACGTCAGGAAAGCGAAAACTCTGCGAAGGCCCGTAAGTCCTTTAGGAATAGTGGCTAGAAGGGAAGATAGACGGTGTCGGTCTATCGTAAACGGTTCAAGTAAAGCGCCATCCCCACAGCCGCATTCATTCCGATTTTCTCCAATTGCTGGACCTCTCGCGCACTCCGAATCCCGCCCGCTGCAGTAATTGGGAGATCGGTTGCATTTCTAAGTCGACGGAACCACTGAAGACTTGTCCCGCGCATGGTGCCTTCCGCGTCCACGTAAGTACACAGGAACTCGGAGGCGTAAGACTCTAATTCGGGGAAGACCTTTTCTGGGGTCAGCCGTAGCTTTTCCTGCCATCCCCTCACTAAAATCCGCCCGCCATCCGTGTCTACCGCGACGATAATTCGCTTTTTTCCAACTGCCGCGACAAGTCTTGAGAGAAACGCACGATTTACGCCGCCGTCCCGAAATGCCGCGCTGCCGATGATCACCTTTTCCGCGCCGCTCGCGAGAATGCGTTTCGCGCGCGCCGCCGTGCGGATACCGCCGCCAACCCGCACACGCATGGGGGCCTTTTGGCAGAGTTGTCCGACAAGTCTGGCGTTACTCCCACGGCCCATGGCCGCGTCCAAGTCGATGACGTGAAGCAGGGGATACTTTCGAAACCGGTCGAGCAGACCAAAAACGTCTTCGACCGCGAGCCGCAGTTTGCGGCCGTGGATCAACTGTACCGCGCGGCCATCCTGTAGGTCGATGCAGGGGATGATCAATGTCAATCCGTGTAGTGGGTCCGAGGTTGAGGCTGAAGCCTTTAACCGCTCAGCCGCACCGGCACACCCTTCGAATGCAAAAAGCATTTCAGTTCGCGAAGCTCTTGCACAGCGTCATGAAAGATTGAGGCAGCTAAGGCGGCATCGGCCCGGCCCTTTTCGAAAACGTCCAGGAAATCCGACGGGCTGTCCGCTCCTCCCGAGGCGATCAGAGGTACCGTCACGCGCTTGGCGATCGTCTCCGTGAGCGGCAGGTCGAAACCGCTGCGCGTGCCGTCGCGATCCATGGAAGTGAGCAAAATCTCGCCTGCGCCGCGTTCCGCGCCCTCGATGGCCCAATCCACCGCATCTCGGCCGGAAGACTCCCGCCCACCTCGTACGAATGCCTCCCACCTGTCGCCAACTTTTTTCGCGTCAATCGCCAAGACGACTGCTTGGGAGCCAAATTCAGCTGCAAGTTCAGTGAGAAGCTGCGGACGCCGCAGCGCGGCCGTATTGACGGTGAGTTTATCCGCCCCAGACCGCAGAATCGCACGGCCCTCATCTACGTTAGCCACGCCGCCGCCAGCGGTGAGGGGAATGGCCAGTTCGGCGGCTACGCGACGGATTGTTTCCAGAAAGGTCGGCCGATGGTCGCGTGAGGCCGCAATATCCAAGACCACCAATTCGTCTGCACCTTCGCGGTTATAGCGAGCGGCGAGCGCCGCCGGATCGCCGGCGTCGCGCAGATTGAAGAATTGCACCCCCTTGACTACGCGTTCGCCGTCTGTGTCGAGGCAGGGAATAATCCGTCGCGCCAGCGTCATGCGCCATTCCTTGCACTGGCCCAGGCCACGAAGTTTGCCAGCACGCGCGCCCCGGCATCCCCAGATTTTTCTGGATGAAATTGCACGGCGAAAAGGTTCTGGCGCTCCAGTGCGGCCACAAAGGGAACTCCGTGCTCGCAGATCGCTGTGGCCGAGTCGCCAGCTTCGAGCGCGGCATAGGAATGTGCGAAATAGAAGTAATCATCCGCCAGGATGCCTTCGAGCAGAGCAGAAGGACGAACCTGACGGAGTTGATTCCAACCCATGTGCGGGAGTTTGGTCGTGACCGGCAGCGCGCTCACAGTGCCGGGCAGGATACTCAGGCCGGTGTCGTCCGGCGCCTCAGCGCTTGACGCGAAGAGCGCTTGCAATCCGAGACAAATGCCCAATAGAGGAACGCCGCCAGAAATAGCTTCTCGGATTGGTTCGAGCAAACCGCGCGAACCCAAAGTTCGCATCAGCTGGCCGAAGTGGCCCACGCCCGGAAGGATAAGCACGCGAGCGGCGGCGATGGAGTCCGGTGTTGCCACGCGTTCGGTTTCGACGCCTTGGCGCGCCAAAGCGCGCTCCACTGAGGGCAAGTTACCCGCGTCATACTCGATCAGCGAAATTTTCATGCCATCTTTCACAGAAGACCCTTGGTGCTTGGAAGAACGCGTTTGAGTTGCGGGTCGCGCGTCGTTGCAAATCGCAAAGCGCGAGCAAAAGCCTTGAAAATCGCTTCGATCTGATGGTGTGTCGAGCGGCCATACATTAAGCGCAAATGCACGTTTGCCGCCGCCGATTGTGCAAAGCCGCGAAAAAAATCCTCGACCAACTCAGTCTGCAAATCGCCGACGCGTTGCGCGCCAAAGCGCCATTGTCCAACAAAATGCGAGCGGCCGCTGAAGTCGATGGCCGCAGCGGCCAGCGTTTCGTCCATGGGCATCAGAAAGTATCCGGCCCTCAGGATGCCGCGCTTCGAGCCCAAAGCCTTCGTAACAGCCTCGCCGAGCGTAATGCCAACGTCTTCGACCGTGTGGTGTTGGTCGACGTCGAGGTCGCCCTTCGCCGCAACTTCCAAATCCATGGCTCCATGTCGTGCCACCAGATCCAGCATGTGATCGAGAAACCGAATCCCCGTCGAGACGTCGGCGCGCCCGCGGCCATCCAGATTCAAGCGAATCAAGATGTCCGTCTCTTTCGTTACGCGGTGAACGCTCGCGCGCCTCATTTCCAATATTTCTCCAGCTCATTCGTGCTGTGCAGAATGATGCGCGCGCCATGGCTCCGCAATTGGGCCGCCCGCACTTTATGAGCCTCGCTCCCGCGAGGCAGCACACCGAGAAAAGGCACTCGCGCGCGTTCCGCCGCCAGCGCGTCGTCCAGGTTGTCGCCGAGATAGAGGGCTTCCGTTCGATCCGTGTCATTGAGCAGCCGCAGCAGGCCTTCCGGATTCGGTTTTAGGTGATCCACGTCGTCCATCGTGACGACGCGCGGGAAGAGTTTCTTCACGCCGAACTGTTCGAGCGTATGGCGCAACTCGCGCCGCGTCCGGCCGGTGAAGAGGGCAAGCTCGGCGCGTGCCGACCACCGTTCGAGCAGCCGAGGCGGTACGAGCCATCTTTCGCGCCAGACGTTGCCGCGCGTGCCATTTGTTCCCCAATAGATCTTCTGGAACGCGCGCTTCACTTGAGCGTATTCGACATTCTTGCCCAGTGAGTTGATCCAGTCCGTCGAGAGCCGCCAGTCGTCGTTATAACCCGAGCGGCTTTTCCATTGCTGAATGTCCGCGTAAGTGAAGCGGCGGCCGGTGAAATGCTTCACCGTGTCCAGAATGGAGCGGTGATAGGAACCATGCACGTCAACAAGAACTCCGTCGACATCAAAGATCACCAATTTGGGCGCCAGCTTCACCACTCCTCCTTTATCGCCTTGAGCAGAAGTTGTGTTTGGGCGACCGTACCCGCCGTGATACGCATGAAGCCATCGCGACCGAACTCGGACGCGCGATCGCGCACCAGGATTCCGCGGCGCGCTAGTTGTCTTACTAATCGAGTGCCGCCGGCGCCGAAATCGGCGAGAACAAAATTTGCGCCGCTGGGGAAGACGCGCGCGCCCAATTGCTGGAGCCCGCGCTCAAGCAGGGAACGGCTTTCCAGAACGTCCCGAATATACGCTCCCAGAAAGTTGGCGTCGGCTACCGCCGCTTCCGCCGCGATGAGTGCGAGCGAATTTACGGGATAAGGGGTAAAAGCCCGCCGCATCGCAGCAATAATATCCGAGCGCGCAAAAAGCGCGCCAATGCGTAGCGCCGCCAAACCAGCGGCTTTAGAAAAAGTTCGCGAGACGATCAAGTTGGGCCTCTGCCGAATCCAGGGAAGAACCGTCAGTCCCGAAAAATCGAAATAAGCTTCGTCGACGAGAACCACAGTACGCGGCGCCGCATCCAGAATCCGGGCAAGGCTCGCCTCGTCCAGCAGGGTGCCCGTTGGATTATTCGGATTGGCGATGAACAGGATATGCGGTGAGCGCTTAAGTTCGCGCAGCGTGGCTTCAACGGGGAAGTTCATTGCATGATCGTAACGAACGGAGATGACGCGCGCTCCCGCCACTTGTGAAAAGAAGCGATACATCGAAAATGTGGGCTCGGGAATCAGCACCGCGTCGCCCGGTTCAATGAAAACTTCCATGAGCAAGCGCAAAGCGTCGTCCACGCCATTTGTAAGCAGCATTTCCGCGGGCTGCACACCAAAGTAAGTCGCCAAGCGGCGAACCGAGTTCTCATATTCGGGATACATCGCCAGCTGTTCGGGTGTAACGGTTTGTAGAGCGCGCAGAACCGCGGGCGAACAGCCGACGGTATTCTCGTTGAAGTCTAGCCGCAGCTTGCCCTCGCGTCCTTCTTCGGGCGCTTCGTAGTCGCGAATGCGTCTGACCGACGGGCGAAAGCGAAGCTTCAGAGCCGCGGAACCTTTCGCGTTTCGTGCCTTGCGGCTTCCTCTCGCGGAGGCGATCACTGGCGCACCTGCACGTCGCGACGATGTGCGACGAGTCCTTCGGCGTCAGCAAGGGCGCTCACTACTGGCGTTAGACTGCGCAGGCCCGTGGCGGAAACCTGCTGCACGCTGGTGCAGCGCACAAAATCCCAAGTGGATAGCCCGCCGCGTGTGCGGGCTCCTCCGCTCGTGGGCAGAACGTGATTGGTGCCGCTCGCATAGTCACCGATTGATTGCGCGCTCCAGGGGCCGATAAACACGCTGCCGGCGGCGTTGAGTTTGTCCAGCAGCGACGCCTGTGCGCCAGGAATGCTTAGATGTTCGGGCGCGAAGCGATTCCCGAATCGCACCGCAGCCGCTGAATCCGACGCCAAGAGAATGGCGCCTTTCTCCGCAAGAGATCGCCTCGCTGGATTTGTATCCGGTAAGCGGCCGAGTTGTTCACTCACCGCATCGCGCACGACCGTCGCGAATTTGCGTGACGTGGTAACGAGAAGGGCGATGGCGTCAGGATCGTGTTCGGCTTGAGCTAATAGATCGGCGGCGATATAGCTGGGATTCCCGCTCGAGGCGACGATCAATACTTCTGTAGGGCCGGCGAGAAGATCGATTGCGCAATCGGCGCTCACGAGACGCTTGGCCGCGGTGACAAATCGATTTCCCGGCCCAAAGATTTTGTCCACGCGCGGGACCGATCGCGTGCCGTAGGCGAACGCGGCAATTGCCTGCGCTCCGCCAATGTGCGCGATTTCCTCTAGCCCGAGCATCTCCGCAGCGGCCATCAATGCTACGTTCGGGCGAGGGCAGGCCACGACAATACGCCGCACACCAGCGACCTGCGCTGGGATGGCGGTCATCAGCAGCGTGGAAACAAGCGAAAATCTGCCGCCGGGAATGTAGCAGCCGATTGTATCGATCGCACTGACACGCTGGCTTACGCGCACGCCCGGCTCGACCGCGATGCTCCAGGATCGCGGCAGCTGTGCTTCAGCGACGCGGCGAATGTTACGTGCGGCGTGCTCGAGCGCGGCACGCAAATCTTTCGGAATCGTGCGCGCGGCAGCGCGGCGCTCGTTCAGACTCAGCCAGAGATTCCTGGGCGTCAGCCGAATGTCGTCCAGCCGCCGAGTCCACCCGAAGAGCGCCGCATCCCCCCGGCGCCGTATGTCGCCCACGATGCGCGAGGCCACCGCCTCCGCCCTGACATCGCGACGATGCCGAGCGGAGAGTATCTTTTCCTCCACTCTCGATGTGAGCCGCAGAATGCGCATCAGAGCACAATCTTATTCAGGGGATATTCCACGATACCCTGAGCCTGAGCAGCTTTCAGCCGTGGAATCAGGTGCCGCACCACGTCTTCGTCGACGATCGTGTTAATGGCCACCCAGTCTGCGTCGGAAAGCGTGGAGATGGTCGGATTCTTCAGCGCCGGAAGAGCTCGCAGCACTCCATCGAGGTGCTCGCGCCGCACGTTGAGCATGATGCCAACCTTGTTATACGCGGCGATCGCGCCTTGAAGGAGGAGAACAATATTGGAGATTTTCTCGCACTTCCAGGGATCGCTGGCGGCGGCCGTATTGGCGATGAACACCGTGCGCGATTCGAGCACGGTGTCGATGATGCGCAACCGGTTCGCTCGCAGCGAGGAGCCGGTCTCGGTAATTTCCACGATGGCATCGGCAAGCTGCGGAACCTTCACTTCTGTCGCGCCCCACGAAAATTCCACTCGCGCTTGCACCCCGTGCCGAGCCAGATATTTTTTCGTGAGGTTCACAACTTCCGTGGCGATCACTTTGCCTTCCAGGTCTCGCGCACTTTGCGCGGGCGCATTATCTGGAACAGCGAGCACCCAGCGCACCGGCGCCAGGCTCTGCTTCGCATACAGCAACTCGGCAACTTCCTTGACTTCCGCGTCCGTTTCCAGCACCCAATCGCGCCCGGTGATGCCCGCGTCGAGCGCGCCCGTCTCCACGTAGCGCGCCATCTCCTGCGCGCGCACGAGCATGCAGGTGATTTCAGAATCGTCGATCGTGGGGAAGTAGCTGCGCGAACTCACTGTCACGCGCCATCCGGCGCGCCCCAGCAGTTGCAACGTGGCATCCTGCAGGCTGCCCTTGGGCAGCCCAAGTTTCAGCGGCTTCATCGGCGCGACTCCCCCCCGTAAACCGCGCTGGGATCGAACGCTCTTTCCTCGACGATGTCAACCGCGCCATCGTCACCGATGCGCCGGAAAAAACAGCTTCGGTACCCTTCGTGGCAGACGCCCGGCCCGGCCGGCTCGACCCGCACGAGGATCGTGTCCGCGTCGCAATCGACGCGCACTTCGCGCACGCGCAAAGTGTGGCCGCTCTGTTCGCCCTTGCGCCAGAGCTTGCCGCGCGTGCGGCTATAGAATGTCACCGCGCCGCTCGCCCGAGTCTCGGCATACGCTTGTTCGTTCATGAAGCCCAGCATCAGCACTTCTCCCGTTCGCGCGTCTTGAACAATCGCGGGAAGGAGTCCATCGAGCTTGGCAAAATCGAGATTCATCCGGCCTCCCTAGGCGAATCCCCCGGCCCGCCGTCGCCGGGAACTTCGCCGCATACAAAAGTACAAAAAAAAACCCGCTGGGCGTTTACCGCGCCAGCGGGTCGATGAGAGCTTTTACGTTTCGGCTACTCAAACCTCCGCGGGCACGGCTTGCGGCCGTGACGATGATGGTGATGATGATGCCCGCGCAGTGTCATAGCGACAAAAACTGTAGCGAAATTGCGCCGCGCCGTCAAGACCGCCCGCACCCGCGCGAATGGCAATAAAACGAAACGACTATTTCTTCTCGTTTTCTTCCAGCTTCAACGCCGCGGAATTGATGCAAAACCGCAAGCCCGTCGGCTTCGGTCCATCCGGGAAGACGTGCCCAAGATGCGCTTCGCAGCGGCGGCACATGACTTCCGTGCGCACCATTCCGTAGGATTCATCGGTTTCGAGCTGCACTTTCGATTCGTCCATGGGCGCATAGAAGCTTGGCCAGCCTGTGCCGGAATCAAATTTAGTTTCCGAATCGAACAGGGGCTCGCCGCAGCAAACACAATGGAAAACCCCATGTTTTTTGGTGTCCCAGTATTTTCCGGTAAACGCCGGCTCGGTGCCTTTTTTGCGTGTTACCTGGTACTCTTCGGGGCTGAGCTGCTTGCGCCACTCCGTATCTGGCTTTTGAACCTTTTCGGCCTGATTTTCTGTCTGTTTTGTCATCTTGCGGACTCCAATAGGTGAGATTTCTTCGTTGATCTCATTTCATTTTAGCTTGTTTATATCCGCGCAGAAACAGGTGGCCTTCTCAAATCTTCGTCGCTGATCAGGAGAGCTGCCGCAGGCTTTTCGGAAGTATACTTCTGAAGGGAATTCCTATGGCCAATACCACAATCGCTTCGGCCGCGGAACTCAAGCGGCATCTTTTTTACGAAACCTCGCATTCGCCGGCGCTCGCGGATTTAGTCGGATACGAAAAAGCCAAGGAAATTATCGATTTCTGCTTCATCGCCAATCCTTATTATCCGACAGTGGAGATGCTCCGGGATCTCGAGCATAATCTGCCCAATTTGATCAAGTCGTATCCTTCCAGCAGCCCCATTATGAGCCAGCAGAATCTGGCGGCCGTTTTGCATGTCAGCCCGGAAAAGCTGATTATCGGTAATGGCGCGACCGAACTGATTGTCCTGATTGACACGACAATCATCGATCGTTTCGCCGTGCCCATACCCACTTTTGGCGAATACATCGAGAAGCTGCGCGATCAGCGGGATGCCGAACTTTATCCTCTCGATGCCGAGCAGCGTTATGAACTGCACCTGCCGGATTACCTGGACTGGGTGCATCGTCGGAACTTGAGGTCCGCGCTCATCATCAACCCGGGAAATCCCACGGGCCAATTCATCCCGCTCGACGAAATGATCGATTTCCTGAACGCGGCTTCCGATCTGGAGCTAGTAATCGTGGATGAATCCTTCATCGATTTCGCCGGCGATCCCATTCCGAGCCTCATCCCTGTCGCAGAGCGATTCTCGAATCTCCTCATCGTTCGAAGTATGAGCAAACACTGCGGCGTGCCCGGACTGCGCCTTGGCTATTGTTATAGCGGCAATTTGTATCTGCTGAACCGCATGCGGCGATTCATCCCCACGTGGAACCTGAATACGCTCGCGGAATATTTCCTCTCGCTTCTACCACAAACCGATGCCGCCTATCACGAAGCCTGCAAGCACGTGATGGCCGATGTTCTCTGGCTATACGAAGCCCTCAAATCAATCCATGGCATCGACGTCTATCCGACCGGCGCGAATTTCGTTTTGTTTAAAGTGAAGGCGGGAATCACGGCAAGCGAGCTTCAGTTGCGCTTGCTCGAGGAGCATCAGATGTACGTGCGTGACTGTTCCAATAAAGTCGGCATGGATGACCGCCACATCCGCGTCGCCTCCCAGGGACGCGACAAGGATGCCCGGCTGGTGGAAGCGCTACGTGTTCTGCTGCAATGAAACGCCCCGTCGTCCTGGTCGTCACTCGGCGCACTTCCCGCAAACATAAGTTCATCGACTACGTTGGCGAGTTTCATCTCCAACTCCTGATTCGCGTGCGTACTCTGCCCTTAATGGTTCCTGTGGTCGAAGGCACAGAGGCCTGTTTACCGCAATACATGGAGGAGATGCGCGGCTTGCTCCTTGTGGAGGGCGAGGACATCGAGCCCAAGCGTTACGACCACGACGAATCCAATCTCCGTTATCTGGAAAAGACGCACCCGCTGAAGGACGATATTGAAGTCCGCCTGGCGCGCCATGCTTTGCGCAACGATCTTCCAATTCTGGGAATCTGCCGGGGATCGCAATTACTCAACGTGATTTATGGCGGCAGCTTATATGGCGACGTGCAGAAGGAAAAGCAGTCCGAACTGAAGCACATCAACTACGGCGACCACTACGACGAATACCGGCATCTGGCTCGTATCGTGCCCGGAACGCCTATCGAGGAATGGTATCGGCGTACTGCCCTCAAAGTGAACAGCTATCACCATCAGGGTGTCCGCAGGCTCGGTCGACATTTGCAAGCTATGGCGCATGCCGAAGACGGTCTAGTCGAAGCCTTCTACGACCCGCGCCATCGTTTTGTAGTCGGGTTGCAGTTCCACCCCGAACGCATGCTCGAGGAATACGAAGGGAATTGGCGCGTCTGGCAGGCTTTCGGAGCCGCTGTGCATCAAAAGCCCGTTGCGCGGCGCTCCGCAAAGCGCATCGTCGCCTAATCGTCGCTCAGGGCTAGATCGCTCGCCATCAGAATTAGTTCGTGCCTGAAACTAGCGGCGTTTCCGTTTCTTCTTCAAAGCCGACCGATCGTCTCCGCTGGTGGTCCATGCGGGAGGGTCGCTTGCCGGAAACGATTCGACAGACGCCTCGAGAACTGGATCAAGTTCTGGCGAGCGGTTCGACTGCGGCTTTCGCGCTTTTGGTTTGCGTCTGGCTGGCATGCGTAACCCTCCCTAACGGTTAGTGAGTTCTGCCCTTGCAGCCGGCATGGGTGCAACGGCAGTCGATGTCAGGCGTATCCTTCACGGCTTCGCATTGCGTGCTGCAGTAGCTGCTGCCCTCGGCTGCCAGGCACGAACACATCGGATGCTTGCATTTGTTCGCTTTTGCTCGAGCCATATCGGCCTCCTCCTCGAGTTTCTCTTGCTATTCGATGCGGCTCAACTAGCACCCGAGCTGGTTAGAATGTTAGAGTTTTGAACCGTAGTGGAGGGAGCAACGCGATGATCCGCAGGGATTTCGTCAAGAGCTCGTTGGCAGCGGCCGCGCTGGCGGCAGGAAACGAGCGGCTCGCCGCATCACCTCGGCCTGCGGAGAGCGCCCCTTTCCCCAAAGCTCCCGGGCTCACCAAATACGTCTCCGAATTCATTGTGAACACGAAATATGGCGATATCCCGCCTGACGTTTTGGAATTGGGCAAGAAGTCGATCCTGGACGGCTTCGGTTTGGCGCTGGCGGGCTCAGGATCGGTAATGGCGCCTCTCGTCCGGCAGTACCTGCAGGGGCTCGGAGTGAGCGGCAAAGCCACGGTTATCGGATCCGGGCTGAAGGCGCCCGCGCGGTTTGCCGCTTTTGCGAATGGCGTTTCCATTCACGCCGACGATTTTGACGATACGCAGCTTGCCGTAGCAAAGGACCGCGTTTACGGCTTGTTGACTCATCCCAGCGTGACGACGCTCACTCCCGCGTTCGCGATCTGCGAGCTTACCCAGCGCTCTGGAAAAGACTTCATGCTGGCCTATCACCTGGGCGTCGAAGTCGAGTCCAAAATCGCGGAAGCGATCGACCCACGGCATTACAACGACGGATTTCATTCCACCGGAACGTGCGGCTCTTTTGGCAGCGCGGCGGCATGTGCCAGGTTGCGCGGCCTCGATGTGCAGAAGACCGCGTATGCCTTGGGCGTGGCCGCGGCTGAAGGTGGAGGCTTGCGCGACAACTTCGGGTCGATGACTAAGCCGTTCCATGCGGGGCATGCGGCAGAAAACGGCACCGTTGCGGTGGATCTTGCGGCGCTCGGCTGGACCGCTGCGCCGGATATCCTGGAAGGGGCGCTCGGCTTCTTTCAGGCTGCGGGCGGAGGCTTCGATCCCGGGTCCATTGTGAACAAGCTCGGCAGTCCGTGGACGTTTGCCTCTCCCGGAGTTTCCATCAAGCCGTTTCCGTCCGGCTCCTTGACGCATCCCGCCATGGGCGAGATGCTCACCATCATCCGCAAAAACGACCTCAAACCCGGCGACGTGGAGAAAATCGATATCGGCACGAGCCACAACCTGACTACCACGCTGTATCACCACCAGCCCATGACTGGGCTGCAGGGCAAGTTCAGCATGGAATTCGGCTTGAGCATCCTGCTGCTCGACCGCAAAGCCGGATTAAATGAATACACCGACGCGGTGGTTCAGCGGCCCGATGTTCAGGAGATGATCAAGCGCGTGCATTTCTACGTCGATCCGGAGGCCGAAGCGGCGGGCTTCGACAAGATGACCAGCATCCTGAAGATTCACCTGAAAGACGGCAGGGTCATTCCGGGCCGCGCGGATTTTGCGAAAGGCAGCCCCGCGAATCCCATGAGCTTCGAGGAAGTCGCCGATAAATTCAGGGGATGCGCCGAATTCGCCAAATGGCCCAGGGAAAAGGCCGAAGGCATCATCACATTCGTCAAAACGCTTGAGAACGCCCCCGATGTGAGCAAACTCACCGGTTTGCTCACCGCATAGCGGCCTACGGATGACCCCTCCCAGCGCGCGCAGCTACAAAATTGCAACAATTCCTGGCGATGGCATCGGCAGGGAAGTGGTGCCGGAAGGGATTCGCGTCGCCGAGGCTGCGGCACGCCGCTTCGGGTTTTCGCTTTCCTGGAAAGAGTTCGACTGGAGTTGCGAGCGCTACCTGAAAACCGGCCGCATGATGCCGGAGGACGGGCTGGACCAGCTCCGGCCCTTTGACGCTATTTTTCTTGGCGCTGTGGGCCATCCGAGCGTGGCCGATCACGTTTCGCTCTGGGGCTTGCTGATTCCGATTCGCCGCGAGTTTCAGCAGTACGCAAACATCCGGCCTGTGCGGCTGCTTCCCGGCATTGATCCGGCAGTAAAGAATTTTGCTCCCGGGCAGATCGATTTTGTCGTCGTCCGCGAAAACAACGAAGGCGAATACTCCAACATCGGCGGGCGGCTCTATTCCGGCACGGAAGACGAATTCGCTGTGCAGCAATCCGTCTTTACGCGGCGCGGCTGCGACCGAATTATTCGTTATGCCTTTGAGCTGGCGAAGACGCGACGGCGCCACGTCACGTCCGCGACAAAATCAAACGGAATCATCTACACCATGCCCTTTTGGGATGAACGCTTCGCCGCAGTTGCGAAAGAATATCCGGGCATTCGCACGGACCAATTTCACATCGACATTCTAAGCGCGCATTTCGTACGGCATCCGGACTGGTTTGACGTGGTGGTGGGCTCAAACCTTTTCGGCGACATTCTTTCCGATCTAGGACCCGCAGTGGTCGGCTCGATCGGAATTGCACCTTCGGGAAATCTCAACCCCGAAAGAAAATTTCCCTCAATGTTTGAGCCCGTGCATGGCTCCGCGCCGGACATAGCGGGCAAAGGCACAGCCAATCCCATCGGCCAAATCTGGTCCGGCGCCATGATGTTGCAGCATCTGGGCGAAGCATCCGCCGCGGCCGCGATTGAAAAGGCTATCGAAGCAGTTTTAGGTGGAAGCGGACCGCGCACTGCCGATATCGGCGGCAAAGCACGAACTAAAGAAGTTGGGGAAGCGATCGCGGCCGAAATAAAAGCCTAGATCGTTCTCAAGAGAAGAAATCGCTGCGACAACCCTTCGCAGTCTTTTGCCATTGCGGTTTAAGGATTGTTGCTTGGGTTCTTGCTCAAGCGCCGGAAATAATCCGCCACCGAGTCCTGATATCCCGCCGGAACCGGCTGCGAATCGCCGCTGCGGATTTGGCCGGCATCGTTATCATCCTCTTGGCGGCGCAGCCGCAATTCCAGCTTATCCACGCTGGTCAGCACCTGATCGTGCAGCTCCTGGAGCATAGCCGGATTTCCGGGGAAGCGGCTGGGATCGAGCCTCTGCATCTCTTTGATCAGTTCCTGAAGATCGGCCAACGGTGCCGGCTGTCCCTGGAAGCTCTGCCGCAGCTGATTTAGCTCGCGCATGGCCTCCTGGTAAGATCGCTGAATTTCTTCCGGTGTGGAAGGCACCGGTTGCGTTTCGCGACCCTGGGGCCAGTAACCTCCCGTATCCCCGCCGTACCACTGGCGATCGATCGGACCGGCGCCGCCAGCCCAAGTTCCGCCGCGAGGACCGCCAATTGGCCCACCGTTCGGACCGCCATTGGGTGAGCCAGGCGAACTGGCTCCGCCAGCCTGATTTCCATTTGCTTGCTGCCCCGGCTGTCCGGGCTGACCGGGCTGACCGCCCTGACCGGGTTGGCCCTGTTGGCCGGATTGGCCGCCTTGATTTCGGCCAAGCTGATCCATCTGCCGAGGCTGCCCTGGCTGGCCCTGTTGACCTTGCTGGCCATTACGTCCCGCGGCATTGCTCATTCCGCGCGCGAGAGCTTCCATCTGACTGCGAAGCTTCTCGATCTGATTGAGCGCTTCCTGAGGATTTTGCTGCTGGCGATTGAAGGCTTGTTGCGCCTGGTGGAGTTGATCGTCGAGTCGTTGCATGCCACCAGCGATGCTGTTGTCGCCGAGAGACTTCAGTTTTTCGCCGTTATCGTTCGCACTTGGGTCGATGCCGCGGCGAATCCAGTCGGCGCTCTTTCTCAGGCGATTCTGGAGATCGCTCGTCTCCATACCACCAAGTGCTTCACGCAATTTGTTCGCGGAACTTGGCTGCGTGCCGCCCATGCCTCGGGCTGCTTCCTGCATCTGCTTCTCGAGCCGTCCGAGCGCATCCGCAGTTTGCTGGCGGTCATCGCCGAGCTTGGATTGCTCCTGGCTTTGGCTTAAACCGTCCGCCGTGTTGCCGTGCGAAAACATCTGCCGCGAGCGTGCTTCTTCGTCTTGCTCCTCTTTTTGCAAACGGTCCGCTTCGCGGGCCATGGCGTCCATCTGTTGCCCGGCCTCTCGTTGCTGCATGCCGCTCAGGAGGTTGGAAGCTTCCTGTAGGCGCTCTGCGGCGCGGCGAGCAGCGGCGTCATTTGGTTGGCTCTGGGAAGCCGCGCGGGCCATATCTTCTTGCGCCTGGCGCAGGCGATCGAGAGCGTCTTGCATGCGGTTGTCGGCTGATGCCTGACCGCTCGGGCTTCCACTCGCGCCTTGCTGGCCATTTGCACCGGACCGGCCACTTTGCGATTGCCCACTTTGCTGGCCACTCTGTTGTCCGCCCTGTTGCCCGCCCTGCTGATTAGCCTGTTGATTCCCTTGTTGCTGCTGCTGGTTGCGTTGCATTTGCTCCAGCTGCCGCTGCAGTTCCTCGGCCTCGCGGCGCAACATCTCTTCCTGCCACCGCTGCTGATAACTCTGATTGCCCGCGCGCTGCTGCTGCGCCAGCTCTTCCTGACGTTTGGCTAGCTGTTCGAGCTTTTGCAGGGCTTCGTCTATTTCCTGAGCGCGCTGATTTGCCGAATTGGCCGTCTGACCGGTTTCGTACTGGTTTTTCTCCGTATCCAGCTCAAGGTCGAAAAGGCTGGAGAGATCTCGGCCCGCTGCGCCCGCGCCGCCACCGCCTCCTCTTGCTCCGAACGCCACCTGAATTTCCCGGAATGTGGCTTCGGCGCGAAGCAGGTGCTGCAGTGCCTTCTGCTCTTCGGGCAACGCGTCGGACCATTTTTGCTGCTGCAATTTTTCTGCTGCCGGAGCCATCGCGGTTGCAGCCGCGCTCATATCTTTTTCGAAATCGCTGAATTCTTGATTCGCGTCGCTCAGCTCGCGGCGTTGCAGGCGGCCGGCCAGCGAGAGCGCCTGATCGCGCAGCTTGGCCTGCACGCCCGATAGGAATTTGCCATTTTCCGCAGATTCCTGTTTTGAGGGCTTTTTATCGGTGTCAGCCTTCTGCTTGAAGGTTGCCGCGATAATCTCTTTCTCGCGCTGCGCAATATCCGTCTGATCGCCCTGACCGAAGCCTCCACCGCCACCCATTCCGCCGCCGGCCTGTTGCGATTGCGAGAACTGCCGCTCGAAAGGATCGGCCTGGATGAAGTACATGTCCGTGCGCGATTCCGATTTGGCGTCCTTGGCAGTTGCATAGACACTAACCACGTCGCCGGGCACCAGCTTGAAATCTTCCAGCGAAAGGACCGTGGACCCGTCCGCTTGTTTCGCGCCCTTTTCCTTAAGCATGTTGACGGTTTTTTCGTCGCCGCCATTGACCGAATAATGTACGGTGACGTCGTTCAGGCCGAACTCGCCGTTCGCATTCACCGCGACGGTAACTTCCTCGATCGGGCTGGCGCGATAATCGCCGCCCGGCTTGAGCAGACGCACTTCGGGAGGATTCGCCTTGCGCGCTTCGATAAAGAAGTCGTCCGAGATGCGTAGAGTCTCGCCCTGATCGTTGGCGGCTACGTGATATTGACCATCCTTATCAATTTGGACGGTGCCCCTGTACACATTCCCTTCGCCGCCATTGAGCTTGATCTGCTGGTCGTCGAGTACGAGACTGCCGTCGCGCATTGGACGGTCGGTAAGAATCTCCAAATCGGCTTGGGTACCTTCCACCGCGCGAAGGTCGCCGCCATGCTCCTCGACCTGATTCTTGAGTCCGGTCCAGGAGGGGAACTTGTAGGTCACACGAATCTGTTTGATCTGAGCCGGATCAACTACTTTCAGATTGAAATGCTTCGATTGCAGCGGCCCGGCCTCGACGTAATATTCAACGCCCTCCGGTAAGCCGGCGAAAAGAAACTGGAATCCCGAACCCCCCGGCTGCGGCTGCATGGCTACTTGTTCCCATTTCGAGGCGCTCTGGAAGCGCGCGTAGAGCCGCGCATTGGGAGTTTGCAGACCGGCAAGTTGAGCCGTAACGAGCTGATCGGAATTGCGCCGAACCGCGGCGTCGCCCGGGGACACTCGCAATTCATACAAAGGGCCGGCGACGTGTCCCGCTCCGGTCCAGATCAGTGCAGCGCCATGGCCGAGATAGCCAGGGCCCGCAAGCACCAGCCAGACCAATACACCCAGCGAAGCTACTCCGATGGCCAACGACGCCAGTAAAGTGGTGTTTGGAACAAGTTGTTTCGGTTCAGCGCCGCGCGAAATTTCCAGGGTATCGGCGGCGAGTAAATCGATAAACGGCTCTTTCTTCGCGGAGTCCCGCTCGGCGAATGTCACCAGGCGCTGCTCAAATTGCGGGAAAACGGCTTCTGCTTTGCCAGCTGTGCGGCGCGGGTTCATTCCGTACAGGGGTAGGGCCAAACCAAAGCCAATCGCTAAAGCCAGCGAAAGCAGCAAGACAACGCGCGAGCTGGTTAGAGTCCACGATGCGAAGGCATAGTGATTGGCAACCAGGACCAGGACCACCGTGGCGGCCAGCGCAACCGACGTGAAAACGGCGGTTCCCCTCAGGACGGCGCCGATTCGCAAGCGCCTCTGCAGGTGCTTGATATAGGAGTCCAGGTGGTCCCGAGTGTTCATGGTTCCTCCCGCGACATCGTTAAATATTGACTCGAAAGCAGGGATTCCGCAACGGTCGCCAGTAGCAATAGCAACACGGCATACCACCAGAGGCTAAAAGGCTTTTTCTGGTCTTGCGCCACAGTGCCGCTTGAAGCTTCCTGAGCTTCATTTCCTGTGTTTCCAGTCCAAAGCGCCAGCACGTCTTTAGGGATAACGTCCAAATCGGACTCGCGGCGATCCGCATTGACCCCGATCAGGTCCTGGCGGCCATTGGCCAGGCGAAGTTGATAAAAACCCGCTCGTGTGAGCTGAAACGATTGCGCGGCCGTCGCTTCCTTCAGAGAAAGCGGGCGCTTACCATCCGGGTCAACAACTTCCACACCTACAGACTGCTCCTTAGCAGTGCGCAGTTCAAGGAAAGAATCCACGATTCGCGATCCGGCCCGTGTTTCCATTCCCGCGAGATAGCGCGCGGTCTGATCGATGAACGGGATAAAAACCGGGTGTAACGGGAAATCGTTGGTCAGGTTATCGAGGCCCGAGGTGAATAACAGCACGCGCCCTTCGCCGATCTTCTTTTCGAGCAGCAAGGGTGTCTGGTCGGTCAGCCGGGCGGCGACGCGCGCGTTATTTCCGGCCACCCGGACCGCGAAATAGAATTTTACGCCGGCCCAGCGATTCGCCTTTTCGAGCGACGGATAAGAGGGATCGGTTTCGCCCACGGTCTGGAAGCGCGCGCCTTCCCGGGAGTAATAACGAGAATCGGTAATGGTGTCGCCGAAGATGGGTATATTGGGATGGTGCGCCGTCGAAGTTCCGGCCGCGATAAACACGCTGCCTCCAGCTTTGACGTAATTGGTCAGGGCGCTCTCAAACGAGGAGGGCAGGGAAGCCACATCGGAGAGCACGACGAAGTCGTGACCCGCCGGCTGCGCATTGGCAACACGATCGACACTCACCGTCTCGAGGTTAAACGCGGATTCGGCCGCTGAAGTGAGCGCTGCTCGAAAGTAGAGGGGCGAGCGCGTATCGTTCGATTCGTAGACAAAGAGCACTTTGCGAGGGTCGGAGCGTTTCACCGCGAAGAAACTGGCGTCGTCAGCGGGCAAAGAATCCGCGGAATCGATACGCACTTCACAGCGCGTAAGGCCGTAAGGAACATCGAGAGACGTAAACTCCACGCTG
>Ga0210394_10003780_pt1 | contig 18429 bp, 14 predicted proteins | sample IncBWC12MmetaG_FD_160121 | JGI IMG/M metagenome (GOLD analysis project Ga0210394, IMG submission 160121) | Forest soil microbial communities from Barre Woods Harvard Forest LTER site, Petersham, Massachusetts, United States - Inc-BW-C-12-M | ecosystem: Environmental > Terrestrial > Soil >... | reverse complement strand
AAGTGCGGCGAAGTCACCCGGCCGGTGTTTCCCGAAAAACCCAAGATCTCACCGCGGCGAATTTCTTGCCCGGGAATGACTTCAAAGCGCGATAGATGCGCGTAACGGGTCTGCAATCCGTTGCCGTGATCGATCACCACCATCTTCCCGTAACCGTCGCCCACGTTGGCGGCGTATTCCACCACTCCATCCGCTGCCGCGTGTACCGATGTCCCCATCGCCGCGGAAATGTCCACGCCGCTGTGGAACTCGTTGTGAGACTCGCCCTCACCCGAGAATGGATCCGTCCGCCCGCCAAACCCGCTCAAGATACGACCGTTGACCGGCCATAGGTCGGGCACGATGTTCCTCTGCCAGGCGCGGGCATATTCATGATGCAACCGGGAGATGCTGGCGGACTTCAAGAAGTTGTATTCTTCGATGGATTCCTTGTAGCCCGGGACCAAAGGGCCTTCTTCGGCAATGTCGTCGGGGCCGGCCAGACTCCGGTTTAATCCCAGAGCCATGCTCACCTCGCTCGCCATAATCTGTAAGGAGGCCAACTGTTCCTGCTTCTGATCGTTCTCCTTAAGCAGCGTCTGGTACTTCGTCCGCAGGGTGTCCACCTGATCGCGAAGAGCGTTGTAATTAGCTACCTTCCAGGACATGCGGAGGTAGCTGGAAACCATCCCAAAAAGCGAAGCAGAGCCAAAAAGTGCCAATCCTACAACTACATACAGGGCTTTATGAGGTATGTGAATGCGCCGCAGCCGTCCGTGCAAAGAGTGCGCGAGAACGACCACAAAATAATGCTGCTTCATGCTTCTCCTATTTTTTTAGCATCGGCACGACCCCCGGAAAACCTTTAATGGGGGGAGCGTAGGCCGGAGAGTACTTCGCAGGCTAACTGCAGATTAACGAATTGTTAGGATACCCAAACGACACCCGATTGTCAAGGCCCAGAAAGCGCAACGCTCCCGGATTTGACGGCCGGGGAGCTTGCTGGCGCTGGGCTAGCGCCGGCCCAGACGCTCCAGCAGAGCCGTGGGATCGTCGGTGATAATGGCGTCGACCTGGGCCGCGATCAGACGATCCCAGTCCTCCGGCGTGTCTGCGGTCCAAGGGACAACCTGTAAACCGGCCGCGTGCGCCGCGCGAACCTGTTCGGAAGTCACCAGGTGGAACTCCGGCGAAACGATGCCGGCTCCGGCTTCCTTGGCGATCGCCGTGAAGTCCTTGGGATCTCCCGAATACAAAGCTGAAAGCGCGATTTCCGGCGCGGCGCGTTTCATCGCGTGCAAGGTCCGGAAATCGAAGGATTGCAAAATGACGCGCGATTCCAGGTGGTGCTTTTGAACCACCTGGAGCACGAGGCGAACGAATTCCTCAGGTGAAGGCGTCAGCTCCGGGTGATCCGCGAAGATCTTCGTCTCGATGTTGAATAGAAACTTGCCTTTAGGCGCGAGCGCGAACACCTCGTCGAGTGTGGGCATACGAGTCCCGGGAACGGTCTGTTGGCGCGGAAACGCCGGATTTTGCACTTTCCCGCAATCCCATTCGCGAACTTGCGCCAGAGTCAGTTCGTGGATCATTGCTTCGGGAACCGGTCCGCTGCACACGGGCGGGTGAAGCAGGGGATCGTGCGAGATCACCAGGACATTGTCTTTGGTGACCGCCATATCCAGCTCCAGCGCGTCCACGCCTTGGGCGATGGCGTATTCAAACGCGGGAAGAGTATTTTCCGGACGCAGGGCGCGTGCGCCGCGATGGCCGTGAACCAGAACCGTACGTGGAACCCCCTGCGCGAAACAGAATATCGCTATGCAAAATAATCCGAAGGTGCGCATGGCTAAGTCACCGCTTTCATAAGTGCACTCTCATATATCCCGAAGACCGCTCCCTGTGGTCGCGGCTCGGAACGTGGCGCTCTGCCCTCCGTCGCATACGTTAGCAGCCCGTGTCTAAAGTCGCCCAGGCCCGAAAATGACAGGTCTTCGACCTTCGACCTGCCAGCGACTTTAGACACGGGCTGTTAGCAAACTTGGAACCGGAGTTTTAGGATAACGGATGCGCTTTACAATCGCGTGAAGCGCTTCGTAGCCAGAACGTAATCGGACTGATATCGTCTTTCAGCATTGGCCCGGTACTCTGTCCGACATGAGGATTTCATGGCTGGGGCTTGCATTGTTTCTGACGCCGATGGCCCTGCTGGCGCAGTTCGAGACCGCCGAGGTTCTGGGCACCGTTCGCGACAGCGCAAACATGGTGATTTCAGGCGCCACTGTCACTCTGACGAACCAGGACACAGCCACTGAAACCAAGACTTCCTCGGACGAAGCCGGCAATTATGGCTTCTTTAATGTAAAGGTTGGAAACTACACCATCACCGTTGAGCATCCGGGTTTTTCCAAATTCAACACCGCGGATGTCAGGGTGGACGTCACCGCGCGACAGCGCGTGGACGTGACGCTTACTGTCGGCCAGGTAACCGAGTCGGTCACAGTTGTCGGCGCGGCCGCGGTGCTGGATACCGATACGAGCGATCACAGCCAGGTCATCAACACCCAACAGATTGTGGAATTGCCGCTGAATGGCCGCGATTACTCCAATCTGGCCCTGCTCGCCACCAACGTTCACATCTCTCCCCAGGCGGTGAGCTTCTCGCCCAGCGCCACGCCGCGCGAGGGCGCCTTCAACGTCAACGGGATGCGCAGCACCTACAACAATTTTCTGATGGACGGTATCGACAATAATTCCTACGGAACCAGCAACCAGGATTACTCGAGCCAGGTGGTGCAGCCTTCCCCGGACGCTCTGGCCGAGTTCAAAGTGATCACGAGCAACTTCAGCGCCGAATACGGACGGGTGGGCGGCGGCATCGTCAATGCCGCGCTGCGGTCGGGCACCAATCGGTTCCACGGCACCGCGTACGAATTCCTGCGCAACACCGACCTGAACGCCATCGGCTACATCTTTGGAGCGCGTCCGGCAACGTTCGAGAAGCCCACGATGCATCGCAATCAGTTTGGGGCGACCATCGGCGGGCCGATAATCAAAGACAAGCTCTTCTTCTTTGCCGATTATGAAGGCTACCGGCAGTTGCAGGGTTATCTCAACTTCGACAGCCTTCCGGACGCAAACGAACGGACGGGCACGCTGCCGGCGACGGTGGTGAATCCGCTGACCGGCGCGCTCTATCCCGCCAACACCCAGAGCCCTCTCACGCAGATCACCCCGTTCGCCCTCGCGGCGCTGGGCGGCTTGGCCCCCGCGACAACGCCCGGCTTGGTGGGGAACAATCTCGAAGAGACCATTCCGTTGCGCGACTATAGCGACAAGTACGACGCCAAACTCGACTATCAGATCAACGCCAAGATGACGTCGTTTCTCCGCTTCAGCCAGAGGAAGGACATTCAGTACTATGGGCCTTCCGATCCAGGGCCGTCGGGTGGAGACGGAAACGGCTTTATCCACTCGATTCAGCAGCAAGCAGGTGCGGGCTATACCTGGACGGTGACGCCCTCCTCGCTATTTGAAGCGCGCTTCGGATTCGATCATGTGTTGGGCGGCAAGGCCCCGCCCTATCTGGGCGGACCGAACATTGCAGCAGAGTACGGAATTGAAGGCTTGCCTTCCGCGCTGGCCGGCGGCTTCCCCACGCAGGTGATCGGCAGTTTCACCAGTCCCGCGATCGGCCGCCAATCGACCAATCCACAGTTCCAGAATCCGACCTCGTTCGACCCGAAGTTGAATTACTCGATGGTTAAGGGCCGCCATACGCTGAAGATGGGCTATGAGTTTCTCGCGATCCGCACCGAGGTGCTGGACATTAATCCTCTCTATGGCCAGCTCACCTATAGCGGGCAATACAGCAAGCCGACGGCGGCGCTGTGCGGCTGCACGCCTCCCACCGATGGCAAACAGCGTGAACGCTTACGATCTTGCCGACTTCTACTTCGGGCTGCCCAGCGCCATCGCGCAGGGCAGCGACCTGGTGACCAATCTGCGGCAGCACGTCAATTCGTTGTACCTCCAGGACGACTGGCGCGCCACTTCGAAGCTGACCGTGAATGTGGGACTGCGCTGGGAATATGCGACGCCGGTCTGGGATCGCGACAATGTGTGGTCGAATTTCGATCCTGCCACCAATACTTTGGTGCGCGCCACCAATGGCGGCATCTACAATCGGGCCCTGGTGAATCCCGATTACAAGGATTGGGGTCCGCGGCTCGGCCTGGCGTATAGCGTGATGCCGAAGACCGTGATTCGCGCGGGCTACGGCATCAGCTACGACTTCTTCAATCGTACCGGAAGCGCGGGGGAGGGGATCAACGGTCCTCTGGCCATCTTCGGGACGATCAGTCAACCGAGCAACCCGTTAAGCCCCACGTTTCTCACGGCGCAAAACGCGTTCACCACGGGCATCGCCAGTACGTTCAACTCGATCAATTCCAATAACCTGTATGTTCCCGCGAATACTCGCTGGCCGTATATCCAATCCTGGGTGTTTGCGATTCAGCGCGAGATCAACCGGGACACCGTGTTTGAGCTGGCCTACAACGGCAATCACAGCTTGCGGCTGCCTATCATCGCCGATTGGAATCAAGCCAATCCCAACCTTCCGGGGCAGACGCTGAATGTACAGGCGCGCGTGCCGGATCCGAGCTTCGGTCCGATCACCTGGGTCGATCCCGCGGGCAACAACAACTATAACGGTCTATCGGCCCGATTCGAGCACCGCTTCGGCCACGGCCTGTACTTCCTGAACTCCTTTACCTGGTCCCACGCGATGGGCGATTCCGAGCAGGTGCTGGAAGCCTTCAGCGGGTATCAAGCCGCCAATCCTCAGAACATTCACGATCTGCACAACGAGTTCGGGCCGTCGATGTTCGATGTCAAGCTGCTGAATGTCACCAGCGTGGTTTACGACCTTCCCTTCGGAAAGGGCCGCCAATTTGGATCGAATCTGAATCCGGCGCTGGACGCGGTGCTGGGAGGATGGGAGCTGAACGCCATCAACACGGCCAACACGGGATTGCCCGTCAACATCGACTACAATCCGTCGTCCGCCAATGACGTGACGGGCATCAGCCAGAGCTCCGATTACCGTGGCGTCGCATTGCTGCGGCCGAACGTCTCCGGCAGCGCCACCAGCCAGAGCACGCCACAGAGCCTGCTGACCTATTTCGCCGGCTACACCTTTACGACGCCGCCGGCCAGCGCTCCTTTTGGCGATCTGGGCCGCAATGCCTTCCGAACGCCGGGTTTGGAGCAGTGGGACCTGGGCGTCGACAAGAACTTTTTCATCCGCGAAAAGATCAAGCTCCAGTTCCGGAGCGAGTTTTTCAACGTCCTGAATCACACCAACTTCGGCGTCCCGAATAACGTCAGCACCAGCGGGGCGTTTGGAACCATTACGACGACGTATCCGCCGCGGCAGATCCAGTTCGGCGTGAAGCTGATGTTCTGACGGTGGGGCGGGTCGCCCGACCCGCGCGCGACCCCCGGTCGCACGATGAGCCGCGCTCCAAGCCCGGCCGGGACCGGGATGCGGACGGGGCGTTCCGCCCCACGCTGTCAAAGGCGGCTCGCTATCCTCGCAATCAAGATCGAGGCTGTTGCGGAACGTTCGTAGTCATGCTGGCGTCGATGGAATTGCAATTGATTCGCCTCTAGGCCCAGAATTGGCAGGTCGGAGACCTGCCCTACCGCCCACGTTCCTGCTATTGTGGGCCGAAGGATGACAACCGCGGCAGCACCAACCACGACCGCTTCCGCGCGGATGCCATCCAGGCTTCGACCGGCGACGATTGCCACCTTAGCCGTGGTTGCGCTCTTCGTCGGCATGCGGCTGTGGCGCATAACCGATTTCGCGCTGGACGGCGATGAAATCTTCAGCGTCCAATTGGCTCGCGACAACTGGCACGATCTGTTTGCCGGCGCCGCCCAGGACGCCATTCATCCGCCGCTTCTCTACATTCTCTTGAAGCTATGGATCGGGATTGGCGGCGAATCGCTGTTGTGGCTACGCCTGTTTCCGGTTATCGCTTCGGTGCTATGCCTGTTCCCGGTGTTCGCGCTTTGCCGCGATTTGAAGATTTCCCAGGCCGCGCGAAATCTGGCCATCGCCATTGTCGCTGTACACCCTTACGCGATGTATTATTCGCAGCACTTGCGAATGTATTGTCTGCTGATGCTGGCGGGACTGCTTTCGGCTTGGCGTTTTGAGCGGTATCTGGATCTGGCCTCGGTTCGCAATCTGGTCCTGTTAAGCACGGCGAATTTGTTCCTGGGCTACACGCAGTATTACGGATGGTGCATCGTTCTTCTCGAATTCGTCTATCTGTTGTGGAAGTCAAGGCTGAAGAACGCCGTTGCGTTTCTGGTTGCGACCGTGCCGGTGGTGATTCTGTTTGCGCCGTGGGCCTGGTATGCCGGAAAAGTGCTGCACGAGCGCGGCCTGGCGCAGAATCTGGGCTGGATCTCCCGGCCCACCTTCGGGGAGTTGAACTGGTTCTGGGTGGATCTCACCGGCTTCGCGGAATTCCGGAATATCGACAGTCGCGTAGCCCTGGTTGTGCTGATTCTGTTCCTGCTGTGCTACCGCCGCTATAGCGAGCCGCGCGTGCACTGGCTGATGCTGCTGTGGATCGCCCCCGCGCCGATCGCGTTCGCCGTCTCGCAATGGCTGCCGCAATCCATCTGGGGACACCGCCACTTGCTGTTCGTCATCTGGCCGTTCGCGTTGCTGTTCGCGGATGCGGTGTGGCGGATGCCTCGCCTGGTTTCTCTTGCCGTAATGGCCGCCGCCGGCGTCTGGGCCGTGTATGCCGCTGGGTTGCACGCCACCGACAATCGCAAACTTCCCTGGGACGTCCTTACGCTCGAAATGCTCGACGCCGAACACACTTCCGCGCCGCGGATTCCCATCTACACCGTCGACCCGTACCTGCACTATCCGATCCAGTTCTATCTCGACTGTCTGACGACCGGCCACGTCGGGCCTCTGGGGCCGCGCCTGAGTTCGCGAAACGATGTGGCCGATCTCGAAGTCAAGGCCGCGCGCTTCAATGCGGTGAAAACCGACAGCATCGGCCAGTTCGGTGCCGGAAAGACCAGCCACTATTTCTGGGTAGCTTGGACCGATTCCTCCTGGCATGAGCCGCTGACGCCTCCGCAGATACTGGAGCGCCGCGGCTGCCGCGCCGGCGCGGAGATCTTGCAGCGCGACAATTACCACGCGGTGACGCTGACGCCGATGGAATGCCCCTGATTCGCCTCCAGACAGGCTGAAAGCCTGTCCCACCAAGTTTGCAGGCTGATGGTGTCTCGTGGTGGGACAGGCGGTTTCGCCTGTCGTTCCAGATGCGCGGGACTTGTGCACAGGCAGGTCGGAGACCTGCCCCACCGCCCGCTATGATGGAAAGCTGTGGCGGAAACGTTCGATGCCATCATTGCTGGAGGCGGCCATAACGGTCTGGTGACGGCGGCGTATCTGGCCCGCGCCGGGCGCAAGGTTGTGGTGCTGGAGGCGCGCGAGCTGGTGGGCGGCTGCGCCGTCACGGAGGAGATCTGGCCGGGCTACCGCGTCTCCACGGCCTCCTATCTTGCGAGCCTGATGCAGGAACGCGTGGTCCGCGATCTGGAGCTGGCCCGCTTCGGATACCGCGTCGACGCCAAGGACCCCGCGTTCTTTTCGCCCTTTCCCGACGGCCGCCACTTCTTCATGTGGCAGGATCGCAACCGCACTCTCGCTGAGATCGCTAAGTTCTCCGCTCGCGATGCCAACGCATATCCCAAATATGAGGATCATCTGGAACGTCTGGCGCAGGTGGTCGAATCTTTGCTGCTCACCACTCCTCCCAACTTTCCTCCGGCGGGGATGGGCGACTACATCGAGTATCTGAAACTGGCCGGCCGCTTCCGCGGTCTCTCGAGCGCTGAAATTGTCGGACTGGTCAAGATCTTCACGCAAAGCGCGGCCGAGTTTCTGGACGAATGGTTTGAGTCGGAGCAGGTGAAAGTCACGCTTGCCACCGACGGCGTGATCGGCGCGAACGGCGGTCCGCGCTCGCCAGGCACCGCCTACATCCTGCTGCACCACTGCATGGGAGGCGTGAACGGCCATCGCGGCTTATGGGGCTTTGTGCGCGGAGGGATGGGCTCGGTATCGAACGCTATCGCCGATTCGGCGCGCAGCCACGGCGCCGTCATTCGCACCAACGCGGTGGTAAGCAAGATTCTGGTTGATCGTGGACAAAGCAAAGCCGGACGCGCCCGCGGCGTCGTGCTAGCGGACGGCGAGGAGATTCTAGCGCGCGTTGTCGCCAGCAATCTCGATCCCCGCAGAACGTTCCTGGAATTAATGGACGCGGCGGATCTTCCTGGCGAATTCCTGGATGGAATTCGCAAGTTCCGGTCCGAAGGGACTTCGCTCAAGATGAATCTGGCGCTGCGCGGCTTGCCTGAGTTCACAGCCTTTCCGGGCGACCCACCCGGAACGGCGGGTCCGCAGCATCGCGCGACAATGCATCTCTGCCCCAGCGTCGAATACATCGAGCGCGCCTGGGACGACGCCAAATATGGCCGTCCCTCCCAATCGCCCTTGATCGAGATGACCATCCCCACCATGTACGATCCGACGCTGGCTCCCGAAGGCCGCCACATCATGGGGATCTTTCTGCAATACGCACCTTACACGTTGAAGGATTCCAACTGGGATCGCGAGCGCACGCGTTATACCGAACGGATTCTGGATGTGATTGAGGAGTATTGTCCAAATATCCGCTCCCTTATCGAGCACAAGCAGACGCTGACGCCACTCGATCTGGAGCGCCGCTTCGGCATTACCGGCGGCAACATTTTTCATGGAGAGATGGCGCTGGATCAGATGTTCGTGTTGCGGCCTCTGGCCGGCTGGGCCCGCTATCGCACTCCGGTCAAGGGACTGTATTTATGCGGGTCCGGAGCGCATCCCGGCGGCGGCGTCATGGGCGCTCCCGGCCACAACGCCGCGCGGGAGATTTTGAAGGACGGATGAAAGGCAGGTCGGAGACCTGCCCCACGGCTCTGTGACGCAGACGCCGGCCTGCGAGCGGTTTTTTGCTATTCTCGGGGGATGATCCGGTCGTTCCTGCTCCTGTTTTGCGTCGTTATGCTGGCTGTGGCTGCCGATCCTCCTCAGAAGACGTTTCCGTTCACTTATACGCAGGAGGATCTCCCTAACGGGCTGCGCCTCGTCACCATCCCCACCGATTCGCCGAACCTGGTCTCGGTGTACATTGTCGTGCAGACCGGCTCGCGCAATGAAGTCGAGCCCGGCAAGACCGGCTTCGCGCACTTGTTCGAGCACATGATGTTCCGCGGCACCGACAAATATCCTCCTGAAAAGTTCCAAGAGATTCTTACACGCGCCGGGGCCGCTTCGAACGCCGACACCAGCAGCGATCGCACCACGTTTCATACCACGTTTTCCAAGGAAGACCTGCCTGCGATCCTCGCCATGGAAGCCGACCGGTTCGAGAATCTCAAGTACCCTCTGGAAGCGTTCAAGACCGAGACCGGCGCGGTGCTGGGCGAGTACAACAAGAACAGCGCCAACCCGGGCAGCAAGCTCGAAGAGGTGCTGATGGACACCGCCTTCGACCGGCACACCTATAAGCACACGACGATGGGATTCCTGAAAGATGTCCAGGATATGCCCAACCAGTACGACTACAGCATCAAGTTTTTCGACCGCTACTACAGGCCGGAATACACCACGATTATCGTGACCGGGGACGTAGACCCGAAGCAGGCCCGCGCTCTGGTGGATAAGTCCTTCGGCGATTGGAAGCGCGGAAGCTATCATGCCGACATCCCCGTGGAGCCTAAACAAGACGCTCCGCGCGAAGCTCATGTGGATTGGGGGTCGCCCACGCTGCCTCTGCTCGCCATCGCCTATAAGGGCCCAGCGTACACAGATACGGCAAAGGATACCGCGGCGCTGGACGCCTTCGCGACGCTGGTCTTCGGGCAGAATTCGGAGCTGTATCAGAAGCTGGTGGTCCGCGAGCAGAAGCTGGACAGCCTGGGCGCCAACGCACCTTCGAGCGTCGACCCGGATTTGTTTACCATCCGGGCGCGATTGAAGCACGTTGAAGATCTCCCCGCGATTCGCGCCGAAATTCTGGCGACGGTGCAACGTTTTCAGGACGAATTGGTTTCCGCCGATAAACTGGAAGCCGTCAAGAAACGCGAACGATATGCATTCACCATGCGGCTGGACAATAGCGAGAGTGTCGCGCAGACGGTGGCCCAGTTTGTCGCCCTGCGCCGCACTCCGGATACTATCGATAAGCTGTACGTGCAGTATGGACAGCTTACGCCCGAAGACCTGCGCGGAATGGCGCGCAAGTATTTGATCGAGAGCGGCCGGACGATTGTGTCGTTAACCGGCCCAGCGCCAGCGGGAGCAAGCAAATGAAATGGGTGCTTCTGGTTCAGGCTGTCAGCCTGTGCGTTTTTGCTCAGACGCGCGCCTCACAAATGCGAATCGTAGCGCTTCCGGGGAACTCGCCGGTCGTCACGCTGCGCCTGGTGTTCACCACCGGCTCGGCTCGCGATCCTGAAGATAAATCCGGTCTGGCGCGCCTGACCGCGGAGATGCTGGCGGGCGGAGGCTCCAAGGACCTGACCTACAAGCAGATCGTCGACGCGTTTTTCCCTATGGCGGCCTCGGTCGGAAGCCAGGTGGATATGGAAATGACCACCTTTTCCGGCGCGACCCACGTGGACAACCTGGAAGCGTACTACAAGCTGTTTCGCGCCATGCTGCTCGATCCGGGTTGGCGTGAGGACGATTTCAAGCGTCTGAAGGACAGCGCCATTAACTCACTGCGTGTCGGCCTGCGCGGCAACAACGATGAAGAACTAGGCAAGGAAGTGCTGTTGAGCGAGCTGTATCGCGGAACTCCCTATGGCCATTACAGCCTGGGCGCGGTATCGGCGCTTCAGCGCATCACCATCGAAGACCTGAAGCAATTCTACAAACAGCACTATACACAATCGAACTTGATTGTCGGGATCGCGGGCGGCTACGCGCCGGAGTTTCTGGATCGCCTCAAGAAGGATTTTGGAGCGCTGCCCGCGAACGACACCGCACCCGCGCTGGCGATCCATCCGCCCGCCGTCGAGCATACTCACGCGCTGATCGTGGAAAAGAATACGCGCTCAGTGGCATACTCATTCGGCTTTCCCATCGACGTGAAGCGCGGAGATCCGGATTATCCCGCGCTGTTGGTCATGCAATCCTATTTCGGGCAGCATCGCGAGAGCGGCGGGCACTTGTTCCAGCGCATTCGGGAGATTCGCGGCATCAACTACGGCGATTACGATTACATCGAGTATTTTCCCCGCGGAGGCAATCTGATGGAACCTCCGCCTAACGTGGCGCGCGGCAGCCAGGCCTTTCAGATTTGGATTCGTCCAGCCGAGCCTCCGCAAGCGGCGTTCACGTTGCGGCTGGCGGTGTACGAGCTGAACCGGCTGGTCAAGGAAGGCATTTCTCAGGAAGATTTCGACCGCACCAAGGAATTCTTAAGCAAGTTCGTCAACGTGCTTACCAAGACCAAGCGCGCTGAACTCGCCTACGCCATCGACAGCCTGTATTACGGCATCCCCAACTACAACGCCTATATCAAGGATGCGCTCGCCAAGCTCACGCGCGATCAGGTCAACGCCGCCATTCGCAAGCATTTGCGCACGGATCGGTTGCAGATTGTGGCCGTCACGGACCACGCCGCGGATCTGAAGCGGCAGATCGTGGGCGCCGGTCCGTCCAAGATCGAATACAACTCGCCCAAACCTCCTGAGATTCTGGCTGAGGATAAAATTGTCGGGGCGTTCGACATCGGTCTGCGGCCCGAGGATGTTGAGATCGTTCCAGTGGAGAAGATTTTCGATTAGCCCTCGCGATCCAATCGCCAATGCTTTATTTGGGTGTAGAATTTAAGCAGTGCCGGAACTCAGCCGGTTCCTGGGGATAATTATCCGAATGTTTGCAGAAGCGGGCGCCCCTCACCACACCCCTCATTTTCACGCTTACTATCAAGAGTCCGTGGGAATCTTCAGCGTCGATCCGGTCGAGATGATTGCCGGCACGCTTCCGTCGAGGCAGCGGCGGTTAGTCGAGGATTGGGCGCGGTTGCATAACGGCGAATTAAGAGAAGACTGGCGGCGTCTGCAACAGGGAACGAGGCCATTGCCCATCGAGCCGTTGAGGTAACATGCAACATCCCATCTATCGCGTTGTCTCGTTCGAATTTGCTCCCGGCTATACGCTTCGGGTCCGTTTCGATGATGGAACCGAACAGGCAATTGACTTTGGGCCGATCCTCGCCGGAGAACTGTACGGCCCGTTGCGGGACCACGAGCTGTTTCGCCGCGTCCTGGTAGATCCCGAGGTCCACACTCTGGTGTGGCCGAATGGCGCGGACTTCGATCCGGCGACGTTGCATGACTGGCCCCGTCACGAGCAGGCTTTTCGAGAAATGGCCCGGCGCTGGGAGCCGGTGCAGACAGAAAGCTAGAGCGGCATTCTTCCAATTAGGGCAACCTACGGGCGGGCTTGCGATCAGCAGGGATTCTGGCGGAGAGGGGGGGATTCGAACCCCCGGTAGACTTTAAAGGCCTACGACGGTTTAGCAAACCGCTGCTTTCGACCACTCAGCCACCTCTCCGCAAGGCGGTGCAGTTCATTTCGGATCGTAGCACAGGCGCTGTCACGGCTGCTGGCGTCCGGGAGCGCAACCATTTGCATTCGGCGCAACCGGCTGTATGCTGGTAGACGGTCAATCTACCGTGTTGACGGGATGGCCTTGCCGTGCCTCGGGGATGTTTCATAGAGGTTGGGTGGTTACAAGGGGTGAAGAAGATGAGTTTCCGAACTTTGTGTTTGACGGCGTGCATCGGCGTCTGTCTCGGTTCAATCGCTCGCGCGGACGATTCCACGGAACGCGCGAAGCTCACTGGGACCTGGCAGGGGGAAACCAAAGCCGTCTGGATTTTCGATAACCAAGGCGATGCGTTCCATATCGTCAACTCCCTGGGCGATAAGAAAATCGCCGAATTCACGTGCAACCTCGGGAAGGAGTGCGAGGTGAAGGACGGAGGGCGGAAGGTCAAAGTGACGCTGTTTTTCAACGGCGCCAAACTGGTGGTGCTTGAAACCCACGGCGAGGAAGTCCTCAAGCGGCGCTTCGGCGCGGTGGAAACGGGAGATACTCTGGAGCTCGAAGTGATCCCGGTGGTTCCCGACGGCAAGACCGAGACACTCCACTTCAAGCGCGTGCAAAGTGTGGTGGCCGCGGGCTCCACGCGGTAGCGCCAAGGGTGCGGCGCGCCTCCAATCCGGCCCAGGAACCGCTCCCGCCGCACTTCGTTTTGCGCGAATTCCCCGATAGAACCAGGCATCGGAAAAGATCATGAACCGAGCTCGCTGGTTCGCGTTCGGCGCCGCTACGATGGTGGCGATGTTGTTTGCGGCGGGCGTGCTCGCCTTCCGCCAAGCGCGTGGTTTCAGCGCGCACGAGCCACCCACGGCTCTCGAAAGCTGGCTCGCGCGCCACGCGCGGACCGCGGCGATCCCGGCCGAGGCTAAGGCTCGCGCGAACCCGATCCGGGAGAGTCCGGAGGTTCTGACGGAGGCTCGCGCGCATTGGGCCGATCATTGCGCTTCGTGCCATTCCAACGATGGCAGCGGCGATGCCTTCATGGGGCGGAACCTGTATCCTCCCGCGCCGGATATGCGCCGGCCCGAAACTCAGAAAATGACTGACGGGGAATTGTTCTATATAATTCAAAACGGAGTTCGTTTGACGGGCATGCCGGCCTGGGGTGAACCGGGCGGCGGCTCAGGCCACGATGAAGAGGATTCCTGGAAGCTGGTGCACTTTATCCGGCATCTGCCTCAACTGACCTTCGAAGAAAAGAAGGCGATGGAGAAGCTGAATCCCAAGGGTCCGGAGGATCGGAAGGAAGAAGTGGAAGAAGAAAGATTTTTGAGGGGAGAAGATACCGATGCGTCACAACCGGAACGCCACCATCACCATTAGACCTCGCGGAATGGCCGCGGCGCTTGGGTTGAACCTGCTTCTTCTGGCGTTCGCGGTCCAGGTCTCCGCAGTCCATCTTTTTGCGCATGAGGGCTTCGATCACGTCACCGGAACCATCGCCAAGGTGACTGGAAACGTGGTCACCGTCAAGACCGCGAAGGGTAACGTCGATGTGAAGCTGGACGGCAAAACGGAGATCACCAGGAACGATCAGAAAGCCCAGCTTGCCGATCTCAAACCGGGTACGCGAGTGGTGGTGGACGTACCGGAGGGCAGCAAGGACATGGTCGCGCATTCCATCAAACTCGGCGTGGCTGGCCCTACGCCGCCCGCTCCGCATTAGATTTTCGAGAGTCTCCGCGCATCGCCGGAGCGGGCTGCTTGCTGTGCCGGTCTCCTCGCGGCCGTCTGGTCCGAGACCTGCTCCACAGGACCGCAAATTATTGAGTGGCAGTTGGTGGGTCTCCGACCTGCCAGGTTCGGGCGTGAACCTCGGAAAGCCGCCAAACCGCGCAGAAAAGCGCCACTGCCGGTGAGCGGCGGGCCCCACGGCTCAATCCGTTCCAGGCACCCCCGCCGGAGCGTCAAAGATAGTGCGATTCGGGACTTTCATCCCGCTTGACGCCGCTATTGAAATGGCGCATGATTAATGATACTGGAGGGCCATCTCCTCATGGCACGACTTTCGCTGGTTCTGGTGTTGGCTGGGTCCGTTAGCGCTTGGGGCCAAAGCGCGATCTCCGCGCACTCAGGCATGATCCATTACGTTGAAGGGAAAGTCCTTCTGGAGGGTCAGCCGGTTGACCCCAAGTTCGGCGAATTCCCGGAAATGAAGAACGATCAAGTCCTCCAAACCGAGGAGGGCCGCGCTGAAGTGCTGCTGACGCCGGGCGTGTTCCTGCGCGTTTCCGAAAACAGCTCCGTCCGGATGCTGTCCAACCGGCTCTCCGATACAGCTCTGGAAGTGCTTTCCGGCTCCACCATGTTCGAGGTGGACGAACTGCTCAAGGACAACGCCATAACCGTACGGTACAAAGACGCGACGGTCTCTTTGAGCAAACGCGGCTTGTACCGGTTTGACGCCGAAGCATCGCGCCTGCGCGTGTACGATGGCGAAGCCGAGGCGCTCTATGGCGTCAAGACGATGCAAGTGCGTAAGGGCAGACAGGTGCAGTTGGATGAAACCCTGCTGGCCACCAGCTTCGACGTTAAGGATACGGACTCCTTCTACAATTGGGCTTCGCGCCGGTCGGAGTACGTGGCTGCGGCCAACGTTTCCTCGGCTCGCGCCGCAGGCAACTCGGGGCTCGGAGCCAACGCAGGCTGCGGCGGATTCGCCTCCACGAATGGAACTGCTGTCTGCAATCCCGGGTACGGAAACTACGGCTACGGAGGCTACGGAAGCCCTTACGGAATGTGGGCCTGGAATCCGTTCTACGGGATGTTTACTTATCTTCCCGGCATGGGTTATGGATACAGCCCCTTCGGTTGGGCGCTATATAGCCCCTACACCGTCGGCTCGATTTTCGTTCCCGGCATGTACTCGCCCTACGCAGCCGGTGGTTATACCAACACCCCGACTGGCCCGACGGCTTTGGCCGGTGCGCGCCAGTCGCCGGCTTCATTGGGTAGCTCCAGCTCTCCGCTACGGGCAGTGGGCTCAGGCACGAGCTCATCGACAGGTTCGGTGGGCAATTCAACGAACAATTCTTCCGCTCGCAGCTCCGGGGGCAGTTCGGCCGGCGGAGCTTCGGCTAGCGGAGGCTCCATGGGCGCCGGCAGCGCGCGTGGTTCCGGCGGCGGCGGTCACCGTTAGCCCTGAGGCTGGGAAGTAGCACGCAGACCGCGCGGCGGTCCATTTTCAATCTGGTCCTGTTTGGAATCGCCTTCGGTTACTTAGAGGCTGCGGTGGTCGTGTACTTACGGGTGATCGGCGCGCCCCTCCGAGTTGCGGCCGGCCTCACCACTCAAGAGCTGTTTCCGCTGCTGCGCCTGGATCGGTTCACGCCTGAGACGCTTTCTTTGCTTAAAATCGAGTTGGCGCGGGAAGCCTCCACGCTGCTGATGATTTGGGCCGTATCGGGCAACACTCGGAACCGTCTGGCGGCATTCGTTTTGACCTTCGGCGTCTGGGATCTAACGTTCTACCTGTGGCTACGGGTGCTGATCGGCTGGCCGCCATCGGTGCTGACCTGGGATGTTCTGTTCTTGCTGCCGGTGCCCTGGGCGGCGCCGGTGCTCGCTCCCTCGATTGTGGCAGCCACCATGGTCGCCTTCGGCGCATGGATGCTGGCGAATGAGCCGCGGAGAACTCAGTCTCTCCCGTCCTGGCTGCTGCTGACCGCCGGCGCCGCGGTAATCCTGATTTCGTTCCTGTGGGACTGGCGGCGCTGGCTTGCGGGCGAGGCTCCCCGAGCGTTCCCCTGGATGATTTTTGCCAGCGGGGAAGCCCTGGCCGTCGCCGGATTCCTTGGGTTTTCAAGTGGTGGTATTCTTTGAGAGCATGCCCATCTTCGAGTACCTCTGTCGCGGCTGTGGGACGAGATTCGAGAAGCTCGTGCTCAAGCCTGCCACGGAGAAAGTGGCTTGCCCCTCCTGCGGAAAGAAGCGCCTGGAACAGCAGGTCTCCTCATTTATCTCGCCTATCCCGGGCAAGCTCAAGGCGGCTCCGCAGCCGCATCCCGAGTATCCCCATGGATATCTGGGCAAGCACGACGACTAATTCAGCGGAGCGTTGGGATCGGGACGCTCCGAGCTGAAATCCTCGAACGCGGCGCTTAGCAGCCCAGCCCGTGTCTAAAGTCGTCCGGGCCCGAAAATGGCAGGTCGGAGACCTGCCCCACAACTGTCGGCCACTGATTTACAGCCATGCGCGGATTTACCGCCATGCGGGGCGGGTCTTCGACCTTCCAGCGTGGCACGGGCGGCTGAACCGATCCAATACGTGCTTAATTCAATTCCGCCGACAGCCGCTCCCACTCCGCCATGCGGGCTTCCAGCACCTTGCGGCGCTCGGCGACCAAGCCCGTCAGGCGCATGGTCTCCTCCATGTTCTTGAAATCCGCCAGCTCGGCTTCGTGACGGGCGATTTCGGACTCCAACGCCGCCACCTCTTTTTCCACCGAGCCGAGCCGGTCTTTGAGTTTCTTGGTCTTGATTGGATTAACCCGCTTGGCCGCATCCTCATGGTCCGGAATCGGGACAGGCGCCGGCTCGGGCTGCGGCTTGACTACAGCTTGATTCAACGCCGCCGGACCGCCGGCCTTGCGCCACAGGTAATCTTCGTAGTTGCCGGGGTACACGTGCACGTGGCCGTCCTCGATCTCGAAGACGCGCGTGGCCAGGTTGTCGATGAAATAGCGATCGTGCGAAACAAAGACCACGGTGCCGGTGTAGCTCGCCAGCGCCTCCAGCAGCACGTCTTTGGCGCGCATGTCCAGGTGATTGGTAGGCTCGTCGAGCAGCAGGAAATTCGCGGGCGCCAGCAGAATGCGCGCCAGCGCGTAGCGGTTGCGCTCGCCGCCGGAAAGCACGCCGATCTTCTTGAACACATCATCGTCGCTGAACAGGAAGCAGCCCAGCAGCGTGCGCAGTTCGGTCATCTTGGCGCGCGGCGAAGCGGAGCTGAGATCGTCCAGCATGCGCGCGTCCACATCGAGCTCCTTATATTGATCCTGCGCAAAGTAATCCGGCAGCACGTTATGGCCAAGCGTGTATTCGCCGGAGCTGAGCGGCTCCGCGCCGGCCAGCAGCTTGATCAGGGTCGATTTACCCGCGCCGTTGACGCCCACCAGCGCGACCCGGTCGCCGCGCTCGATCAGGAAGTTCGCGCCGCTGAACACGTGCTTTTCGCCGTAACTCTTGGCGACGTCCTTGAACTCGGCCACGATGCGCCCGCTGGGCTTGGGTTGGGGAAAGGAGAAGTGGATGGTCTGTTCGTCGGGAGGAATCTCGATGCGCTCGATCTTTTCCAGCTCCTTGATGCGGGACTGCACTTGTTTGGCTTTGGTGGCCTGGGCGCGGAAACGGTTGATGAAGGCTTCCAACTGCTCGATGCGCTCGCGCTGATTTTTGTAGGCGGCTTCCAGCTGCACCTTCCGCTCGGTTTTCTGAAGCAGGTACTTATCGTAGTTGCCGGTGTAGAAATACGCGCGCTTATTCCACAGCTCGACGGTTCGGTTGACCGTGATGTCGAGGAAATAGCGGTCGTGGGAAATCAGCACGTATCCAAACGGATAGTTGGCGAGATACGATTCCAGCCAGTTGCGCGCTTCCAGATCGAGGTGGTTGGTGGGCTCGTCCAGCAGCAGGAGGTTGGGCTTCTCGAGCAGCAGCTTGCCCAGCGCCAGGCGCATCT
>Ga0210394_10003779_pt1 | contig 18429 bp, 16 predicted proteins | sample IncBWC12MmetaG_FD_160121 | JGI IMG/M metagenome (GOLD analysis project Ga0210394, IMG submission 160121) | Forest soil microbial communities from Barre Woods Harvard Forest LTER site, Petersham, Massachusetts, United States - Inc-BW-C-12-M | ecosystem: Environmental > Terrestrial > Soil >... | reverse complement strand
CGGCAGTGCCGCCGCGCGCATCGCGTCGGCCTGTGCGATCGTCCGGGGAAAGCCGTCCAGCAGGTATCCGTTGGTGCAGTCGGGCTGCTTCATCCGCTCGGTCACCAGAGCGACGATGATCTCATCGGACACCAGCTGCCCGGCGTCCATCGCGCGTTTGGCGGCCAGCCCCAGCGGCGTGCCGGCTCTGACAGCCGCCCGCAGCATGTCGCCGGTGGATACTTGCGGAATCGAGTAGCGCGCGGAGATGAACCCCGCTTGAGTTCCCTTGCCAGCGCCCGGTGGGCCGAGCAGTATGACTCGCATTTGCCGACTCCCCCGTTGTTGAGCACTGTCAATGTGAGCGACCACGCGCCTCCGAACGGCGCTGTTTGATCCGAACGCTGTTGTTCTGAACTGGCGGCCGGGCGCTGCGAGTTTACCCGGAACCCGCCCGGCTCAGGGCGCCGACGCCAGCAGGGCGCGAACCCGGGCCAGGTCCTCGGGCGTATCAACGCCCGGCGCCAGCGGCGAGTCGATCTTCATGACGGCAATGCGCGAGCCGTGCCACAGCGCGCGCAGCTGCTCGAGCTTTTCGGCCAGCTCGATCGGCGCGGGAGCGAGCTGTCGGAAGCGCTGCAGGAATCCAGCCCGGTACGCGTACAGGCCGACGTGGCGCATCGCAGGAAGACCATCCGGCCAACGGTCGATGGCCGGGCGGCCGCGCGCGTCGCCAAAGTGGTCGCGCGACCACGGAATCGGCGCGCGCGAGAACAGCAATGCCAGACCCGTGGCGTCGGTCACCACCTTCACCACATTCGGATCGAACAATTCTTCGATGCGCTGCAGCGGATGAGCCACCGTGGCGATGTCGCACTCGGCGCGCTGCTGCAGCACCCGCGCGACCGCGCTGATGGTCGCCGGCTCGATCAATGGCTCGTCGCCTTGCACGTTGACGATCAGGTCGGACGCGTCCAGGCCGAGTTGCACCACGGCTTCCGAGAGGCGGTCGGTGCCGGTCGGGTGCTGCGCTGACGTCAGAATCGACTCCACGCCGTGCTGCTGGCAGGCCGCCCGGATGCGCGCATCGTCAGCGCACACCACGACGCGCCGCGCGCCGCTGGCCGCCGCGCGATGGGCAACGCGCACCACCATGGGCAGGCCGCCCAGGTCGGCCAGGGGCTTCTCGGGCAGCCGGGTGGATGCCAGTCGCGCCGGAATCAGCGCAATGAAACTCGGCACGGCGGGTCAGCGCGCCGCGCGCTCGTCTTCATCCAGACGCCGCGCCTCGCTTTCGAGCATCACCGGAAGCCCGTCTCGGATCGGATACGCCAGGCCGGCGCTGCGCGAGATCAGCTCCTGCCGATCACGGTCGTATTCGAGCGGGCCCTTGGTGACCGGGCACACCAGGATGTCAAGCAGCCGTGGATCCATTTGGAAATCGCGTCTCGATCATGGAGGAGCCGTTTCGAAGTCGTGTCTCGATCATATCCGTGAGTGCGCGATCCAGGTTCACCCGCAGCGGAACGACCCACAAGCGCTCGTCGTGAGCGAGCGTGCGATCGGAACGACATTTTACGGCGTCCTTTTCGGTGATCAGGATGCCGTCGACTCCATGGCGCGGGAACGGATTGTGGCGATACGCATAGTGATCGGGCAAGGCCAGCGTCCGGAACTTCAAGCCATGCTCGCGCAGCATGTCGAAGAACGACTCCGGAGTGCCGATGCCGCAGGCCGCCATCAGTCGCAGCTGTCCCTGCGCCTGGCGCCGCGCCAGGTGATCCAGGTTGCCGCGCCGCTCGGGGCGGGCCAGGCAATAGGCTTCGGTGACCTCGGTGCGCAGAAAAAAGAACGGCGAGTGGATCCGCACCGGCTGCACCGGCCCATTGAACACCACCGCGTCCACGTTCCTCAGCCGCCGCGCAGACTCCCGCAACGGACCCGCCGGCAGCTGCCAGCCGTTGCCGACGCCCCTGGCGTGAATCACCGCGATCTCGAAATCGCGTGCGAGGCGCCGATGCTGCAACCCGTCGTCGGCCACCAGCACGTCGCACGAAGGATGCGACTTTCTCAACAGCTGGGCCGCTGCAACGCGGTCGCGGCCGACGGCAACCGGAGCCCCGGTCGCGGCGGCGATCAACAGCGGTTCGTCGCCGCATTCGGCCGCATCGCTGCCGGCGGTCACCAAGCGCGCATGATGCGCGGCGCCGCCGTAGCCTCTGGAAACGACCCCGGGGTGCCAGCCACGCTGCTTGAGCCGAGTCACCACCTCAATGACGAGCGGCGTCTTGCCGGTGCCACCGGTGTACAGATTGCCGACCACGACGACCGGTACGCCGACCCCCTGTGGGCGTTTCAGCCCGATCAGATAGGTCGCGCTCGCCAAAGCCCGCACCAGGCGGTACAACAGACTGAAGGGCCACAGCAGCCACGCGACCAGGCCGCGCTTCTGCCACGCCCTGGTCAGCCAGGAGTGAAACCGGATTCCCACGGGTTTGCCGCTCGCCTCTTGAGTCCGATGCCCAGCCAAACCTTCCAACGAGCTATTCAATGCCCCGCAATGCGCCGTTGAGTTGCGAAGCTCAAGTGGGTCAACCCGGCCATCCGAGCGGCTTCCATCACGGTGATCACGGCCTGATGGGGCGACTGGGCGTCGGCGTTGATGACGACCAGCGGCGCCGTGTTGCCCTGCGCAGCCGCGCGCAGCAGCTCGGCCAGCGATTCGGGATCCGTCATCGGAACCACCGCCTTGTCGATCGCGAAGCGCCCGTCGGCCGTCACCGCGACCTGGATTTCCTGCAAGCGTGTCTGGGGCCGCTCGGCATCGGCGCTGGGCAGCTCGATCTGCAATTGGGTGAATCGGGAATAGGTCGTGCTGACCGCAAGGAAAATCAGCACGACCAGCAGCACGTCGATCAGCGGGATCAGGTTGAGCTCGGGCTCTTCGATGTATGCGCGGCGAAAGTTCATGATGTCGGTTGAGTTCGCTTCGATTCCGGGTCGCTTGATATTCGAGGTCGATCGATTCGTTTCAGCCGAGGTCCTACCCGTCGCCGCGTCGCTGCAGCGCCGTGCCCTCGTTATACAGCGCCTCGACCAGCTGTTGCGCCTGCTGCTCCATGTCCACCAGGAAGTCGTCCACCCGCGTGCGGAAGTGACGGTAAGCGAGGACCGAAGGCACGGCGACGATGATGCCGAACGCGGTGCTGTACAGCGCGGTCGAAATGCCCTGCGCCAGTTGCTGGGGATTCGAGCCCGCCTGCTGCGATGCAAAGATGTCGATCATTCCGACCACGGTTCCGAGCAGTCCGAGCAGCGGCGCGATCGAGCCGACCGATCCGAGCAGCGTCAGGTAGCGCGACATCTCGTGGGCGGCGCGTGCCCCGGCCACTTGGATCGTGCCGGCAGCGATCTCGCGCGGCTCACGCTCGCTGCGCAATCCTGCGGCCAGCACGAAGCCCAGCAGGGAGCTGCGCTCCAGCCGGGCCATCACGTCGGCGTTGATCTGGCGCCGCGCGTGCAGCGCCAGCACGTCTTGCAACAGATTGGCGGGCAACACGCGCGTGCGGCGCAAAGCGGCGCTGCGCTCGATAATCAGCGCAAGCGCGACAATCGAAGAGAAAATCAATGGCCAGATTGGCCAACCGATGGCTTGAACAATCGCGAACAAGGTGGGGCCCCCGAAAGCGGAACGGATGAGTCCGCCCCGCGGCTTATAGAAACGCGCAGTTTAATGAGCACCCCCATCCCCCTTACGGAGCAACCCCATCCCGTTGAGGCGTTCAGCCCCGGGCAGGGGCACTGTGGATAAATCTGTGGACAAATCGTCTAAGCTGCATCTGCACAAAGGCTCAACGGCCTCCCGCGATCGCTGCTTAATTCCAAGGCAGCTCGAGGAAACCCTTTAAATTCATGATGTTGCGGTCTTATTTGCGAATGCGCAAAGCCCCGACCCGCGCAAGTCATTGATCCGTCCCGTTTGTGGACACTTTCTCCCCTGCGGCCGGCCCCCAGCTTGGCTCCGACTTGACAAACCTCGATCCCGCGCGGGTTTGCCTCACGGTGTCCGAGCTGAACCGCGCCGTGGCGCGTTCCCTGGAGCGCGGGTTTCCCCCGGTGCGGGTTCGTGGCGAGCTCGCTTCCCTGACGCGTGCCGCCAGCGGTCACTGGTACTTCACGCTGAAGGACCGTGGCGCGCAGGTGCGCTGCGTGATGTTTCGTTCGCGCAATGGTCTGATCGATTTTGCGCCGCGCGAAGGCGACGAGCTGGAAGTGATCGGGGCCGTCAGCCTGTACGAGCCAAAAGGCGAGTTCCAGCTTGCGGTCGAATCGATGCGGCGGGCCGGGCAGGGGCAGCTGTTCGAGCAGTTCCTGCGCCTGAAGGAGCGGCTGGCCGCCGAGGGGCTGTTCGATGAGGCGATCAAGCGCCACCTGCCCACCCTGCCATCGAGCATTGGCATCGTCACCTCGCTGCAGGCGGCGGCGCTGCACGACATTGTGACCACGCTGCGCCGCCGAGCCCCGTACGTGCGGCTCATCTTGTATCCGGTGCCGGTGCAGGGGCCAGGGGCCGGCTCCCGGATCGCCCGCATGCTGGCAACCGTCTCGGCGCGTCGCGAGGTCGATCTGGTGATCCTCGCCCGAGGCGGTGGCTCGATCGAGGACCTGTGGGCCTTCAATGAGGAGGTGGTCGCGCGAGCGGTGCGCGCCTGTGCAGTGCCGGTGATCGTGGGCGTCGGCCACGAGTCGGATTTCACGATCGCCGACTTTGCTGCCGATCTGCGGGCACCGACACCGACCGCGGCGGCCGAGCTGGCGGCACCCGATCGCGATCGACTGCTGCAAGCCGTGCGGCACCGCTGGGCGCGTGTCGAGCAACTGACCAGTGCGCGGCTGCGCGCACAGTCGCAAAGGCTCGACTTCGCGCTGCGGGCGCTGGCGGCCCCGCGCGCGCCGATACGCGGCTTGCAGCACCGACTGGACGGGCTGCGCGCGAGGATTACTGCGCTGGGCGTCGCCGCCGTGCGCGATCGCCTCGCGCGTCTGACCGGTCTGCGGACCCGGATCGCGCTGTCGGGCGCCGCTCTTATGCCGGGTCGCTCGGCGCGCTTGAGCAGTCTGCGCGCCCGCGCCGCGGTGTTCGGCGCCAGCATTGCGCCCACCCGCCTGGCGCGACTCGAGGCCGCTTCGCGCGCCTTGCAGGCGCTCGACCCACGACAGGTGATCGGGCGCGGCTACGCGCTGGTGAGAAACGGACAAGGGCGCCTCGTGACCGACGCCGCCGAGCTCAGCGCAGGCCAGCCGCTGCAGCTCGAGCTGACGCGGGGCACAGCCCAAGTGCGCGTCGAATCCACCCTCCTTCGCGACGGGCGCTGACGCGCCCGTCGCTTCGCCCTCCGTAGCGCGAAGCGCGAAGGAGGGCTCTCTCGACGGTATGGTTGCTGCGCCGGTCGCCGTGCTAGATTGCGCGCCTCGTCATAAACGGTTGGGCCGGTCTCGGTATTTCGGTGCTCCGCGAAGCGGAGCGGCCAGCCGGCCGTTGGTCCGACATCCAAATAAATTGGGTTGGGGGGAACATGGGCGCGATATTTCCGTCGCTGGGACGAACCGTCATCGCTGGTCTGGTTCTGCTGGTGATCATCATCGTACTGGTCGGGTACCTTACCGGCACCTGGATCAGCGGCGACCACGCATGGTGGACGTTCTTCATGCGCTGGCTGCACATCCTGTCAGGTGTGATGTGGATCGGGTTGCTGTGGTACTTCAACTTCGTGCAGACGCCGACGATGCCGAAGATTCCGGACGAGCAGAAGCCTGGAGTTTCGAAGTTCATCCTGCCCGCGGCGCTGTTCTGGTTTCGCTGGGCCGCCCTGTCGACCGTGATCACGGGGCTGTTGCTGGCGACGATGAACGGCTACATCGGCCAGGCGCTGGCTTTGACCCGTCCGTTCCACCCGATCGGCATCGGCATGTGGCTGGCGCTGATCATGGCCTTCAATGTGTGGTTCATCATCTGGCCGAACCAGAAGAAGGTGATGGGGATCGTCACCGTCGACGCCGAGCAGAAAAAGGTGGCCGCGCGCTACGCGCTGTACGCCTCGCGCCTCAACACGATGTTCTCGATCCCGATGCTGTACTGCATGGCCGCGCAGTCGCACGGCGGGTTCTGAGCGACCACTTTTCCGGCCCGCGGCCGCAAAAGTCTAGAGCAAGAGAACGAGGGGGCTGGGCTGGCCCCCTCGTTGCTCCCCCAGCCAACGTGTACCAAAGCGGAATTTCCAGCTCTCTCCGGCCTTCGCCCTATCCTCCTTCGCGCTGCGCGCTTCGGAGGGTGAACGCGCTTCGGAGGGCAAGCAGGCTTCGGCGGGCCTGCCCGCCGTAGCTCGCTCAGCGAGCGAAGGCGGGTGAGGGTCGACTTAGTTCTTAGCCGCTTGCGGCAGGCCACCGATCACGGTGTCGCCGGCTTTCAGGTTGCGCTCGGCAAACCAGCCGCGCGTCATCTCCAGTGCGAACGGCACGTCGTGCCGCGCGCAGTGGATCTGATCGGTCTGCGCCTGCATCTCCTCGATGTTGACGACGCGGCCATCGGCGTCGATGAATGCCACCGACAGCGGTATCAGGGTATTGCGCATCCACATGCAGGCTTTGAAGGCCGAATCGAACACGAACAGCATGCCGTGATTGGGCGCGAGCCCTTTGCGGTACATCAATCCGACCTCGCGTGACTGCTCGTCGGCAGCAACTTCGGCGGTGATCAGGTGCACACCGGCCGTCAGCGGTCGCGTTGGCAGGTCGCGGCCGGGTGTCTGGGCGGCGGCAACCATGGCACCCAACGGGACGGCTATCGTAAAAATCAGGCGGGCAGGGCTCATCGGCTCGAGGCTGGGCGTCATTGCGGACGGAGGGCGCAGGATATCGGAAACCGGCCCTCCTTCGCTCCAGGCGCTGGCGCGCCTGGAGCTTCGGAGGCCTGCCGCTCTCCGCGCTGCGAGCCTCGGAAGGCCTGCCCTCCGAAGCGCCGGGCGCGTCAGCGCCCGGTGCGAAGGAGGGAGCTAAACTGGCCGCCGCGCAGCCCCGTCGGTGAGCATGAACCGACGCCGACGCCTCCGGAGAAGCCATGTTCGAACACGTCAAGATCCCCAGCCAGGGCAAAAAGATCACGGTCAACGCCGATTACTCGCTGACGGTGCCGGACAACCCGATCATCTCCTTCATCGAAGGCGACGGCACGGGTGTGGACATCACTCCGGTGATGATCAAGGTGGTCGACGCGGCGGTAGCGAAGGCGTACGGCGGGCGCCGCAAGATCGCCTGGATGGAGCTTTACGCCGGCGAAAAGGCGACCAAGGTATACGGCCCCGACGTGTGGCTGCCGGACGAAACATTGACCGCACTGCGGGAGTACGTGGTCTCGATCAAGGGGCCGCTGACCACGCCCGTCGGCGGCGGCATCCGCTCGATCAACGTTGCGCTGCGGCAGGAACTCGACCTCTACGTCTGCCTGCGTCCGGTGCGTTATTTCAAAGGCGTCCCAAGCCCGGTGCGCGAGCCCGAGAAGACCGACATGGTGATCTTTCGGGAGAACTCGGAGGACATCTACGCCGGCATCGAGTACGAGGCGGAAAGCGACAAGGCCCGCAAGCTGATCGATTTTCTGCAACGCGAGCTCGGCGTGCGCAAGATCCGGTTTCCGCAGACCTCGGCCATCGGCATCAAGCCGATTTCGCGTGAAGGCACCGAGCGGCTGGTTCGCAAAGCGCTGCGTTACGCGGTCGACCATCACCGCAAGTCGGTCACCTTCGTGCACAAGGGCAACATCATGAAGTTCACCGAGGGCGCCTTTGCCAAATGGGGTTACGGGTTGGCGCAACGAGAGTTTGGCGCCGCGCTGCTGGACGGCGGGCCGTGGATGAAGATCGCAGCACCGCATGGTGAGATCATCGTCAAGGATGTCATCGCCGATGCGTTCCTGCAGCAGATCCTGTTGCGGCCCGCCGAGTACGACGTGATTGCGACCATGAACCTGAACGGCGATTACATTTCGGACGCGCTCGCGGCCCAGGTCGGCGGTATCGGCATCGCGCCCGGGGCCAATTTGTCCGACTCGGTGGCGATGTTCGAAGCGACCCACGGCACCGCGCCCAAGTACGCCGGCAAGGACTACGTGAATCCAGGGTCGGAAATTCTGTCGGCCGACATGATGCTGCGCCACATGGGTTGGGGCGAAGCGGCCGAGCTGATCGTCCGATCGATTGAGACGGCGATCCAGCACAAGGTCGTCACGTACGATTTCGCGCGCTTGATGGAAGGCGCCACCCAGGTTTCCACGTCGGGCTTCGGCCAGGCAATGATCGACAGGATGTAAGGCGACCGGCCTCCGCCGCATTCGCGGCTTCGTCGGGCTTGCCCGCCGGAGCGCCGATAGACGCGAAGTCGCACCAAAAAAAAAGCCCCTGACGGGGCTTTTTTACGACGCGCGCCTCAGCTGTTCGGCGTGATATTTGATGCTTGTTTGCCTTTCGGCCCCTGAACGACTTCGAAGACCACCTTCTGACCTTCCTTAAGCGTCTTGAATCCAGAAGCCTGGATCGCCGAGAAATGGGCGAAAAGATCCTCCCCACCGTCGTCCGGAGTGATGAATCCATACCCTTTCGCGTCGTTGAACCACTTCACAATACCCGTTGCCATTTGTTTTCCCTCTCGCAGCCATAATCCGGCCGAGGCGGCCCGCTGCGCATTTCGTGCCCCTCCCCCTCGACCTGCTTGTCCCGCCTGCCGTGCCGGTAAACGCCGACACGCCAACCCACACTCCGGGTCCGAAACACACACGGGATTGCGGGATTTTTCGGACAATGCGGGTTAGCGTCAAGACCCGTCAACGGGGTGCTTGCGCGCTCGGTTTTGGACCTGGCCAGGTGGCTGGCCTCCGCGGCGCCTATCGCGGGAAAACCCCCGCCTTGGGGGTCGAAACGTGGGCATTCGCCCTGCGCTGCTTGTTTAAAACTTCGGGAGTGGACCCAACATGCAAAGTGACGCATTGAAACTATGCGCTGGACTGCGCGGCTTTCATGCTGCAGACCGAGGTGCCAAAGGGCCCGAAGCAGCGACGATTTCACTTATGATTGTCCGCGTAGTGCCCAACGCCGGGATGCGCTGAGTTTTTTACAATGGGCGTATGAGCCATCAGATCGGCGAAGGAACGGTGGCCGAGAAGCAGGCTTCTCGAACCAAACCGCCACCGATGTACCAGGTCGTTCTTTTGAACGACGATTTCACTCCTATGGAGTTCGTGGTGGGCGTGTTGCAGAAGTTCTTCGGCAAAGGTCGCGAGCAGGCCACGCAGATCATGTTGAAGGTGCATCATGAAGGCCGCGGCGTGTGCGGCGTCTATCCGAGGGATCTGGCGGCCAGCAAGGTCGACCAGGTCAGCAGCTATTCAAGGCAGCACCAGCACCCGTTGCAGTGCGTGATGGAGGAAGCATGATCGCGCAGGAACTGGAAGTCAGTTTGCACATGGCCTTTGTCGAGGCCCGACAGGCGCGACACGAGTTCATTACAGTCGAGCACCTGCTGCTCGCGCTGCTTGACAACCCGTCGGCCGCAGAAGTGCTGCGCGCTTGCGCTTGCAACATCGAGGACCTGCGCAAGAGCCTTCAGAATTTCGTCTCCGACAATACGCCGGTACTGCCGCAGAGCTCGGAGGCCGACACCCAGCCCACGCTGGGCTTTCAGCGCGTGATCCAGCGCGCGATCATGCACGTGCAATCAACCTCCAACGGCAAGAAGGAAGTCACGGGCGCCAACGTGCTGGTGGCGATCTTCGGCGAGAAGGACTCGCACGCGGTGTACTACCTGCATCAGCAGGGCGTCACGCGGCTGGACGTGGTGAATTACATTTCGCACGGGATCACCAAGGCTCCGCAGGGCGAAGAGAAGGCCAAGTCGCAAGGCGACCAGGATGCCGAGAGTTCCGAGGGGCGCGAGCAGAGTTCGCCGCTCGAGCAGTACACCCAGAACCTGAACGTGCTGGCGCGCGACGGCAAGATCGATCCGCTGATCGGGCGCGAGCCGGAGGTCGAGCGCGTGATTCAGGTCCTGTGCCGCCGGCGCAAGAACAATCCGTTGCTGGTCGGCGAGGCTGGGGTCGGCAAGACCGCGATCGCCGAGGGGTTGGCGTGGCGGATCTTCAAGGGCGAAGTGCCCGAGATCCTCGAGAAGGCCACGGTGCACTCGCTCGACATGGGAGCGCTGCTGGCCGGAACGAAGTACCGGGGCGATTTCGAGCAGCGCCTGAAGGCCGTGCTGAAGCAGCTCAAGGCGAGCCATAACGCGATCCTGTTCATCGACGAGATCCACACGCTGATCGGAGCCGGATCGGCCTCCGGCGGCACGCTCGACGCCTCCAACCTGCTGAAGCCGGCGCTGTCGACCGGACAGCTGAAGTGCATCGGGGCGACCACGTACAACGAGTACCGCGGGATCTTCGAGAAGGACCACGCCCTGTCGCGGCGCTTCCAGAAGATCGATGTGTCCGAGCCGACGGTGCAGCAGACGATCGAGATCCTGAAAGGCTTGAAGTCGCGCTTCGAAGAGCACCACGGAGTCAAGTACTCGACCGGCGCCATCACCGCGGCGGCCGAGCTTTCGGCCCGCTATATCAATGATCGGCACCTGCCGGACAAGGCGATCGACGTGATCGACGAAGCAGGTGCCGCCCAGCGGATCCTGCCGCTGTCCAAGCGCAAGAAGACCGTTGGCAAGAACGAGGTCGAGGACATCATTGCGAAGATCGCGCGGATCCCGCCGCAGACGGTGTCGAGTGACGACCGCACGCAGCTGAAGAATCTGGACCGGAACCTGAAGAACGTGGTGTTCGGGCAGGACGAGGCGATCGAGGCGCTCGCCGCGGCGATCAAGATGGCCCGCTCGGGCCTTGGCCGTCCGGAAAAGCCGATTGGCGCGTTCCTGTTTTCGGGTCCGACCGGAGTCGGCAAGACCGAGGTGGCGCGCCAGCTGGCGTTCACGCTCGGCATCGAGCTGATCCGCTTCGATATGTCCGAATACATGGAGCGGCACGCGGTCAGCCGGCTGATCGGCGCACCCCCGGGGTATGTCGGGTTCGATCAGGGCGGACTGCTGACCGAGGCGATCTCGAAGAAGCCGCACGCGGTGCTGCTGCTGGACGAGATCGAGAAGGCGCACCTGGACATCTTCAACATCCTGTTGCAGGTGATGGACCACGGGACGCTGACCGACAACAACGGCCGCAAGGCCGACTTCCGCAACATCACCATGATCATGACCACCAATGCGGGTGCCGAGGCGCTGCAAAAGGGCGCGATCGGGTTCAACGCGAACCGCGCGCCAGGCGACGAGATGGCCGAAATCCGGCGCATGTTCTCGCCGGAGTTCCGCAACCGTCTCGACTCGATCATCAGCTTCCGCGCCCTCGACGAGCAGGTGATCCTGCGCGTGGTCGACAAGTTCCTGATGCAGTTGGAAGAGCAGCTGCACGAGAAGAAGGTCGACGTGACCTTCAGCGATGCGCTGCGCGCCTTCCTTGCCAAGAAGGGCTTCGACCCGGTGATGGGCGCGCGCCCGATGGCGCGCCTGATCCAGGACACGGTGCGCCGCGCGCTGGCCGACGAGTTGCTGTTCGGACGCCTGGCCAACGGCGGCAAGGTCGACGTCGACATCGACGAGAACGGCGGCGTGAAGCTGGACTTCCCGCCGGCCGACAACGGCGACGCGCCTCAACCGGAGCGCGGCGAGCCGGTGCTGTCCGAATAACGACGCCGGCCGATGCTCCTGTCAGGCTCGCGTCGCTGCCGGCTGCTGTGGCTGGCTGCGGCGCTCGCGGCTGTCGCGCCAGCGTATGCCGCTGAACCTGCCGAGCCCGCCTCCGCGGCCGAGGCCGCTGCGGCGGGCAAGCCGCCTGAGGTGGGGCTGTGGCAGACGATCAGCGACAAGACCGGCAAGCCCGAGGGCTATATCCGGATCCAGCTGTTCGGTGACGAGCTGCGCGGCGTGATCGAGGGCGGCATGCCGGGCGGTGATCCGAACGCGCTGTGCACCAAGTGCCCCGGCGAGCGCAAGAACCAGAAGAAGATCGGGATGACGATCATGACGGGCCTGCACCGCAAGGACGACTGGTGGGGCGGCGGCGAGATCCTGGATCCCGACGAAGGCTCGATCTACCGCTGCAAGATCCGCACCGTCGATTCGGGCCGCAAACTCGAGGTGCGCGGCTACATCGGCATTTCACTGCTCGGCCGCACGCAGACCTGGTTGCGCGCCGAGTAGCTTGCCGCCTGGCACCTGTTCCAGTAAAAGCTGCCGCACCGCGGCGAGCTCGCGTTCCAACGCCGACAGCAGCGACGAGGCGTCGCTGATTTGTCCGGCTCGCAGCAGATACTCGACTTCCTGGCATAGCTGCCCAAGGCTGAGTGCGCCCAGCTCGCGGCTGCTGCCTCCGAGTGAGTGAGCCGCTCGGCTCATCTCTACGGCGTCGGCCGACGCAGCGGCCTGGCGCAGCCTAGCGATCGTGTTCGGTGCCGTCTCCAGGAAAAGGCGGATCACTCGCTCGGCCAGATCGGGGCCGCCGCTCTTGAGTGAACGCACAGCGGCCAGGTGACCCGGATCCAGTCGCACCCGGGACTTCGCTCCCGGCGCTAGCGCGGCTACAGCTTCGGCGGGCAAGCGCCCTGCGTCCACCCTAGTGGCTTTGGCGGGCTCGCCCGCCGTAGCCCGCAAGGCGGAGGCGGGTATCCATCGCTGCAGAACAGCCCGCAGGCCGTCGAGCGAGAACGGTTTGGATAAATAATCGTCCATGCCGGCCGCGAGGCTTGCATCCCGATCGCCGTGCATTGCATGGGCCGTTACCGCGATGATGGGAATGCGGTCCGGGCGTGCGTCGGCAGCGCCACCCAACGCGCGCCGCTGGGCTTCGCCGGCCCGGATCGCGGCGGTGGCGGCGAAGCCGTCCATTTCCGGCATCTGGCAGTCCATCAGCACCAGTTCGAAGCGGGAAGTTGCGACCGCGGCGACGGCCTGGGCCCCGTTGCCCACGATGGTCAGCTCGCAGCCGATGGCCTCGATCATGGCCTGAGCCACCGCCTGGTTGACCAGGTTGTCCTCAGCCAGCAGCACGCGGCCACCCAGTCGCGGCATCGCGTGTGTGGTCTCGGCCGCAGCCGGCGCCGTACCGCCCTTCCTGCGCAGCGTCTCGGCGATTCTGCGGTACAGCTCGAGGCGGCGCACCGGCTTGGTCAGATAGCAACCGATTCCCAAGTCGCGCGCAGCGGTCCCTTCACCTTCGCCGTGCAGCGAGGTCAGCATGATCAGCGGCAATTGGGCGAGCCTGGGCTCGCGCCGGATCGCTCCGGCCAGCGCCAACCCGTCCATGCGAGGCATCTTCATGTCCAGGATCGCCACCTGGTACGGCTGGCCCGCGACGGCAGCGGCCACCGCCGCCTGCAGTCCCTGCTCGCCGTCCGCCTCGGCGTGAACCAGCATGCCGGCCGCCTGCGTTTGCTGGCACAAGATCTCGCGGTTGGTTGGATTGTCTTCGACGATCAACAAGCGCACGCCACGCAGATCGGGCGCCAGCGTGATCCAGGAGTCGGCCGCCAGCTGCAGCGGGACGCTGAAGGTAAAGGTCGACCCCTGGCCCGGAACGCTGTTGACGGTCATCTGGCCGCCCATCATCTCGATCAACTGGCGCGAGATGGCCAAGCCAAGTCCGGTGCCGCCGTATTTGCGAGTGGTCGAGCTGTCGGCCTGGGAGAACGGCTGGAACAGGCGCGACAACACCTGGGGCTCGATTCCCGGGCCAGTGTCGGTGACCGAGAACGTCAAATGGCAAATGCGCGCACCCTGGTCCGGTGCCGGTGCGACCGCGTCGAACTTGGACAGATCGACCTGCACCAGGACTTCGCCGCGCTCGGTGAACTTCACGGCGTTGGACAGCAGGTTCACCAGCACCTGGCGCAGGCGGACCGGGTCGCCTCGCGTGTGCACCGGCACGGCGGTCCCGTAGCGACACAGCACTTCCAGCCCTTTGCGATGGGCGCTCTGGGCGACCATTTCGGTGACGTCCTCGACCAGCTCGCGCAGGTCGAAGTCGACGCTCTCGAGCTCGATGCGGCCGGCTTCGATCTTCGAAAAATCCAGGATGTCGTCGATCACGCGCAGCAGCGCTTCCCCGGAGCTGTGCACGCTCTGCACGAAGCGCAACTGCCTGTCGTCGAGCTCGGTCTGCAGCAGCAGCTCGGTCATCCCGAGAACACCGTTCATCGGCGTCCGGATCTCGTGGCTCATGTTGGCCAGGAACTGGGACTTGGCCTTGCTGGCTGCTTCCGCTCCCTCCTTGGCCTTGGTCAGCTCCACGGTACGCGCCGCGACTTCCTGCTCCAGGCTTTCGCCGTGGCGCTGCAGAGCCGCATCGCGCGCCTGGATCTCGCTCAACATGTTGTTGAAACCATGGATCAGCACGCCGATCTCGTCACGGTTGCCTGGCGGGGCGCGCAGCGAATAATTCCGCTCGGCCGAAACTTCCTCCGTCATGGCCGCCAGATTCAACAGTGGCTGCGTCATACTCAGGTGGGCGCGCCGCGACAGCAGGTAGGCGAGCAGCAACGACACCAACCAGACGACCAACGCGGCTGCGATCTCCCAGCGCAGCTGCTGGTACCACTGCTGCATGCCATAGACGGTCTCAATATGACCGATGGCTTCCTGATCGAGCCAGATGCCCGTGTACACGCGCAACGTGCCCTCCGAGAACGAGTAGCGCACCGGCACCGGCAGCGCGCTTTCCGTTTCCGACCGCAACATCACGGATTGGGAGTCCGGGCTGACCACGGCGAACGCGAACGCCTCGGAGCCGGCCCGGTCGAACTGCGCAAACGTTTGCCCCTGCTGATCGATGATCCGGGCCGCCCGGACGTTGGGCTCGACTCCCAGCGCCGACAAGGTCTCGCGAGCCGATTTCGGGTCGCCGAAGGTGAGGGCCGCCCCACTGTTCTTGCCGACCACTTCGCTGAGCAGCGCCACCTTGCGCACGATCTCGTGGCGCAGCTCGAAGACCTGGTAGCCGAGGACCAGCGCAAGAAGCAGCAGCACGGCCACGCCGCTGGCGACCAGCTGCATCACCGTGAGCTTGCTGCGGATGGATAAGTGGCGAAACGGCGTCTTCACTGGCTGTCCTCGCGGGTGTCGCGCCCGACGATCTTCGCGAGCTTCAGCAGCTGCGAATTGATCTGCAGCGACGCGCTGCGGGCCTGTTCCTGATTGATGGAGAACTGGACCTTGTTGTCGACGTTGTACAGTCCGATGACACCGCCGGCTTCGGCAAAGCCGTCGATGTCGCTGATCGTCAGCACGCTGGCTCCTGCCAGCGCGTGAAGGATTGCCGCCAGCCGCCCGCGCTCCGAGGTGGCGACGAACAGGATGTGGCACGACTTGGCGTCGTCGAGGCGAACCCGGCGCCGCACCCGCAGCTCATGTCCCTGCGCGACCTTGTGGTCGATCGTCTCCAGCGCTGATCCGAGCCCATCGTCTCCCATCGCGCACACGATCAGCGGCGCTTGAGGCTGTCCGAACGAGGCGGCGGGCCACTCCACGAACTTGGCAAAGTTGTACATGAACGCGGCCTTGATCTCGTGCTCGGCGGTCGAGGCGGCCAGGGCCGTTTGCAGGCCGACCAGGGCACCGGCGAGCGTGAACAACCCGGCCGACGCCGCAAGCAGCCCGCGCTGCGCCGACGCGCCCGCTATCCGCAGGTGCCGGCGCGGCTTCGCCGCCGCGGTCGCTGCGGCTCTCGCAGGATGGATGCGGGCAAACAAAATGGGCCTGTCAGAACGAGTAGGTCAGCTTCAGCAGGAAGCTGCGCCGCGGCTGCGGAATCGAATCGAGCCCCAGGTTGGCCAGTGCGGCCGATGCCGGGTCGGAGTACTTCGTGTCGAACAGGTTGTAGAGGCTGAACGACGCGCTCAACGACCGCGTCAGCGCCGGCTCGATCAGCGTCAGGTTCGTCACCGTGTGCCCGCCGACCTCGCCGGAGATGGTCCGCCGGCGGCTCATCGCCTGGATCTCCAGCCCGGCCTGGAGCGAGGCGAGCGGGATCGGGCTGGTGACGTTCAGCTTGGCCAGATGGCGCGGCGAATCGAGCAGCAAGGGGTCGTCGCCGGCGTCCAGCGCATTCAGGTCTTCGGCCAGCTGGTAGCTGTAGCTGAAGCGCAGCCGTCCGCCGTTGTCCCACGCCTGCTCGGCCTCGAACTGGGCGCCGCGCGACTGGACCCGGCCGACATTGCGATACTGCAGCAGTTGGGTGGTTGGATCGGAAACCTCGTCGATCAGATCGCTGATCCGGTACTGGAAGGCGGAGGCCGTCAGGCGCAGCTGCCTGCCGACAAACTGCTCCAGCACGATTTCCGCTGTGCGGATGCGCTCCGATTTCAGGTCCAGATTGGGCTCCTGGACGTTGGCCTGGCTGGCAAATTGCTCCCAGGCGCTGGGAGCTCGAAACGACGTCCCGTACAGCAGCTTGATCGAGCGGCTCGGGTCCGGGCCATAGATCAGCGCCAGGCGTGGACTGGTCATGCTGCCGGACAGCGTGGCGATGTCTTGACGCAGCCCTGCGTTGAAGATCAGTCCCTGCACGATCGTGTATTCGTCCTGCGCGTAAAGGCCGGTGCGGTTGGCGCGCTGATGGCTGTCGACGTACAGGACGTACGGTTGCTGGTCGTAGTTGAACTGATCGCGCCGGTACTCGTCGCGATAGTCGACCCCGGCGATGATCTTGTGGGCTTCGAACGGGTGCGCGCGCAGCTTCAGCTCGGAGCCCCACCACTGGGCGCGTGCGCCATCCTTGTTTTCGATCGCGCGGCCGCTGACCGGATCCGGGTAGGGGAAGTTGCCGTCGTACGGGTAGCTTCCGTAGTTGGCCCGCACGCTCACGTCCAGGTCGGCTCCCAGGCTGCGCTCGTATTGCACGTCGACGAAGCTCTGCGTGTCGACCGTGTAGGCGCGTGGGTCCAGGAACTGCGTGCCGGTCGCGAAGCTCGCCGCCGCGGCTCCCTTCTTGCGGGTGGAGTAGGCCGCTTCGAGGCGCAGCCCGTCGAACGAGTACTTGGCGAACGCGCTCTTGTACTCGTCGTAGTTCAGGCCGGAAGGTCCGCTCTGGTTGGCGCCGGAAATCGGAAATTGCAGGTCCTCGCCGCGGCTCTGGTAGCCGGTCGCGGACAGCAGCAGCTCGGCGCCGGAATCGAACTGCCGGCCGTAGCTCGCCCGGGCCTTGCCGGTGCCGAAGTCGCCCGCCGCGACCGAGGCCTGGGCGCCGCCCAGCGCCTTCCCGCTCTTGGTGATCACGTTGATCACACCGAAAAACGCGTTGTTGCCGTAGACGGCTGAGCCCGGTCCGGGGACGAATTCGACCCGATCGATCAGGTCGACGTCGAGCAGGAAATCGGTGCCCAGTGGCGCCGTGTCGTACACGCTGTCGTTGGCACGATAGCCGTCGATCAGCAGCAGCACGCGCGAGTTGTAGTCGCCAGGGCGGCCGAAGCCGGAGACGCCGAGGTACGAGTACAGCGTGTCGTAGCGGACGTACAGGCCGCGGATGCTGTTCAGGATGTCGGCCAGTGTGCGGTAGCCGTAGGCCTTGATGTCGGCCGACGAGATGACGGTCACGGCCGACGGTGCTTCGCTGCGCTTTTGCGGGAATCGAGACGCGGTCTCGACGTCCAGGTTCATCAGCTGCTGCAGGTCGAGCTGCGTCAGGTCGCGGTCGGATCCGTCGCTCGACTCGGCCGCGCGCGATGCGATGTTGAGAAATGCCGCGCACAGCACGGCCGCGAACTGCGCTGCGGCTCGCGACCGCGCCGGATCTGCGCGCGGGGCACCTGACCGTTCCATGGCTGACTCCAATGGGTTCCGCAGGCGATGGTGACGAAACGCACGAGGTGGCGGCGGCCGGAAAAGCGTTTGTTTCGGCGCTCTGCCGAGGCAAACGGGGCCGGGCCCGTGGCGCCTGGCGAGTGCGATGCCAAGCCCTCGAACGCAGATTCGACGCCCGGCTGCGGGATTTCATAAGGGGAAACAGGCAGCGATTTCCGATCCACGAAGGACGGCGTAGGGGTTGCCCGACTTCGCGCGCCCGATAGCACGCACTGCGGCTTCAAGCCGGCCCTTCTCTTCGGATCCCTCCCTCTGCGAGCGCCGCGTTCGCGCCTCGCTTTCGGAGCGGACTTAACGCCATCGCGCAATGCGCGTCTTGCCATCGCGCAAGCGGGCATCAGCGAAGCCTCGCGCTGCGTGCCGCTTGTCACGATCCGGACCTGTGCAGAGCTATTTATCTAAACGCAAATATTTCGGCCGAACCTTGATTAGGCTTTGACATCCGAAGCAGCCGTACTTATCTTGAGTGAGCGGATCTGCCGGTGCGGCCGC
>Ga0210394_10003776_pt1 | contig 18442 bp, 13 predicted proteins | sample IncBWC12MmetaG_FD_160121 | JGI IMG/M metagenome (GOLD analysis project Ga0210394, IMG submission 160121) | Forest soil microbial communities from Barre Woods Harvard Forest LTER site, Petersham, Massachusetts, United States - Inc-BW-C-12-M | ecosystem: Environmental > Terrestrial > Soil >... | reverse complement strand
TGGGCCGCCCCTTCGGCCTGGCGCAACATCCGCGCGGTGGATGGCAACTCCGAAAGCCTTCTTAGGGCGGCGATTTCGGTGGGATTCGCCATTCTGATGGCCTACTTCGGCGTCAGTTCCTTCCTGAAGGCGCGAAAGATCAGCCGGTCATGACTGAATTACCCGGCTCGTTTCCTTATACGCGGGGTATTTATCCCGACATGTATCGGGGGCGTTTGTGGACCATGCGCCAGTACGCCGGGTTCGGCAGCGCCGAGGAAAGCAATCGCCGCTACCGCTATCTGCTTTCGCAGGGCACCGCCGGATTGTCGGTCGCGTTCGATCTGCCTACGCAGATGGGGCTCGATTCGGACGATACTCTGGCCGCCGGCGAAGTAGGCCGCGTCGGCGTCGCGATCTGCTCCCTGGCCGACATGGAGAGGCTGTTTGACGGCATCCCTCTCGAGAAGATCACCACGTCGATGACGATTAACTCGACCGCCGCGATTCTGCTGTCGCTCTACGTGCTGGTCGCGCGGCGGCAGGGAGCCGACGTGCGCAAGCTCTCCGGGACTATCCAGAACGATATTTTGAAGGAGTACATCGCGCGCGGCACTTACATTTATCCGCCCCGGCCAGCGATGCGCATCATCACCGACCTGTTCGCCTGGGCAGGCGCCGAGTTGCCTGAATGGAACACGATTTCGATCAGCGGATATCACATTCGCGAAGCGGGGTCGACGGCCGTGCAGGAAGTCGCGTTCACGCTGGCCAACGCCATCGCGTACATTGACGCTGCCGTGAAGGCCGGCCTCGACATCGACGCGTTCGCGCCGCGCCTGTCTTTCTTCTTCAACGCGCACAATAATTTCCTGGAAGAGATCGCCAAATATCGCGCGGCGCGCCGATTGTACGCGCACATCATGAAGGAACGCTTCGGCGCGAAGAATCCGAAGTCGATGATGCTGCGCTTTCACACCCAGACCGCCGGGTCGTCGCTGACCGCGCAACAGCCCGACGTCAACGTGGTCCGAACGGCGTTGCAGGCGATGGCCGCGGTGCTGGGCGGCACGCAGTCGCTGCATACCAATTCGCGCGACGAAGCGCTCGGCCTGCCGACGGAGGAATCCGCCAGCCTGGCCCTGCGCACGCAGCAGATCATTGCCCACGAAACCGGAGTGACCAGCGTCGCCGACCCCTTCGGAGGTAGCGTCGTTATTGAAAAACTCACTGACGAAATTGAGCAAGGCGCGCGCGATTATATCGACCGGATCGATGCGATGGGCGGGACGCTGGCCGCGATCGAGCAAGGATTCCAGCAGAACGAAATTCAAAGCGCGGCCTACGAATATCAGCGCGCCGTCGAGTCGGGCGAAGCTATCGTAGTCGGCGTCAACCGTTTCCGGCAGGAAGGCGAAACATCTCCGCCGACCTTCCGTATCGATCCCCAGATCGAACAGACGCAAGTCGCACGGCTGCGTGAACTGCGCGCGACGCGCCCGCCGGTCGAGGATAAGCTCGACGCGTTAGAGAAGGTGGCGCGCGGTTCGGATAATCTGATGCCGAAGATCCTCGACGCCTGCGAAGGGTACGCAACCGTCGGCGAAATCTCGAACCGCCTGCGCAAGGTATTCGGCGAATATAAGGAGCTCTAGTTGTGAGCGCGTTCTGCCTGGTTCACGGCTCTACGCAGAATTCCACCGGATGGGACTTGCTGATCCCGGAACTCCTGCGGCTGGGTCATGAAGCGGTCCGGATGGACCTCCCGAACGATCCAGCCGCGAGCGCGACGCGGTACGCGGACCTGATCGCGGAGGCGATTCCAGCGGATGTTCTTGACGTCACCGTCGTGACGCATTCCGCGAGCGGGCTCTTCCTGCCGCTGGTTCCATCGCGACGCCGCGTGCGCCGGCTCGTATTTCTTGCCGCGGTTCTTCCGCAGATTGGCGCCAGTTTGCTCGACCAGTTCAAGGCGAATCCGTCCATGCTGAATCCTGATTGGATTGGAAAAAACCCGGTGGACGACGATCAAATCGCCCGTGAGTTTCTATTTCACGACTGTTCTCCGGAAACCGCCACGTGGGCGCTGACCACCCGGCGCCTCACCAACGCTCGTCAGGCGATTGTCGAAATATGTCCGCTGGAGCGTTGGCCGGCCGTTCCTTGCACCTACATTTTGTGCACTGGCGACCGGACCATTCAACCCGATTGGTCCCGCCAGGCAGCGCGCGAACGGCTGGGATGCGAGGCTCTCGAATTGCCGGGCGGACATTGTCCGCACGTGTCGCGCCCACGCGAACTCGCCGAGATGCTGGCTGCTATTCGATGACGGATACGAGTTTCGAATCGATAATCCGCTGATCTGAAGTCAGCAGGCGCATCCCGTGAACGCGCGCTGTCGCCACGATCGTGCGATCGCCCGGATCGCGGAGCAGATTCAAGGCTCCCGCGTCCACGGCGATCGGGATAGTTATGGGCAGAATGCGGAACATCGGATTGGTTTCCAACTCTTCGAAAATGCGGTCGATGCCGGCAATTTTTCGGGAACCTCGCGCCAACATGGCGATCTCCACTAAGCTGTACGCGCTCAGAGCAACAGGCTCCCCATGACGGTAAGCTTCACGCATCACACGGAGTTGATCCGTAGTCAGCTTCCTTGGTACCGACAACCACTGCACGACGACGTGGGTGTCCAGGAGAAATCTCGGCGTCACCTATACTTCTCGGGGTTGAGAACCCGATCCGGATTGGTCACCACTTCGTAGAGATCTGAGAAGTCGGCATTCACGATATCCCCGACGATTTTCACCTTGCCGGCCAAAATGCCTTCCGATGATCGGAACGGCCTCCTCTTCACGGGCCCTACAGTGGCCAAGGGCCGCCCCCGCTTGGTGACGGTGAGCGTTCCACCCTCCTGCCCAATTTGATTGAGCAGCGCGAGGCACTTCGCCTTGAACTCCGTCACGCTTACGGTCTGGTGCTTCATGCCCCTATTCTAGCAAACTGGTCATCTGACCACTTTACTTGGGAATGTAATACCCGTACCGCGCCCGCACCTGCGCTTTGGGATTCTTTTTCCGCGCGTCTTCGCTCAGCGCGACCTTGATCTTCCGCTCCTCGCCCGGCTTCCCCGGCGGCAGCGCGTACACCAGCATGTAGCGTAGCCGCAGGCGGCGGATCATCTCTTCGAAATCCGCGCCCGGGTCGTGACCCTTGATCAGATCGCCGCCCGTTTTTTCGACTGCGCCAGTCATACTTTCCATGTTCATAAACGCAGACCCCGGGCTCAACACCGCGCGGACGCCCAGCAGCGCGGTTTCTCCGGACGACCGCAGTTCCAGCCCGCACAGCAGCGCATCCGCCTCCCATAGCGCGCGAACCACCGCATACGTGTGACCCGACGGCTGGCCATGATTGTCGGTCACGATCAGCACCGCACGCCGTCGCTCCGTGCGCACCTCTTTCAGGAAATACGCAGCCGCATCGTTCACCGCTTGTAAAATGTGCGTACCGCCGCGAGCCGGTAGAAACCTTTTCATTGATGGTCTGTTCCACTGCGTGCATGTCGTCGGTGAACGGTAAGACGATCGTGCTCTTGCGATTAAAGACCATCACTGCGACGCGATCTCCCTTCCGCAACTGGGCTAGCGCGGCATGCGCGGAGGTGGCCAACTTCTTTATTTTCGGCACCATGCTGCCGCTGATATCGAACAGCAGAATCAGGTCAAGAGGCGTCTCCTCCTGCGAAAAATACAGGACTGTCTGTGCCGCTCCGTTATCGAAAACCCGAAAATCTTCCTTGTGAAAGTCGCTCAGCAGGCGCGTCCCGTCGGTGACCTCGGCATCCACGTGGACCAATGAAACCGCGGTCTTGAAGACCGTGTTCTCCTGCGCCAGCGCAATGCTAGCGAACGCGGCCAGTCGCAAGCACCAGGGCATGAGAGCCGATCGCTTCCTGCGGTCGCGGCTCGGTAAGTTCCTGGTTGCATGAACCATCGATCCCGAGCCGCGACCATAGGGAGCGATCGACACGGCCTTAGAAAGGCAGAATCTCCTCCCGCACCGGATCGAAATGAATCTGCCGCTTCTGCACATACGCGATATTGCCCAAATGCGACGCCTGCGCCGACCGGTGCCCGATATATACATCGCCATTCGGACGTTTTCTGGTCCGCACGCAGTCTAGAAAATTCTCCACATGGTCGATGGTCAATTCGCGCTCGGCCTTCACGACTTCCGATTTGGCGCCTCGCCCGGCAGGCGTAAATTCGAACTGGCTGCGCGTGATCAGCAGCTTTCCTTCAGTCCCGCACATTTCGATCGCCGCACCGGTGATTCCCGGCGCCAGCGTCGCCTCGAACGTCGCCGTCCATTCCTTCGGATACTGCAACAGCACGTTGATGGTGTCCGGAGCCGTGCGGCCATCCTTATAGTTGTAGATTCCGCCCACCGCGGTCGCCGTCGTCGGGTCGTCCTGTTTCATGAACATGTGTACCGCGTCGATCCAGTGCGTGAACAGATCCGTCACCTGCCCTCCGCCGAAGTCCAGATACGCGCGGAAGTTGTAATACTGCTGCGGATCGTACTCGCGCCACTTCACGGGACCCAAAAACTGCGCCCAATCCAGGTTCGAAGGCTGCGTCTGCAAGGAGGCCGGAGCCTTGCGCAGATGATAGGTATTGCCATGCCACCACGTCCTCGCCATCGTGATTTTTCCCAGCTTGCCCGCCTGGATATACTCGTCGCGAGCCTTCATATAATGAGGACCGGACCGCTGCTGCATGCCCACCTGGAACACGCGATCGTGAATCCGCGCTTCCTTCACGATCAGCGGCCCTTCTTCGATTTTCAGCGTGAGCGGCTTCTCGCAATACACGTCCTTGCCCGCGCGCACCGCGTTGATGGCGCATCCGGCGTGCCAGTGGTCGGGCGTGGCGATCAGCACCGCGTCCAGTTCCTTCATCTCCAGAAGCTTGCGATGATCGTTGAACCCTTTCGCGCCATTCGCCTTGGTCAGAGCCTCGTCGAGCCGCGTTCCATACACATCGCAAACGGCCTTTACGTCCACGGTTGGGTTCTTCTGGAACACGCTCATCACGAAGCTGCCGCGATCGCCCGCGCCGATCAGGCCGAGGTTGATGCGGTCGTTTGCGCCCAGGATTCGTTGATACGATGCAGCGGTAAACACGGCTGCGGTGCGAAACAGGTCGCGTCGGTTCAGCATAATGGAATAAGCATATCGTAATGACGAAACAAGTTCACATTATTGGCGGAGGTCTCGCCGGCTGCGAGGCGGCATGGCAGGTGGCGCGCGGGGGCGGCAAAGCGATCCTTTATGAGATGCGCCCGGCGAAGCCGACACCCGCGCACAAAACCGCATGGCTCGCCGAACTGGTGTGCAGCAATTCGCTCAAGAGCGAGCAGGAAAATAGCGCGCCCCGATTATTAAAAGATGAGTTGCGGCGCCTCGGTTCGCTGCTCATCGAAATCGCCGGCCGCACTCGCGTCCCCGCAGGCCACGCTTTGACGGTCGACCGCGAGATTTTCGCCGCCGAAGTCACGCGCGCCATTGAGAGCGAGCCTGCCATCGAACTGCGCCGCGAAGAGGTCAAGTCATTCACCCCCGATCCAACCTGCGTCGATCAAAAATGGATTATCGCCAGCGGACCGCTGACCTCCGACGCGCTCGCCTCCGAAATCGCGCGTATTACCGGATCGGAACGATTATTTTTCTACGACAGCATCAGCCCCATCGTAGACTCGGAATCGATCGACACGACGATCGCCTTCCGCGCCTCGCGCTATGGAAAATCGCTGGACGGCACCGACGATTATCTGAACTGCCCCTTCGATCGCGGCGAATATGAGGCGTTCTTAGACGCGCTGCTGGGCGCTTCCAGCGTCCCTGCTCACATTGAACAGGACAACGCGAAATATTTCGAAGCCTGTCTGCCCATCGAAGAAATCGCCCGCCGCGGACGCGACACTCTGCGCTTCGGTCCCATGAAACCCATGGGCCTTACCGACCCTCGCACCGGCCGCCGGCCTTGGGCGGTGGTGCAACTCCGGCAGGAAAACGCGCGCGCCGGAAGCTGGAACCTGGTCGGTTTTCAAAACCACATGCGCTTCGGCGACCAGGCCCGTGTCCTGCGCATGATCCCTGGCCTTCAGAACGCCGAGTTCCTCCGCTACGGCCAGGTGCATCGCAACACCTACATCAACGCGCCCGCGCTTCTCGACGCGACGCTGGGCCTCCGCACGCATCCTAACATTTTTTTCGCCGGGCAGATTTCCGGCGTCGAAGGCTACGTCGAATCCGTCGCCACCGGCCTCATCGCGGGCATGTCCGCGGTCGCCGATTCGCCGCGCGCATTTCCGAGAGAAACGGCGCTCGGCTCGCTCTGCGCCTACGTCTCCGGAGCCGACCCGGCCAATTACCAACCTGCCAACATCACCTTCGATCTCCTGCCGAAGCTCGAGCATCCGCCGAAGGATCGAAAACTCCGGCAAGCCGAAGTTTGCCGCCGCGCAAGAGCCGCGCTGGACGTGTTCGTAGGGCGGACGCCCTCGTCCGCGCCGGACCCCCCGGTCCGGCTGCTCAGTTCCCAAAGACAGGCCGACGAGGGCGTCGGCCGCCGACCAGGGGGTCCGCCCCACCTTGTCTGACCTCACACGCGCCATAGCCCGCTATCTGGACAGCCTGCGCCAGGTCAACGCGTCTCCGCACACACTGCGCAATTATTCCGCCGACCTCGCGCAGTTCGCCGAATATTTCTCGCCGCCCGGCACTGATCCTCCCGCGCCGTCCGCGATCGATTCCCTCCAGTTCCGCGAGTGGCTCGGCAGTCTCTATCAGCGCGGCCTCGATCCCATCTCCATCCGTCGAAAGCTCGCCTCCGTTCGATCGTTATTCAAATTCCTCCTCCGCGAAGGAACCGTTTCGACCAACGCCGCAAAGCTGGTGCGCACGCCGAAAAGCCCCCAGCGCGTCCCCTCCATCCCCACCGCCGAGCAGACCAATACGCTGGTAGAAGGCGTCGCCGCCGACACGCTCGACCGTCCTCATCCCGAACGCGACCTGCTGCTGTTCGAACTGCTCTACGGCTGCGGCCTCCGCATCAGCGAACTGGTCGGCCTCAACTTCGCCGACTTCGATATGGCGGAGCGCTGGATCCTCGTCCGCGGCAAAGGGCGGAAGGAACGGCAAACTCCGTACGGCGCCAAAGCGGCGTCGGCGCTGGAAAAATACCTGTCCGTCCGCAACTCGGCGGACCCCGCGCTCTTTCTCAATCATCACGGCGCGCGCCTCACCGACCGCGGCGCGCGAGGCATCGTGAAACTATACGCCCGCCTGCTCTCTGGCGATTCGTCGCTTCACCCGCATACCCTCCGCCACGCCTACGCGACGCATCTGCTGGCCGACGGCGCCGACCTCCGCGCCATCCAGGAATTGCTGGGCCACGCCCGCCTGTCCACCACCCAGAAATACACCCAGGTCTCGCTCACCGACCTGATGGCCGTCTACGATCGCGCCCATCCCAAGGCTCATAAGGGCAGTCAACGAAGTTCGAAATCAGGCGTCTAATGGATATGCGGAAATTCATCTTTTTTCTAGCCGCCTGCGCCTTCGCGCAGCCGCCCGCCTTCGAAGCCGCCACCATCAAGCCCAGTAAGAGCCAGCCCGGCCGCTCCGCTACCCACACCCGCACCGGCATGATTGTCCTCACCGGCAAAACGCTCAAAGGCCTCATCTGCTCCGCCTACGACGTCAAGGATTTCCAGGTCTCCGGCGGTCCGAAGTGGATGGACGATGACCGCTACGACGTCAACGCCAAAGCCGAAGGCGCAGCCAACGGCCGTCAACTCGAGGTCATGTTGCAGACCCTCCTCGCGGACCGCTTCCAACTCGCCATCCATCGCGAACAAAAGGTTGGCCCCGCCTACGCCCTCGTCCTCGCAAAGTCCGGTCTCAAGATCAAGCCCCTCGAAGGAAACCCAGGAACCAACTCCAAAGGCGGTAAAGGACAGCTCACCGTCACCGGGATGCCCATGCCCGAGTTCGCCGACTTGCTGGCGCGCGAACTGAAAACCCCTGTCGTCGACTTCACCTCCACGCCCGGAGCCTTCGATTTTAAACTGGAGTGGTCCATCGAAGGAGACAAGGACGATGCTCAATCCGCGCTCTTCGCCGCACTTCAGTCGCAACTTGGGCTTAAACTGGAATCGCGCAAGCTGCCGGTCGACCTGATTGTCGTCGATCGAGCCGAAAAGCCCTCCGAAAACTAATGGAGGGGATATACTACTGGCGAATAAATGCCCTTTTCCGACCTCGCACTCGCCCGGCGATTGGAGCGCGCCGAAGGCCACGCCTGCATGCAGTTCGCCGAGGCGCGCCGCAAGTTATTCCCCGAAAGCGGCTCGGACTGGATGGAATGCGCTGGAGCCTATGTGGTCTTCGACGGGATCGGCTCGCCGGTCACGCAGACCTTCGGACTCGGCATCTTCGAAGAGCTGACCGGCGCGGCTCTCGATACCATCGAACGCTTCTTTCTCGACCGCGGCGCGCAGATCGATCACGAGGTGAGCCCGCTCGCCGGAGTCGCCACCCTTGACTTGCTCTGCGCCCGCGGCTACCGCCCGATCGAGATCAGCAGCGTCATGCACGGACGCGCGGAACCGCCGCCTCCCGGCAAGATCAAAGTCCGCGTCACCGGGCCGGAAGAAGCGCAGCTCTGGGCTGAAATCAGCGCGCGCGGCTGGACTCACGAACATCCGGAGCTGATGCCGTTCATGCAGCAATTTGGCGGGATCGCGGCCGCCAAGGAGGGCTGCACCTGCTTTCTCGCCGAACTCGACGGCCAACCCGGCGCGGCAGGGGCGCTGAATATCCACGACGGAGTCGCTCTGTTCACCGGCGCGGCGACGGTTCCGGAAATGCGCCGCCGCGGCTTGCAAGCGGCGTTACTCCAGGAGCGCATGCGTTACGCCGCCGATCGCGGCTGCGATTTAGCCATGATGGTGGCCGAAGCGGGCAGCGAATCCCAGCGCAATGCCGAACGCCAGGGCTTTCGCATCGCTTATACGCGCATGAAGTGGCGTTGCCATCGCTAGTGTCGTGCATCTAAAGCGAAGGTCCGCATGCTTACGCCTGGCGGTTCCCTGGCGGCGTGAGCGGATGCGCAAGTACTTCTGACGCTGTGTTTAATTCGCGTCGGCCTCGGTCCAGGGGGACCGCCCCACCTCCCCGCATCCGTCAAGGAACTTCGGGAACAGGACACGAAGCCGCGGGTTGGCGGCGTGACTGCCACTCAGCGCTTGAAATGGGTGTAAAATCACGCCATACTGCCTTCTTACAGTCGCTCGTGAAGCGGGTGCTATCTGCCAAATAGCATAGGAGTTATCGTCTCGCAGAAGAAACCTGCGGGCTTGGAAACGGCGTCTTTTAAAAGATCGATTTCCGCGAAGGAGAAATATGAGTCAAACGACTCCGACCGAACCGCAGACCGTAACACCGCGGCCGATGGCACCCGTTGTTGCCAAGCCTCCATCGAGCAAGGGCCGCTGGGTGTGGCTGGCGGTGCTGGTTCTGGTGGCAGGGGCGGTGTATTATTTCTGGCCGAAGATCAAGACCTTCACGTCCAGCTCCACTCCTGCGCCCACCACCGGCAAAGGCAAGAAAGGCGGAGGCGTGACGCCCGTGGTTGCCACCAGGGCCCACAAGGGGAATATCGGCGTTTACTTCAGCGGACTTGGGGCAGTGACGCCCATCTACACGGATCTGGTGCGGAGCCGCGTCGACGGCCAGTTGATGAATGTGTTGTTCAAAGAAGGGCAGATGGTGAAGAAGGGGGATCTGCTTTGCGAAATCGATCCGCGGCCTTACCAGGTGCAGTTGGACCAGGCGCAGGGGCAACTGCTGCATGACCAGGCGCTGCTGAAGAACGCAAAGGTCGATCAGGACCGGTACAAAGTGCTGCTGGATCAGCAGGCCATTCCGCAGCAGCAGTACGCCACTCAGGAAGCGCTGGTGAATCAGTATGAGGGGACACTCAAAACCGACCAGGCGGCGATCGATAGCGCGAAGTTGAACCTGACCTATGCCCACATTACGGCGTCGATCGACGGGCGGGTGGGGCTGCGGCTGGTGGATCCGGGAAATATCGTTCACGCCTCGGACGCCAACGGGCTGCTGGTGATTACGCAAATCGATCCGATCAGCGTAATTTTCACGATTGCGGAGGATCAGCTTCCGCAAGTGCTGGATAAAATGCACGCGGGGGCTCATTTGCAGGTGGAGGCGTGGGACAGGGATCTGAGGAACCGGCTGGGGCAGGGGGTTCTGGAGACGATCGACAATCAGATCGACCCGACGACCGGCACGCTGCGGCTGAGGGCCAGCTTCGAAAACAAGGCGGGCAAGTTGTTTCCCAGCCAGTTCGTGAATGCGCGGCTGCTGGTGGAGGAAAAGACGGGCGTGATTCTGATACAGAACGCGGCCATCCAGCGCAATTCGAGTACGACCTATGTCTGGCTGGTGAAGCCGGACAACACAGTGACGGTGCGGCCGGTGACGCTGGGCGTTACGGAAGGCGACAATACGCAGGTCCTATCGGGACTGGACGCGGGCGACATGCTGGTGATGGTGGGCGTCGACAGGCTGACGGAAGGGGCCAGGGTGAACGCGCAGGTTCCAGGTGAGGCTGCCAAGGGCGATGACAAGTCGGGCGGAGGCGGAGGCGGAGCCGGTAAAGGCAAGAAAGGCGGGAAAGGGAAACAACAGTGAATCCTTCGCGGACATTCATCCTGAGGCCGGTGGCGACCTCGCTGCTGATGGTCGGAATTCTTCTCGTCGGAGGCGTTGCCTACAGGCAACTGCCCGTGTCGGCCTTGCCGGAGGTGGATTATCCGACGATTCAGATCATCACGTTTTATCCGGGCGCCAGTCCGGATGTGATGGCTTCGTCGGTGACGGCTCCGCTCGAAAGGCAGATGGGGCAGGTACCGGGGTTGCAGCAGATGACCTCGACCAGTTCGGACGGCTGCTCGGTGATCACGCTGGAATTCAATTTAAGCCTGAACATCGACGTGGCGGAGCAGGAAGTACAGCAATCGATCAACGCATCGGGGACGTATCTGCCGGCGGATTTGCCGACGCCTCCGATTTACGCGAAAGTGAATCCGGCGGATACTCCGATTCTGACGCTGGCTCTGGCTTCGGATGCCATGCCTTTGCGCACGGTGGAGGATCTGGCCGATACCCGCCTGGCGCCGAAGATTTCGCAGTTGCCCGGCGTGGGCCTGGTGAGCATCAGCGGAGGGCAGAAGCCGGCGGTCCGGATCCAGGCGAATCCGACGGAGCTGGCGTCGTACGGGTTGAATCTGGAGGATCTGCGGAACTCCATCACGGCGGCGAACGTGAACCAGGCGAAGGGCAACTTCGACGGTCCTCATCAGGCTTTTCAAATCGGCGCGAACGATCAGTTGCTGTCGAGCGACGACTACCGGAGGCTGATCGTGGCCTATCGGAACAGCGCACCGGTGCGATTGAGCGACGTGGCAGACATCACCGACGACATCGAGAATCTGCGGCAGGCGGCGTGGATGAACGATACGCGGGCGGTGATCGTGAACATTCAGAGGCAGCCGGGCGCGAACATCATTTCAGTGGTTGATAAAGTGAAGCTGCTGCTGCCGACACTGCAAGCGTCGCTGCCTTCGTCGGTGAAGATTCAGATTCTGACGGACCGCACCACCACCATCCGCGCGTCGGTCGACGATGTGCAGTTCGAGCTGATGCTGACCATCGGGCTGGTGGTGATGGTGATTTTCATATTCCTGCGCAACGTGGCGGCGACGATTATTCCCAGTGTCGCGGTGCCTCTGTCGCTGGTGGGAACGTTCGGCGTGATGTACCTGCTGGGATACAGCCTGAACAACCTGTCGCTGATGGCGCTGACGATTTCGACAGGATTCGTGGTGGACGACGCGATCGTGATGATCGAGAACATCTCGCGCTATATCGAAGAGGGCGAGAGGCCGCTCGAAGCCGCGCTGAAAGGGTCGGAGCAGATCGGGTTCACGATTGTTTCGCTGACTGTTTCGTTGATCGCAGTGCTGATTCCGCTGCTGTTCATGGGCGATATCGTGGGCAGGCTGTTCCGCGAGTTCGCGGTGACGCTGGCGGTGACGATTCTGGTTTCGGCGGTGGTTTCCCTCACGCTGACGCCGATGATGTGCGCGAAGATCCTGAAGCACAAACCGGATGCGCAGCAGGGACGGTTCTTCCGCGCGTCGGAACGAGGGTTCGAGGCGATCATTGCGTTTTACGGCAAGACGCTGACCTGGGTGCTGCGGCACCAGACGATGACTCTGTTTGTGGCGGTGCTGACGCTGGCGGCGACGGTTCTGCTGTTCATCAGAATTCCGAAGGGATTTTTCCCGATTCAGGATACGGGCGTGATTCAGGGCGTCTCCGAAGCGGAGCAGACAGTCTCCTTCGAGGCGATGACGGCTCGGCAGGAGGCGCTGGCGAAGATTATTTTGAAGGATCCGGCGGTGGAGAGCCTGTCGTCGTTCATCGGGATCGACGGGACGAATACGACGCTGAATACGGGGCGCATTCAGATCAACCTGAGGGAGCTGGATGTGCGGAAAATCAGCGCCAGCGACGTGATCCGGCGGCTGCAGCCGGAATTGGCGCAGATTCGCGGTATCACGCTGTATATGCAGCCGGTGCAGGACCTGACGGTAGAGGATCGCGTAAGCCGCACGCAGTTTCAGTACACGATGGAGGATCCGAATGCGGACGAGTTGAACTCCTTCGTGCCGAAGATGGTGGACAAACTGAAAGCTCTCCCGGGGCTGACCGACGTGGCGACGGATCAGCAGACGGGAGGTTTGCGGGCGAAGCTGGTGTTCGACCGCGACACCGCTTCGAGGCTGGGGATTACGCCGACGACGATCGACAACACACTGTACGACGCCTACGGGCAGAGGCAGGTGTCGACCATGTTCACGCAGTTGAACCAGTATCACGTGGTGCTGGAAGTGAAGCCGGGGTTCATGAAAGATCCGAAGGATCTGCGCGACCTGTTTATCCGGTCTTCGGCGGCAGGGTCGACGGGAGGGTCCGGAGTGGTGTCGGGAGGGTCGACCCTCCAGGCGGGTTTCGGACCGTCGAGCGCTTCGGTGGCGGCGGCGACGGCCGGGCAATCGATTGGCGTGGCGACCGCGGCGGGAGGATCGGGCTCGACTGCGACGACGGCTCCGTCCTCGCAGGTGTTTTACGCCAACGGGAACCAGGTGCCGCTCAGCGCATTTACGCACATGGAACTGACCTCGGTTCCGATCACGGTGAACCATCAGGGGCAGTTTCCCGTGGTGACGCTTTCGTTCAATCTGGCGGCGGACACGTCTCTGGGGGACGCGGTGAACGACGTCAACATGGTGAAGGATGAACTGAACATGCCGGCCAGCATTCAGACGGCCTTTCAAGGCACGGCGGCGGCGTTCATCAACTCGCTGGCCAACGAATGGGTGCTGATTCTGGCCGCGCTGATTACCGTTTACATCGTGCTGGGCGTGCTTTATGAGAGCTACATCCATCCGATCACGATTCTGTCGACGCTGCCCTCGGCGGGCGTGGGCGCGCTGCTGGCTTTGTACATCTGCGGGCAGGATTTCAGCGTGATTGCGCTGATCGGGATCATTCTGCTGATCGGGATTGTGAAGAAGAACGGCATTATGATGATCGATTTCGCGCTGGATGCCGAGAGGCACCAGGGGATGCAACCGGAAGAGGCGATTTATCAGGCCTGCCTGCTGCGCTTCCGGCCGATCATGATGACCACGATGGCGGCGCTGCTGGGCGGTCTGCCGCTGGCGCTGGGGACGGGCGTGGGATCGGAGCTGAGAAAACCGCTGGGAATCACGATGGTGGGCGGCCTGATTTTCAGCCAGGCGCTGACGCTGTATACGACGCCGGTGATTTATCTGTGGTTCGACCGGCTGGCAAGGCGTTTCGGGGGAGTGAGGGAAGAAGAACATGTGGGCGGCCATGGTCCGGAGCCTGCGCCGGCGGCCGGAGATTAAGCGATGAATATCTCCAAGCCGTTTATCGAGAGGCCGGTGGCCACCACCCTTCTGACCGTTGCGGTAGCGCTGGCGGGAGCGGTGGGGTACAGCGTCCTTCCGGTTTCGCCCTTGCCGCAGGTGGATTTCCCGACGATTAATGTGAACGCGAGTCTGCCCGGCGCGAGTCCGGAGACGATGGCGTCCGCGGTGGCGACGCCTCTGGAGCGCCAGTTCGGACGCATCGCGGCGGTCACCGAAATGACCTCGAACAGTACTCTGGGCGGATGTTCCATCACACTGCAATTCGACCTGAATCGCGATATCAATGCCGCCGCCCGCGACGTGCAGGCGGGCATCGCCGCGGCGCGCGGCTACCTGCCGGCCAACCTGCCCAGCAATCCCAACTATCGCAAGTCGAATCCCGCGGACGCTCCGATTTTTCAGATCGCGCTGACGTCGAATGTGCTGACCAGGGGGCAGATGTACGACGCGGCGTCGACCATCATGGCCCAGAAGATTTCGCAAATCAAAGGCGTGGGCCAGGTTTTCACGTTCGGCAGTTCGCTGCCCAGCGTTCGCGTCGAGCTGAATCCGATGACGCTGAACAAATACGGAATCGGCCTGGAGGATGTTCGCAGCACTCTGAACACGGCCAACGCGAACGTGCCGAAGGGACATTTTTCCGACGGGCAGAGGGTTTGGGAAGTCGGCTCCAGCGACCAGATCTTCAAGGCGAGAGAGTACCAGCCGCTGATTGTGGCTTATCGCAACGGCTCCGCGGTGCGTGTTTCCGACATTGCGGATGTGGTGGATTCGGTGGAGGATCTTCGGAACGCGGGCTATGCGAATGGCAAGCCTTCGGTGGTGGTCACCGTCAACCGGCAGCCGGGCGCGAACATCATCGACACGGTGGATCACATTCGGGCGACGCTGCCGCAACTGAAGGCCGCGATTCCGCAAACCATCGATCTGACGGTGACGCAGGACCAGACGCAGACCATCCGGGCATCGGTTCACGATGTGGAGGTCACGCTGGCCATCTCGATTGCGTTGGTGATTTTCGTGGTTTTCGTTTTTTTACGAAACGTGCGTACCACGTTCATTCCCAGCGTGGCGGTACCGGTATCTTTGATCGGCACATTCGGCGTCATGTACCTGTTCGGCTACAGCATCGACAACCTGTCGCTGATGGCGCTGACGATTTCCACGGGATTTGTGGTGGACGACGCGATCGTGGTGATCGAAAACATCACTCGATATCTGGAAATGGGGATGAAGCCGTTTGCGGCCGCTTTGAAAGGGGCCGAGGAGATCGGTTTCACGGTGCTGACGATCAGTATTTCACTGGTCGCGGTGTTCATTCCGTTGCTGCTGATGGGCGGCATCGTGGGCCGGCTGTTCCGCGAATTTTCGGTGGTGTTGTCGGTGGCGATCGGAGTTTCGATGGTGGTGTCGCTGACCACGACGCCGATGATGTGCGCGCACCTGTTGAAGGAACACGTGGAGCACGGCTGGGCGTACCGGACCAGCGAGCGCTTCTTCAATTGGATCATCGACGTGTACGGCCGAACGCTGACGCGCGTGTTGATGCATCCGTCGATCACGCTACTGGTGCTGGCGGCGACGATCGGGCTGAACGCGTACTTGTTCGTCAAAGTGCCGAAAGGCTTCTTCCCGCAGCAGGATAACGGGCGCATGCAGGGGACCATTCTGGGAGATCAGGACACTTCCTTCCAGGCGATGGAAGGAATCCTGCTCCAGATGGTGAAGATCGTGCAGGACGATCCGGCGATCCAAACCATGTCCGCCTCCACGGGAGGAGGAGGGGGAGGAGGAGGAGGAACCATCAACCAGGGGCGTGTGAACATTCAGTTGAAGCCTCTGGCGGAGAGAAAAGTTTCGGTGTACCAGGTGATCGACCGGCTGCGGCCGCAACTAGCCAGGGTGCGGGGCGCGACCTTGATTCTGCAAGCGGCGCAGGATGTGCGCGTGGGCGGACGTATGTCCGCGGCACTCTATCAATACACGATGCGGGGAGACAATTTACAGGATCTGACCACCTTCGGGCGGCCGATGCTGGAGGCTCTGCGGAAGGTCCCGATTATCACCGATGTAAATAGCGACCAGCAGAACAACGGTCTGCAATCGGTGGTGACCTACGATCGCGATTCGGCGGCGCGGTTCAGCATTTCGCCGCAATTGATCGACAACGTGCTGTACGACGCGTTCGGGCAGAGGCAGGTGTCGACCATGTATACGTCTTTGAACCAGTATCACGTGATCATGGAGGCTGCGCCGCGCTTCTGGCAGGATCCGGCGTTTCTGAAGGAGATTTACGTTCGCGCACCCGGCGGGGCGCAGGTTCCTTTGAATGCGATCACGCGCTTCGGGCCGTCCACCGCTCCTCTGTCCGTGCCGCATCAGGGGCTGTTTCCGGCGGTGACGATCTCCTTCAATCTGGTGTCCGGGGTCGCGCTGGGCGACGCGTATGAAGCGGTCACGGAAGCGGCGCAGAAACTGGGTCTGCCGCCTACCATTCACACCGGTTTTGCCGGAACGGCGAAAGCATATGACGATTCCCTCGGCAGCGAGCCGTTCCTGATCGCGGCGGCGCTGGCGACGGTGTACATCGTGCTGGGCGTTCTGTATGAGAGCTACATTCACCCCATCACGATTCTGTCGACGCTGCCGTCGGCGGGCGTGGGCGCACTGCTGGCGCTGTTTCTGTTCAAGGTGGATCTGAGCCTGATCGCGATGATCGGGATCATTCTGCTGATCGGGATTGTGAAGAAGAACGCGATCATGATGATCGACTTCGCGCTGGCGGCGGAGCGCGGGGAAGGCATGAGCCCGCGCGACGCGATTTACAAGGCCTGCCTGCTGCGCTTCCGTCCGATTCTGATGACGACGATGTCGGCGATGCTGGGCGCGGTGCCTCTGGCGTCGGGAGTGGGCGTGGGCGCGGAGCTGCGGAGGCCGCTGGGGATCACGATTATCGGCGGGCTGATCGTGAGCCAGTTGCTGACGCTTTATACAACGCCGGTGGTTTATCTTTCGCTCGATAATCTACGGTTGCGGTGGGAAGGGCGGAAGGGTTAGCCCCACACGAGATAATCCGGGTTCACACGTGGGGCGGGCTATCAGCCGGCAGCCGCCCTCAGGGCGGCTCTTGTTTTCAACACAGAAAAGCCTGCTGGAAGCAGGCTGCCGGCTCAATAGCCTGCCCCACAAGCAGCTGAGGGACTTTTCACGCCTCTGACGCATGGGGCTCCGAGAATCGGCCGTGTATTGTCAGCGCTATACATCGACCACTGCGGCTTCGCTGCGATCTTTTCTCAGGCGCAGGAAGAACTGGAGGTAGCGGGTCAGCAGAGGGCGATAGAACACGTACAGGATGCCGAAATAGATGATTCCTCCGGCGGCGACTTCGATGGACAGTCTCCAGACCGGCGACCAAGCGACAGGGAGAATCGCTTTTTTCAGCACCAGCACGCCGCAGATCATCGCTGTGGATCCGACCAGCGCGGGAGCGAGAATACGGGCGTAATCCCAAACGCCGCACTTGATCTCGCGAAACAGTTTCAACGGCGGAGGCAGCATCAGCAGAGGCGCGGTCAGGGTCCAGGTGGCGGCGACCGCGCCGATGCCCCAATGGGCGGCGATGAAGAACGAGACCGGCAGAATCGCGAAGGACAGGATGGAAATCCATAGCGAAAACGTGGTGAAGCGGAGCGATGTCAGCACCTGGGTGGTCAGGTTGTTGATGATGCGCAGGGCAGCGAAGATAGCCAGCCATTCGAGAGGCAGGACCGCCGCGCGCCACTTGTCGGTAAGGACGACGTGCACCATCTCCGGCGCAACCACGGCCAGGCCGAACACCAGCGGAAAGATGGAAAGCGCCAGGGCGTCGGTGATGAACAGAAAGTAGCGCCGGACTAAGGTTCGATCCTCCTGGATCCGGGCGAATAGGGGGCCGGCGACGCGCATGATGAGCTGGCCGATTTTTTCCGGCGGAGAGCTGGCGGCCAGCATCGCCATCTGATAGGCGCCGAGCGCGGAATCTCCCAACATGCGCCCGATAATGAGTCCATCGGCCTGCGAGTAAGCGGTGAATGCAATCCGGCTGAGCGCGACCTCCATGCCGAAGCGCATGTGCACACGAATCTCGTTCCATCGAGGGATGGCGAAGCCAATGGGCTTCCACACCGCGGTGAGCACGGCGCCGGTTGCTTTCCCGGCCATGGGCCCGGCCACCAGAGACCAGTAGCCCAGGCCGGCGAATACGCTGCCGATCATGACCAGGGCTTGAACCAGCACCGAGAACGATTCCGCGAAGGACAGTCTGCGGTAATCCATGTCCCGCTGCAAAAGACCCAGTGGGACGGACTGA
>Ga0210394_10003774_pt1 | contig 18459 bp, 18 predicted proteins | sample IncBWC12MmetaG_FD_160121 | JGI IMG/M metagenome (GOLD analysis project Ga0210394, IMG submission 160121) | Forest soil microbial communities from Barre Woods Harvard Forest LTER site, Petersham, Massachusetts, United States - Inc-BW-C-12-M | ecosystem: Environmental > Terrestrial > Soil >... | reverse complement strand
TCTGGTAGGCGGCGAACGATGCGGTGGCGATGATCGGCGCCGGACCGCCCGCGATGATCGACGCCAGCTGATAGCCAAGCGAGGCGCCGCTATAGCGCAGGTTCGGCCTAAACGACTCCGCGATCAACGCCGCCTGCGGGCCGTACTGCAGATCGTGCGGAATAAGCGACAGCACGATGGCGACGAAGACCAGCGCCGGGTTCGCCGTGTCCACCATGCCGAAATACAGGAAGCCGAACAGGCCCATGACCACGACGCCGATCAGGTACATGTTCTTGCGTCCGATCTTGTCGGACAGGTGTCCGGCAAGCGGGATGGTGAAGAACGATACGCAAGCCGCCGCCATCACCGCACTGAGGATGAAGTTTCGATCCATCTTTAGCGTGCCGACCGCGTAGGCGAAGACGAACGCGGTAAAGACATAAAACGGCGCTTGCTCGGACAGCCGCAGCAGGGCCGAGAGGATGATCTCCTTCGGCTGTTTGCGGATGACTTCGAGGACCGGCGCCTTCTCGACCTTTTCCTTGTCGAGAATTTCCTGGAACACCGGTGTCTCAAGAATGCCGAGCCGGATCCACAGGCCGATGCCGACCAGGATGATCGAGAGTGCGAAGGGCACACGCCAGCCCCAGGTCGCGAAGTCGCTGCCGGCCCATGTGCTAAACACAAGCACCGCCAGATTCGATAGCAGCAAGCCGCAGGGCACGCCGAATTGCGGCCATGCCGCGACCAGACCGCGCTGGTTCTGGGTGCGCGACCATTCCATCGCCAACAGCACCGAGCCGCCCCATTCGCCGCCGACGCCGATGCCTTGGATAGCGCGCAGCACCGTCAACAGCACCGCGCCCCAGATGCCGATCGAATCATAGGTCGGCACAAAGGCGATGGCGAAAGTCGCAAGCCCCATGCACAGCAGCGTGGCGATCAGGGTCGCCTTGCGACCGATGCGATCGCCGTAATGGCCAAAAATCGCAGCCCCGATCGGCCGCCCGACGAAGCCGACGAAATAGGTCCCGAAGGCGGCGAGCGTCCCCGCCAGCGGCGCCTCGTGCGGGAAGTAAAGCTTGCCGAAGACCAGGCCGGCCGCCGTGCCATAGAGGAAGAAGTCGTACCATTCGATCGCGGTGCCGACCGTCGAAGCGATTACTGCCTTGCGCAGCTGAGCGCTATGTTCAGCCTCGGGCAAGCCCCCATACGTCGTTGCCATAGCCATGGCATACCTCCCCAGATTTCCTCGTTTTTGCGGAGCGGGATTTTCGTCGCCCCCGTCTCCTGAGCCGACGATACGTCGAGGCGGGGCTGCTGGCTATAGCGAAGAGATCGCTACCCACATCCGCGCGGGCGGAAAGACAGGCGCGCTGCAGAAAATTGTGCAGCGCGAAAAGTCTCAGAGATTTTTCACTCTTATTGGGTCGGCTTGTTCGACGCCAGCACGGTGACCGGAGTGTCGCGATAGTAATCCGCGAATATGCGCTTGAAGTTTTCCACCTTCGGCAGGTCGTTGAAGACGATATAGGGGTAGGTCGGATGCACGACGGCAAAGTCCTGATGATAGTCCTCGGCCGGATAAAACCCGGATAACGGCTCGAGCTTGGTCACGATCGGCGCATCGAAGGCGTGCGCCTGTGCAAGCTGCGCGATATAGGCAGCCGCGATCCGCTTCTGCTCGTCATTGGCATAGAAGATGGCGGAGCGATATTGCGTGCCCTCGTCTGGCCCCTGGTAATTGAGCTCGGTCGGATTGTGCGCGACCGAAAAATAAATTTGCAGAATTTTTCCGTAGGAAATTTCGCGCGGATCGAACGTCACCGAAACCGATTCGGCGTGCCCGGTTCGGCCGGTACTGACCATCTCGTAATGTGCCGTGTCCTTCTGGCCGCCGGCAAAGCCGGATACCGCCTGGGTGACCCCTTTGGTATGCTCATAAACCGCTTGCACGCCCCAGAAGCAGCCGCCGGCCAAGACGACGTTCTGCAGGCCGCCGCCGGCCGGCGCGGTCGCGTCGAGCGTCGGAGGCGGAATTACAACGGCCGGCTCGGCAGCCTTCGCGAGGCCGGTCGCCAGCGCGAACAGCGGAACGTACAGCAACGCTCCCGCAATCAACGTTTTCGCGATCTTAATGGGTGCCATCTGTTTTCTCCGACAGCGCCCGGCGCTTGGGCGGCAGGTTGGGCGGCAAGTTCGGCGGCATGGGTAACATTTAGGTCAACGGGAGGGACGCGCGCCAATCACAATTGTCGCCACAGCGCTGCGCGGCACGTTCACGACCTCGTGTTCGAGCATGAGTCCTTAAACAGATCCGCTATTCGACCGTTTGATAGCCGCGGATGACCGCCTCCGAGCCAAAACCCCAATAATTGCGCAGCGTCTCGGGGCCCCACACTTTCGGCCGCTGCGGCCGATCCTGGTGCCACGGCCGCGGATCGAAATAGCCAAGCGTCTCGTCTTTCATCTGGTCCATCTCGCAGAAAAACTCGACACGCACTTTGTCGGCGTTGCGGTGATAGATCGCAACATTGTGACCGATGATGTGGCGGCCGGGGCCCCAAACCAAACGGATGTCGTTGCGCGCCAGCATTTCCGCCGCGCGCTGGATTTCGGCCCAGTCCTTCACTTCGAAGGCAATGTGGTGGAGCTGCGGCTCCGCGTCATAGACAAAATTCACCGTGTGGTGGTCGGTATTGCAGCGCAGGAACGCGAAGTGATCGGCGTGCCAGTCGGAGACGCGGAAGCCGAGCACGTCGCAATAGAATTTTACCGTCTTCTGCACGTCGTCGACGCGATAGGCGACGTGGCCGAGTTTCAGCGGCATGATTCCAGCCTGCCGCCCGTCGTCCTTGGCGAAGACGTAGTCGGCGAAAACTTCAACCTGCGTACCCTTGGGATCGGTGAAGACGACAGCCTCGGCCACGCCGGGGGATATTCCGCTGCGCCGCTCGCATTTCACCCCGTCTGTGCTCAGTGCACGCTCGACTTCGTCGAGATCGGAATCGGGTGCCACCTGAAGCGCCAGACGTGACAGCGCGTTACCCCTACCCGGCTCGAGCGCGATTGCTTCGAGCCCGAGCTTGCAGGCAAGGAAAGCGCGGTCCTTCGTGCGTTCGATGAGAGTGAGACCGATGACGTCGGTGTAATATGCAATCTGGCGCTCGATATCGGGCGAGGTCAGCGTCGCATGCCCTAGGCGTCTGATCTGAATCATATGGACTGGCTCCCGCCACGATCCGCGCGTCCCGCCAAAATGCGGGAGCCCAATCTATCCCATTTGAACCGCCGATGCGCGGACAACGGTGCTGTTGCGAGCGAACAGCGGCAGGCTTGATCGCCGCACGGTTTCTCAGTGCGTCCAAGCGCCGCGCCGCGTGTAAGCGAAATTGTCGGAATAGGAGATGCGCGCCCGCTTCGGCGGCTTGCTCTCGAACACTTCGTAGGCGATGCCGTTGCGTTCGCAATAGGCAATGGCCTCTTGCTTGCTGTCGAAGCACAGCCGCAATTGCTGCTTCATGTCGCCCGAGCTCGTCCAGCCCATCAGCGGCTCGACCGCGCGCGGCTGCTCGGGTTCGTAATCCAGCACCCATTCCTTGGTCTTAGCGTTGCCGGACTGCATTGCGGTGCGAGCTGGTTTGTAGATCCGGGCGGTCATATTGGCGCCATCACTAAAAATGGTCGGGGCAGCAGGATTTGAACCTGCGACCTGGAGTACCCAAAACTCCCGCGCTACCAGGCTGCGCTATACCCCGCCGGTCGCGGCACTGGATACCTGTTTCGCTTGCGCCCAGCAAGCCGAGCATCCTTGTCGTCCGATCAGTGGTTACCGAAAATCGAGCCCGTCACACGGTCGCCCGGCGCGATGTGGAATTTGCGCGCGGTGCCGGCGATGACTTCCAGCACGCCGCGCACCGGACCGCCCGATGCAATGAGAGCATCCGACATCGGCTGGGCATTTTCCGCAATGCGCAGGATGCGTCCGTCGCCCTGGATGAAGATCATATCGAGCGAGATATATGTGTTGTGCATCCAGAACTGCACCGGCTGATCGGTCTTGAAATCGAATAGCATGCCGTGACCCTCCGGCAGCGACTTCCGGAACATCAGTCCAAGAGCTCGTTCCGCATCGTTGCTCGCAAGCTCGACGGAAAATGCGTGCACGCCCGAGCTCGTAACGATCTCTATCGTATCCTGCCCGGCCGCGCTCGCTGTCGTTTGAGCAGCCGGCAGGGCGCAGCCGGCGACAAAGAGGATTGCCGCGAGGCCGATAGCCTGCATGAACCGCGTTGAACGAAGGGCGGCGCGCGCCGCTAATGCGAGGCTGGACCCAGCGGACCGCTCTCGGGGCGAACTTCGGCCGCCATCAGCCCTTTGGGTCCTGGCCCAAAGCGTACCAGGACGAACTGACCGGGCCGCAGCTCGGTCAGGCCGTATCGGCGCAACGTTTCCATGTGAACGAAAATATCCGGCGTCCCCTCCCCCCGCGTCAGGAAGCCGAAGCCGCGCAGCCGATTGAACCATTTGACCTGTGCCCGTTCGAGACCGCTTGTCGGCGCCACAGTAACATGGGTTCGCGGCGGCGGCATCTGGGCCGGATGGATCGCCGTCGTTTCGTCCATCGAAAGAACCCGGAAGGCCTGCAGGCCCTTCGGCCCGGCCAAAACCTCACAGACAACCCGCGACCCCTCATAGGCGGTCTGAAATCCGTCGCGGCGCAAACAGGTGACGTGCAGGAGCACATCGGCCATCCCGCTGTCCGGGACGATGAAGCCATAGCCCTTGGCGACGTCGAACCACTTTATGACGCCTGCTACTTCGACGACGCGCGATGACGCCTCGTCAGGAAGAGCGACGTCGGGTCCGAGGCCCGGCTTGATTGATTTTGGTTCGATCCCGTCCGACGCCATGACGCCGTGGCCGCCGCCGCTGTTGTGCTGGCGCCCCGCGGGCGCATCACGAATCTCTTGAATCGAAGATAACACCGGCAATCCGACGCGAAAGGGCAAAAATGCAACACTGCGCCAAAAGCGTCATGGCCTGTGCACAAAGTGGATTTTATTCATTGCAGGATGAGGGGCTCGAGAACGGTCCCGATGTCCTGGTGCACGACCAGGTCGGCGATTTCGTCGAACTCGGTCGGTTCGCGATTGACGATAATCAGGCGCGCGCCGTTTCGTTTCGCCATCAAGGGGAAGCCGGCGGCCGGCCAGACCACGAGCGAAGAGCCGATCGCCAGCAACAGATCGCAGGATTGCGCAAGATCCTGGGCCCGCTGCATTGCGGCATCGGGCATCGCCTGGCCGAACGACACGGTCGCGGTCTTGACGAAGCCGCCGCAAGCCGGACAGTCCGGCGCGCAGCCATTCGCGGCGTCCATGCGCCGGCGCACCCACGATAGTTCATACCGCTCACTACAATCCAGGCACAAAGCGAAAGTCGTATTGCCATGCAATTCGACGACATGTTCCGGCGCAATTCCCGAGGCTTGATGCAAATTGTCGATGTTTTGCGTGATCACGGCCGGCGCCTTGCCGGCGCGGTAGAGGCTGGCGACCGCACGATGGCCGCGACCCGGATTCGCGCCGCCGAATTGCTCGTCCATGGCAAAGCGCCGCCGCCAGGACTCATTGCGCGCCTCCTGGCTGGCGAGGAACTCGTCGAACGGGATCGGCCGGTATCTAGTCCACAGCCCGCCCGGCGAGCGGAAGTCTGGAATACCAGATTCGGTCGATATCCCGGCCCCGGTGAACGGTATGACGGTGCCGGCCTCGTGGACCATCTCCCCCAGCCGCGCTATGGCACTATCGAGATCGGGCGCGATCATTCGTCATAGCCACGCTTCATACCCGCCGGCCGCCGTCGTACATTTACCCACTGACCCTTACGGCCGTTTCCGACCAGCGGAGGTTTCATCATGCGGTATCTGCACACAATGCTGCGCGTGCGCAATCTCGACAATGCGCTCGACTTCTATTGCAACAAGCTCGGCCTCAAGGAAGTGCGCCGCCGGGTCGACGAGAAGAACAAGTACACGCTGGTGTTCCTGGCGGCGCCCGCCGACGGCGACCTCGTCGCCAACGGACCGGCCACCCGCCAGGCGCCGCTGGTCGAGCTGACCTATAACTGGGACAGCGAGGACTACGGCGAGGCGCGTTATTTTGGCCATCTCGCCTATGAAGTCGACGACATCTATGCGCTTTGCGAGAAATTGATGAAGGCGGGCGTCACCATCAACCGGCCGCCGCGCGACGGCCAAATGGCCTTCGTGCGCTCGCCCGATAAGCAGTCGATCGAACTGTTGCAGAAGGGCTCCCCACTACCGCCAAAGGAACCCTGGGTCTCGATGCCCAATACCGGAAAATGGTAGCCCGGCAGGCGCTTGCTTGCTGCTTCCGGCGAACCTCCTTATATGTCGCGCGCTTTTATAAGTAAGCGCTCGTCGCTTGTTGCGCGCCCTTCGTCTAGCGGTCTAGGACACCGCCCTTTCACGGCGGTAACACGGGTTCGAGTCCCGTAGGGCGCGCCAACTAATAAAATCAATGACTTAGCCGATAGTTTGGCAACATTGGCAACAGCCATTGGCAACAGCGTGGAAGGCTCATGTCGTGCCGCGCCCGCGTCGTCATTAGCAACAGCCGCATTCGTCGCCGGACCACGCCTCGCGGCCTTCCTTGACGAGGAAGTACACGATTGCCAGCGAACCGACTCCATCAATCCACCACGCGCCGACAAGCCATTGCGCGGCGAGGCTCACGACAACCACAAGCGACAACCACCCGCACGTCACGGCTTCCATGGCGTCGGCACGAAGCGCCCGGCTTCCGATCTTTTCGGCAATGGCGATCTTGCGTTGAGCCAGATAGCGCATGGCGGGAATGGCGATCAGGGCGACGATGAAGCCCGGCCATGAGAATTTCTCGCCGGTCCCCCTCCACAGTTGCCACACGGCCGCTGCGGTGACATAGGCTGCTAAGAGGAACAGCAAGCCGCCGCCGACGCGACTTGCAACGCGCTCGGCGCGCTCGGAAAATTTCTGACCATGGCGAAGCTCTACGGACAAGCGCCACATGAGCACGCCCGCCGACGCCAACTCAATGACACTATCGAGGCCGAACGCGACCAGCACAAGGCTTCCGGCAGTCACACCGGCCGCGATGGCGACGACGGCTTCAACCGTCATCCATCCGATTGTCAGCCATTCGAGCCGGAAGGCTTTATGTATGAGCGGGAGCCGGTCAGTTCGCGGCGGAAGGATGAGCGGAGGTGGAGCGCAACATTCTGTCATTTGCCGAAAGTACGACGATTACCCCCTCATGTCATGCTGGGAACGGCTGAAACCCGACAGCCGCATCAACCCAACCCGGATGTTGCAGCGTCGCGCCCTTGTGACCGCAGGCAGTGCACCTAGCGCACCGCCTCAGCTTGTCGCTTGATACGTTGGCACCCCAACGGATCATGAGCGGCACGAAAGCGACGGGCGCGTGATGCTGACACCGCTCACAATAGACCCAAGTCCATGCACTGTGCTGGCGCAGGTCGGCTAGGGTCGGAACGGCGCAGTTCGAGTCTCGCCACATCGGACACGATCCTAGCGCAACGTGGGCCGTCTCAGGTATTACAGTTTGAAAATTCGCCGATCTATTGACCTGAAATTGACCCTCCCTTCGTGAAATGGCGAAGGGTCACGAGCATTAGGGTTTTAGTGATCGCCCAAATAGCGTTCAATCTCAGTCCTCAGGCGAGCAAGTCGCGCTTCAAAAGTCGTTCGGCGGGTCTCTAGTTCATTGTGAAGGGATGAAAGTTCAGCAAATGCGTTATCAAGCTCGCCCAAGATGCTACCTCGTTGCTGCGCCGCCGTCATGTTCGTGGTGAACACGTCTACTTGCGCCCTAATCGACGCTGGATTGCCCCGCAGAACTTCTCGGGCGGCGGCAATATCGTCAACAACGCTATCCAGCCGTTTTGCGACGGCGTAGAAATTCAAGAACGCCTGAGCGATCCGTTGTTGTGTTGTGGCGTCCGCCAGTGGGATTGCCTCAGCAACTTCTGCTTCGATTGAGGTGCCGGGCCTTCCAATTCGGAAAAGGTTTAGCGTCCTTGAAGTTTCCTCCTGATTTCGTAACCCACGCAATGCGCTCAAAACCTGAGATAGCCATGCAGTAGCTTCGCGCAAACCGGGCAACCCTTCTTCAATTCTATTTTCTTCCCGTGAGATAGCGTTGAAGCGCAGCGTCCGGCGTGCCATCATCCAAGCAGCGATAACCCCGACCGCTGCAACGAATGCCGCAAGTAATGGCTGCCAATCCTTCAGATGAAATCCCTCTCGCGCCCACTCGTTGCCGTAAGCAAATCCGAGCACCAACGAAAGCGTGCTAAAAGCGGCGACCAGTATCAGAGTTGGATTGTGGGGGTCGATTGATTTTGGAGCCACGGCCGCTCCTATCAATGCCATTCGGCGGGGAACGGCTGGAGGCCGACAACAGCGTCAACCCATCCGGGTGAACACCGTATCAGCGCGCGAATAAGCCCCGCCATCGAATTCAAGCGCATCGGATGAAAACTTTTTCGACGAAGATGAGCGAACACGCTTCCCGACAGAGACCGTCGCCTTGGCGCTCGCTCACAAGGAACGAAGCTGTTGTTCATTCTGATCGTAAACGTTTCAATTTGAATTGCGTCTTGTCATGTTCAGACCATCCAGAAAGAGTCTGCTCGATACTCTCTAGGCGACGTTCGACTATCATGACGCTATTTCCCAGTTCCCATAACTTGCTCACAATCTCTGCTGATCGGCCATTTATCGCGTTGATCAAGGCGGTCCCAATCGACCAGAGACAAAGGCTGATGATGGACAAGCTCGCAAGGACTAAAAGCTGAAACCAGTGACCGGCGATCCATTCGAGCATTTCCCCCTCCTTCAGAGACGTGTCCTTATGCTACTATGCCCAATTAAAATGATATATGGGCGGCGCAAAAATGTAGGCGGTTCGGGTGAGTGCGATTGGGAATTACGGTGACAGTGCATTTAATTGATACTCTGCGCCACACGCCGGCTCCGCCGGGCAAACGCAGACCAAAATCAAATTGCGGAAGAGCAATTAAATGCACTGTCACCGTGATCGAAAAAAGAGCGCCGGCCTTAAGGCCGGCGCCCTCGTAGCTCGATGACACGCCGGCGAATTACATTCCGGCATTGAGCTCGGTCTGCAACGTCGCGGCATTGGCCGCGTCGTTTTGTTGTTCGGCCGCGGCAACGCTGGCGTCCAAGTCTTGGAGGGACTGGTCCTCCTGCTGCATGGCTTGGTCCGACGCGTCGATGGCCGCCTGTGACTGACTGTTATCGACGTCGACCGCGGACGAGTCATAGGTCGGTGAATCAAAGGTCGGGTCGTAGCCGCCGGTATCGCGCGCGGAGCCGACTGTGACCGGAATCGGCAGACCGAACAGGCCCTGGAACAGTTGCCCGATACCAGCGGGGTGGACAAAGGCGGGCCTCTGATTGCGCGCGACAACACTGTGGGTCACATGCGCGGCCGCTGCAGGATGCGGAATGGGAATATCGGCGGCGAACGCGTTTGTGGCGAGCGCGAGCGAAGTGACGATCACGCCGCAACGGAGGAGCGATTTGGTAGTGTGGGATCTGATGAGCGAGATCATGGCGAACTCCTATGTTTGTCGGCTTTCGCCGAAGAGAGTCCCCAAACGCTACGCAACTAAGGTAGGCTACGCCGGATGAAGACCGCGTGGCCGGCCGATGAATTCGCGTCCATATTTTCGGTAATGGGATAGGCCCCGCGCGTGTGCGGTTTTTGCCGCAATGCAGCGCGCACAATTCATCGATCTGTTGCATCGCAACCGGAATTTTTCCCCGTATCGCCCACGGCGGCGACTCAGATCGGTCACGCCGACGCCACAGAGTGCTCTTAGCGTTCGCGACGGGTGAAGAGGGGTCGTTTTCAGGGAGGAAGATTATGACTCTGCAAGCCGAGACCGCGATGCGGGCGCGTTTGGTCACCTACAGCAAGAACAATTGCCCGCAATGCAACGAATGGCTGCTCGCTCCCGACTGGTCCGAATATCTCAACGACCGCTGCGTGCGGCACACCTGGTCGTGCGAAGCCTGCGGCTACCAATTCGAAACCGCGGTGTTTTTCGCCAAAGCGGCATAATCAATCGCCGGGTCGCGGCGGATAGGCATGCCGCCGTCCATTGAAATCCTCGACCATCGAACAATCCGCGCTCAAATAGCTGGGCCCGATCGGCGATTTGCCGTAGCCGCCCGGAATGTCGAGTACATAGGCCGGCTGGCACAGGCCCGAATGGCGCCCGTGTAGCGCGCGCATCAAGCTCTGGCCTGCCGCGATCGACGTGCGCATATGCGCCGTGCCGGGCGCGAGATCGGCATGGTGCAGGTAATACGGCTTGATCCGGCATTCGATCAGCGTCCGCATCAGCGCGCCGAGCGTCTCGACGTCGTCGTTGACGCCGCGCAACAGCACGGATTGGCTCAACATTGGAATGCCGGCATCGATAAAACGCGCGATAGCGGCGCGCGCATCGCCCGTCAGTTCGCGCGGATGATTGGCATGGAGCACGACGAACGCCGCCTTGTCGCTTTTTAGCGCGCGCACCAAGGCCGGCGAGACCAATCCGGGCGCCGCGATCGGAATGCGCGTGTGCACGCGGATCACCTTGACGTGGTCGATCGCGGCAAGCCGCGTCGTCACATCCCTCAGCCGGCGCGGCGACAGCACGAGCGGATCGCCGCCGGTCAGGATCACTTCCCAGATTTGCGGCGTGTTCCGGATGTAATCGAGCGCGGCCGCGAGCGCGGCGCGCGACAGCCCGCCCCGCCCCGGCCCGACCATTTCGCGCCGGAAACAGAAACGGCAATACACCGCGCAGGCGCCGACGAGCTTAAGCAACACGCGGTCGGGATAGCGATGAACGATACCTTCGACCGGGCTATGCACCTCATCGCCGATCGGATCGCCGCTTTCCTCCGGCTGCGATTGCAGCTCGCGCATATCGGGAATGAATTGCCGCGCGATCGGATCGTGTGGATCGGATGGGTCGATCAATCCGGCCATGGCCGGCGTGATCGCAACCGCATAGCGCGCGGCGACTGCTTCGAGGGCCGCGAGCCGATCGCGATTTACGAATTCGCCCTCGATCAATTCGGATATTGCGCGCAGAGGTTTAGTGGCTACCGTCATGGCCGGCCTCGCTTGATGGGATTATCTCTCTTATGCTTGAAGCGGCGTCATCCAGGCAAGTTGACTGACAAGTCATCTAGCAGATCATTTACGAGTCATGCCTATGAGAGCGATCGAATGAAAAACTATATGGACGGCGGGGAAGCAATTCTCGAAGCGTTTCGCAAATTGAAAATCGACTACATCATGTCCTCGCCGGGCTCGGAATGGTCGCCGGTCTGGGAGGCATTGGTCCGGCAAAAGCTCGGCAATCGCCAAGGCCCGGTCTATATCGATGTCTGGCACGAGACGCTCGCCGCCAATATGGCGACCGGCTACACGCTGATCACCGGCCGTCCGCAGGCCGTCCTGGTGCATGCCGGCGTCGGGCTGTTGCAAGCCAGCATGGGCATCCATGGCGCCCTGCAAGCCGAAGTCCCGATGATCGTGATGTCGGGTGAATCGCAAACGCTTGGCGAGAACCCGGATCTCGACATCGAGCCGCAATGGTACGGCGGGCTCTCCGTCGGCGGCAACGAGCGCTTCGTCGAGCACATCACCAAATGGTCACGGCAGGTGACGAGCCCCTATACGCTCTACGAGACCGTGATCCGCGCCGGCGAGATGGCCCAGCGCACGCCGATGGGACCGATCTATCTGAACGTCGCGCTCGAGCACATGCTGCACGATTGGACGCCGCCTGCCGATGACCGCGAGGTGCCGTTCGCGCCGCGCGTCGTGCCACATCCGAGCGAAGTGGAGAAAGTCGCCGCGCTTTTACTCGGTGCGAAAAATCCGATCGTTGTCGCCGAGCAGTCGGGCCGCGATCCTGCGGCTTTCAAGGCGCTGGTCGAGCTTGCCGACCTGCTTTCGCTGCCGGTGACATGGGGCCGCGCCGCGAATTACACGAATTTCCCGACCGATCATCCGCTCTATCTCGGCGTAGCCAGTTACGAGCATGTCAAAGATGCCGATCTCATCATGCTCGTCGGCGGCCGCGCACCTTGGTATCCGCCGCACTCCCGCCCCGGCAAAGGCAAGATCGTCGCCATCAACGACAATCAGTTCAAAGGCCACATGATCTATCAGAACCTGCACGCCGACGTTTATCTCGAAGGCGGCATCGCGGCCTCACTGCAAGCGCTGGCGCAAATAGCCCGCACCGCCAAAGCCGACGGCGACGCCGTCAAGAAACGGCGCGAAAAGTGGACGCGCGAGCACGACACGTTCGTCGCCGGCCTCAAAGCGGAAAAAGCCAAGGCGCGCGGCAACGGCACAGCGATCGATCCCGTCACTTTGCTCGAAGCCCTCGGCGAGATCATGCCGGCCGATACCATCTATGTGGATGAGACCATCACCCACGGGCCCGCGCTGCGCCAGCACCTGCCCTTCACCACGCCGCAGAGTTTCTTCCGCGGCTTCGGCGGTCTCGGCCAAGGCATCGGCACCGCGCTTGGCGTAAAGCTTGCGGCGAGCAAGCGGCCGGTCGCGTTGCTCGTCGGCGACGGCGGCTTTCTCTACAATCCGGCGATCCAGGCGCTGGGCGCCTCAAAACAGCACGGACTGCCGATCCTCATCGTGATCTTCAATAATAAGAAGTACCTCGCGATGGAGAAGGGGCACGTGCACCATTATCCCGACGGCGCCGCCGAAGCAGCGAAAATGCATCTTGGCTCGCGGCTCGCCGGGCCCGACTACGAAGCTTTGGGTTCGCATTTCGGCTTCCACGGCGAACGCGTGGAGCAACCGGAAAAGCTCAAGGCGGCCCTACAAACGGCCATGACGAAAGTGCAGGACGGCGCGACCGCCATCCTCAACGTCATTCTCAGCAAGTAAGCTTTCATTCTGCCCCGCGGCGCTTTGCTCCGCGGGGGCGATCGCTTAATCCATTGGCGTCCATACCACCTGGTCGATGCGCGAGGCTCCGGTCGCCAGCATGACCAGACGGTCGAGGCCGAGCGCAATGCCGCAAGCCTGCGGCATTTGCGCAAGCGCGGCGATAAAATCTTCGTCGATCGGATACCGCTCGCCGTAGATGCGCTCCTTCTCCGCCATTTCGCCTTCGAGCCGGCGGCGCTGCTCGGCAGCGTCGTTGAGTTCGCCAAAGCCGTTCGCCAGCTCCATGCCGCAAGCGTAAAGCTCGAAGCGCTCGGCGACGCGCGGATCTTGTGTTGGACCTTGCGCCGGCTGTGCCAGCGCCGACAGCGCCGCCGGATATTCGTCGAGGATAGTGGCGCGGCCGACGCCGAGATTGCCCTCGATGCGCTCGACCAGCACCCGGCTGAAAATATCGCCCCAGGTGTCGTCGTCGCCGATGCGGATGCCCACCGCCCGCGCCGCGCCGGCCAGACGCTCGCGGTCCGGTTTGCCGTCCGGCAGCGTTGCCAACAGGTCGATGCCGGCGAAGCGCGCGAATGCCTCGGCAACGCTGAGCCGCTCAGGCTCCGCGAAGGCATCGGCGGAGCGGCCGCGAAAGGTCAGCTGCCGCGTCCCCGCCGCCTGTGCCGCCGTTTTGAGGATCGCGGCGCAGTCGGCCATCAGCGTGCGATAAGACTCCTTCGCGCGATACCATTCGATGAGCGTGAATTCGGGATGATGCAGCGCGCCGCGTTCGCGGTTGCGAAACACTTTGGCGAATTCGACGATGCGCCGTTCGCCTGCCGCCAGAAGCTTTTTGCAGGCAAATTCGGGCGAGGTGCGCAGATAAAGCCGTGACGGCGCGCCGTCCGGAGCCGCCAGCGTAGTCGCGAAGGCGTGGAGATGAATTTCATTGCCGGGGGACGCTTGCAGCGCTGCGGTGTCGACCTCGATAAAATCGTGAGCGGCAAACCACGCCCGCAGCGCCGCCACGATCCGGCCCCGCGCCAACAGGATCGGCCGGCGGTCGGCGTGCACGTGCGGGGCCCAAAAGGGCGAGGAAGCGGGCGGAAGGTGTGGCATGTCCTTTTGTTTAAGTGCGGTTGAGAAATAACTAGCGGTTGGGCGCAGGATCGGTATGTTGCGCCTCCAATCGAGGCCTAGACACCCGAGGATTTCATCCCGTGAAAGTCATCGCTAGCTCGTTGCGAAAAGGCAATATCGTCGAAATCGACGGCAAACTCGGGGTCATCATGGCCGTCGAGAATATCCATCCCGGCAAGGGTACGCCCGTCACCCAGATGGACGTGCGCCGGATCGCCGACGGCGTGAAGGTTTCGCTGCGCTTTAAGACCACCGACCAGGTCGAGCGCGCCTTCGTCGAGGACCGCAAGCACCAATATATGTACCAGGACGGCGACGGCTTCCATTTCATGAATATGGAAAGCTACGATCAGGTCGCCCTGCCGGCCGATATCATCGGCGACCAGGCGGCCTATTTGCAGCCCGAGATGGAGGTGACGATCAGCATGCACGACGCCGTCCCGGTCGCCATCGAGCTGCCGCCTAAGGCCACCCTCGAAGTGGTCGAGACCGAGCCGACGATCAAGAGCCAGACTGCGGCCTCTTCCTACAAGCCTGCGGTGCTGTCGAACGGGGTGCGCACCATGGTCCCGCCTTTTGTTACGACCGGCACCAAGATCGTGGTGATGACCGCCGACGGCAGCTACGTCGAGCGGGCAAAGGGCTAACATCCAGCGACGGTCGCGCCCTTTTATTCTGAATATTTGTTCATTGCCGAAGCGAACCGTGCAATGACCATGCGCGGCGCCGCTTGGCACCGCGTGCGTTCCTAGCGATAGTAGGGCATCTCGAAATCGGGATTTGACGCGTGCGCGCCGTCGTAAAGATTCATCGCAGCCTCATCGCGACGGGATTTTCCGCCGCGATGCTGATCGGCTCCGTCCATGCCGGCTTGAGCACGGAATGTGAGCCCAGCCATTTCAGGGCGCCGTATTTTATCAAAAGCATGGGCGCTTGCGCGTTCGATCCTGAAACGTTGAGCTATGCCGGCACGCCGGTCGAGCAGGCCATGTGCCTGATGCGCGGCATGGACGCGACCAGAAATCTCGGGCCGCCACTTCAGTCTCTACCCCCAGCGCTCGCCAGCCGTATCGGCGAAACCACCGGCCTGCCCTCGCGCGAGGTGCTGTCGAGCTATCTCTCGAAGCAAAACCTTGAAACCGATTTTGCCGCTTATCTGTGGCAGCCGGTATCGCGCGCGCATGACAACGATCCCGATGCGCCGATGGCGCGTTATTTCGTGATCCACGATACCAGCGGACCGAATTACGGACACCGCGCATTTCCGGACAGCATCGACACGGATCCGCAATACGAAAATCTCGCCGATTACGCCTGTTCCGACGGCTGGGGCCGCGCGCACGTCTTCGTCAATCGCACCGGCGAGATGTTAGTCGCGCACGATTACTCGATTGCCTGGCGCGAGACCAAGTTCGAGCAAGCCGCCGAATTCGGCGGCGCGCTGCAGGGCCTTTTCCTGCATAACGAACTGGTGCAGCCGCGCAAGAGCGCGCCCGGGCATGGCTGGCGCAATGACGCGCAAACACCCGACCCCGCCTTCACCGCCGCGCAATACGACCGGCTGGCCCTGCTCTACACGATCGCCAGCGTGCGCCGCGGCCAATGGCTCATTCCTGCATTCCACGCCGCGATCGATGCGGAAATTCACAACGGCCACGACGATCCGTTGCATTTCGATATCGACAGTTTTGCCGGTAGCGTCGACCGGCTGGCCGAGAAATTGGGGCAGCCCGTGGTGATTCAGGCTGCCCACCAGTGACTCTCGTCACGACAAGGCGCGCATCGCTCAAGGCAATCGCCGGCGCAACCGCTACGCTTCTCGTGCAGAGAGACGCGTGCGCGGCAGCCGTGCCGTTCGATCAATGGATTGCCGCGTTCCGCGCCAAGGCGCTGGCGCACGGCATCACGGACGAGACCTATACGCGCGTGATGCGCGGAGTGCAGCCGGATACGACCGGGCTCGAGGCGATCCACGATCAACCCGAATTCAGTCTCCAGCTCTGGCAATATCTCAACCGCGTCACCTCCGACTGGAAAATCACGGTCGGCAAGGAAAAAGCAAAGGAATGCGCGCCGCTTCTCGCGCGCATCGAACGGGATTTTGGCATTGAGCCGGCGTTCATGCTCGGTGTCTGGGGCATCGAGTCGGCATTCGGCGACCCGGTCGTGGTAAAGAACTATATGCGGCCGGTCATTCCGTCGTTGGCGACGCTGGCTTGGGCCGAACCGCGCCGGCGCGCCTATTGGCAGCAGGAACTTATCAACGCGCTGACCATCGTTCAGCGCGGCTGGAGCACGCCGGAAGAAATGGTCGGTTCCTGGGCCGGCGCCATGGGTCACACCCAATGGATGCCGGAAGTCTGGCTGCATATGGGCATCGACTACGACCACGACGGCAAGATTTCGCCATACGGCCCGCCGGACGACGCACTCGCAACAACAGCGCGCTATTTCGTCGAGCGCGGCAATTACCGGCGCGGCGAGCATTGGGGCTATGAAGTGCGCATGCCGGCGGGCGTGCACGGCAATGCCTCGCGCACCTATGCCGCCTGGCAGGCGCTCGGCGTCACGCGCGCCGACGCCGAGGCTTTCCCGCGGCCCATGGCGACGGCGCGGCCGTGGATTCCGGTGCCTGGCGGCCCGGCCTTCCTGATCGGTGCCAATTTCTTCGCCGCGAAGAGCTACAATCCGACCACGAGCTACGCGCTGGGTCTCGTCTATCTCGGCGATCTTTGCGCTGGCGGCGCGTCTCTCGTTCAGAAATTTCCGGGCGGCGAACCGCCTCCCACGCTTGCCGAAATTGAGGAAATCCAGCGCCGGCTCACCGCGCTCGGCTTCGATATCGGGGCCGCCGACGGCCGCATCGGCATGAGCACGACTCTCGCCGTACAAAACTACCAGCGCAAAATTGGCATCAAGCCGGCCGACGGCTATGCCGGCGTGGGGCTTCTCGCCCGGTTGCGCCAAGGCTGGTGAACTGGCTTGTGAACTGGCTCGTGATCCGGTTGGATAAGGGCGACCCGCCAATTCAGCCTTGAACATGAGGAAATGCCCGCCATGACGCCGCCCCCTGCCGCGACCGCTCGCGCCGCCACGAATGCCGATTCCGCCGTTTCCGGGCTCGAACGCCCGACGCCAGCCGGCGCCAATGCGCCGGGCTTCGGCAGTGACGTGATCGCGGAGGCGCTACGCTCGCTTGATATTCCCTATATCGCGCTGACCCCCGGGGCGAGCTATCGCGGGCTGCATGACAGCATCGTCAACTATCTCGGCAATTCCAAGCCGCAGATGCTGCTCTGCCTGCACGAGGAAGCCGCCGTCGCTATCGCCCACGGCTACGCCAAGGTGACCGGCAAGGCGATGGTCACCGCCGTGCATTCGAATGTCGGGCTCATGCACGCGACGATGGCGATGTTCAACGCCTGGTGCGACCGCATGCCGGTCGTGGTGCTCGGCGCCACCGGCCCGGTCGATGCCGTCAAGCGCCGGCCATGGATCGACTGGATCCATACCGCGCGCGATCAAGGCGCGCTCATTCGCGAATACACCAAGTGGGACGACCAGCCGTCGTCGCCCGGCGCCGCGCGCGAAGCCATCCTGCGCGGCACCTGGATCGCTAACACCGTGCCGCACGGCCCGGTCTATATCAATTTCGACGCCGAGCTGCAGGAAGCGAAAATTTCCGAGCAACTGCCGCCGATCGAGGTGACGCGCTACATGCCGGCTATTTCGACCGCGGCGCCTGCCGAAATGGTTCGCCAGGCGGCTGCCATGCTCAAAGGCGCAAAGCAGGTTTTGATTTTGGCCGGGCGCTCGTCGCGCGATCTTGAGGCTTGGAACGCGCACGTCGCGCTCGCCGAGGCGCTCAATGCGCGCGTTGTCACCGATCTAAAAATCGGCGCGACTTTCCCGACCGATCATCCGCTCTATGTCGGCTCGCCGCGCGCGATCAATCCCGAGAGCGTCGAGGGATTGAAGAACGTCGATGTCATTCTCAGCCTCGACTGGGTCGATCTCGCCGGCGCACTGCGTTACTTCGGCCCAACGCCGTCGGCCAAAGTGATCCAGGTTTCGCTCGATCACCGCATCCACAACGGCTGGAGCATGGACCATCAGGGTCTGCCGCCGGTCGATCTTTTGCTTTCGGCCGATCCCGATCTCGTCGTGCCGGAACTGGTCAAGGAAATCGGCAAAAGCGGCAAGCCACATGTGATGCCGAGCCCGCGCAAAATCTCGGACAAGGAGCCGACCGGCTTCACCAACGAGCACATCGCGCGCAATTTGCGCAAAGTATTGGGCGACCGGCTGGTGACCT
>Ga0210394_10003773_pt1 | contig 18459 bp, 24 predicted proteins | sample IncBWC12MmetaG_FD_160121 | JGI IMG/M metagenome (GOLD analysis project Ga0210394, IMG submission 160121) | Forest soil microbial communities from Barre Woods Harvard Forest LTER site, Petersham, Massachusetts, United States - Inc-BW-C-12-M | ecosystem: Environmental > Terrestrial > Soil >... | reverse complement strand
AAGACCGCACCCGACCAATGCCACTGCGTCAATCTTTCTCTTGCAACGCGGGAGCCATCCACAGAGGACACGAATGCGGACGATTGGGGCGGCTGTTGCGCGACGAGGCATTCCTTTTGGCCGTGAACATCGCCAAGCCGCCGAACGTGCCGCGGCAGATATTGAAGGACATTCCGCGCCCGCCGAACACGGCTAGCCGGGACGATTGAGGGATCAATAAGGCGCTGCGAGCGTTGACCGTGTATGGCGTGTGACCTGTGCGACGATACCGGCTGGGTGTGCGAGGACCACGGCGACCGGCCGATGAAGGGCGATAGCAACCGCGCGGTCGCCTGTTCTTTCGGTGCCGGCATGCCCTGCCCGCGCTGCAATCGTGACAGTAGACATGTCGCCCAGGTGCCGCGGTTGCAGCCGATGTTGGTCGTGGTCGATCGCGATAACGGCCCGAGACACTGACAACGGCAGGACCGGCGCCTATCCTTAGCCGCATGGCGTCGCGTAAGCATCCCGACTGGTCGCGGCCGTTACCGCAGCCGCTTCAAATCCTCGATGAAAGCGAGAAGCCGATTATCACGCTCAAGACGCTGGGCGACGTGCGCAAGATGCTGTTGGGGTTGCCTGAGCCGTTCCAATTAAGGACGACCTGGGGTCACGTCGGGGTAATGCTCGAGGAAGCTGCACGCGGGGGAGACATTATGGATGTCGTGGTGCCGCTGCGCATGGTGCTGGGTATGGAGGGCATCGCGTCACGGCCGAAATAACGATGTTCTACACTGGTAGCGACTGACATCTTCGGCCAGCCAGGACGATTGAAGGCAACGGAGAACGAATATGACAGACACCCTGCAGTTGGGACTCTTCGCCGCCATCTTGATCGCGTTTGTGGTCGTCGGCTGTCTGGTGACGCGGGCTCGGAAAAAGTCGCCTTAGCGCCGGCCCAGCCCGAATTGCTGCGGGCTATGTTCGATGTCGGCTACTTACCGCCGAACGCGTCGAGAGACCGACCAGTAAAAACACCACGGCTCCGGCGGTTGCCGCAACCCCATGCATGAAATGAATGTGGGTCGAGCCAGCGACATAGCCCGGAAAAAATGTCGGCAGTGAGCCGCCCGGCAGCGCGTAATATACGATCGCGATAACGACGCTGATAAAGCTCAGACCATAAGCCGCCGTTTTCATCGAATGCCCCCTTCAGCCGCCTCTATCGTCGCATGATGACAGCGACGAAAGCGGCCAATCCCACCCATAGGCCCACCACGATCAGCGTGTGCGACATGCCGGAAGCAATTATTCCGCTGGTCGCGCCCCGCTTGTATCTTTGCGCTGGGCGATATGGGCGGCAAGCCCTTAGAGCCGAAAGTCACAAATGAAAGAGTCCGCCAACTGAGGCGGCTTAGGGAACGTCGAAGCCTTTGAGCGCCGCCGCGCATAGCTTGGCCGGGTCCCGCACGCCGGTCTGTGCGATCTCGATGATTCGCTGGGCGATGGTTTCAGTGATCGGGTCGTCAGTGTTGGAAATCCTCAGAAGCTTCAATGCCGCTTCATAGGCTGCGGTGAGACATTTCACAGCTTCCGGGTCGAACGCCTGCCGCTGCAACAACCGATAAATCGCCACGGCACCCTCTACCGTACCCAGCGACAAAGACCCTAGCCCCAATGGAGAACCGTAGCAATTAGCGCAAAAGGGATCACGCTGCGGGCGATGTTAGACGTCGGCTACTTCCGGCCGGACACGTGCCGGAGCGGCCCGCCAACTCAAGCGGCCTACGCGTTCTTAGGCCGTGGTTGCTGCTGCTGTTGGGCGACCTGCTGGCGCGGTTCCGGCGTCTCATAGACCAGCGTGGGGGTTTGGCTGTTCTTGTCGTGCTGGTCGGCCAGGGAGAGCCAGACGCGGGCCATAGTGAGAAGGCCAATCTTGACTTCCCGGTCCTCACTCTTTTGGGCAAGCCGGACGCACTGAGCGGCCTGTAGTCGATACATGTCAGCCTGTTCACTACGCAACATATTACCCATCCCCACCATGTCAGATAACATGGCGAGCGTAAAAGTCAGGTAAGCGGTTTTGGTTCCCGCAGCGCAAATGGGAACGGTGGAAAATCGAAACCCGATCGGGATGGAAAGGAGGCCAGTACCCCGCCCACTAACGGACAAACATCAACGCAGCCACAGAAACCGTCGCTACCAAAAGCGCCCAAAAGACCAGCGCTTGCCAGTCTATTTCAGGGACGTAGCCGACGTGCGGCTCGTGCTCAGTCATCATGTGTTATCCCCTTCCGGCTTTGGTCCGTAACGAGCAATTCGCAATGTGGTCACTTGGTTCCCCAACCAGCGCCGCCAAAAACATAAATTTTTAGGTGGCGTCCTAATTCGGGCTTTAGATAGGGCCCAGAAAAAAGAGGCTTCGAAGCCATTGGCGTTGGCGTGCGGGGCCGAAGGATCGCAACGGGTGGAACATGCGAACCGCTCGCAGCTAGAATATGCCCGGCTAGCGAACCGAGGAAGCGCGTGGCGGAATAAACATCCTCGGCGATTCAACGCCGTTTTGACGCGACAAAGCGAGCGCGGCGCGTTAGAGACAATCAAGAGGCTAAAGCTGAAATGGACAGACGAATAGCTGCAGCGCTTTACGTGGTGGCGATGGTAGCCAGCATAATCGGTGTAGATTTCTTGTTCTTCAAAAACCGATTTTGGGAACGGCTGACAGTGAATATCGGCATTGTCTTGGTGTTTGCAGCTTTCTACTTCAGATTCCTCAAGGGGCCATGAAGGCGTGATTGTGCCCTTTCGCTGCGATGACTGCGGCGCGGTTCATTTGCCGGCATCCTCATGCAGTTGACCGTGGCCGCCGAGCCTCTGTAGCTTCCGCGTATGGGATTAGGTCTGGCCTTCCTCAGAGACATCATCGCATTGAAGCGGCGCGGGTTGCTTGAGGGTTATGAGCGCGTCGTCGAGATCGGCGCACAACAGATCGATGATCGGCTGATCGTTTCGCCGGAACTCGACGAGGCAGTCGCGCTATTCGGCGGCACAAAGCCGGACTTGACGTCGATTGGCTCGCCAACCATTAAGCCAAATTCGCCGTCGGGGCGGCGGCTGTGGTCCGCACTTGGCTTAAAATCCCAGTCACTGGACATCGAAGGCGGCGACATTTGTATTGATCTAAACGTCGGCGTAACGCCAGAGCAGCATCGCGGCGTCTTCGATCTAGCCATCAATGCGGGAACGACCGAACACGTCGCCAATCAAGGCAACGCTTTTGCAGCGATCCACGATCTAATCCGCGTGGGCGGGATGATGTACCATCAAGTTCCGGCCTTCGGAAACATCGATCACGGATTCTTCGGCTATCAGCCGAAATTTTTTCACCGCTTGGCGCAGGCCAACGATTACGAGACTGTCGAATTATCGTTCCGCCAACAGGGCGAGTTCGAACCGCCAGCTTACCTGCGTAACGGCGATTTGCCGGATCGCGTGCTACGCACTCAGCTTTCCGTCGCAATGATACGCAAAAGCGACCGCAAATTTGTTATGCCGAAAGACGCATAAGTCACAGCAAGGATGAGCGCGGCGGACAACATGCAACGAATATTCAGCAGTATCTACTGGCATCCAACACTGCTCAGGGCGCTCGTCGCGATCATATGTTTTGCCGGCGCAGTATAGCTCGGCTTGGCGTATTTCAATCCCGCGCCACCATCGACCATTACGAGAGATGGGCCAGAAGCGGAGTCGTGCAGTGCAACAAAGTCAACGCTTGCGACCCGTCACTCGATCGCTCACCCTAAAACAATTGGCCTCTATGCTCTATCGAGAACACGTTTGCATAGAGATTGGCAATCCACTGTTGGCCCTCTTGCGTGATTCGAAGGTAGCGCAAGGCATCTCCGATATAAGGCCGGACCGTCTTCCAGAAGAAATCTGGATAGTTAGCTCGCAGATCTGCGACGCTATTGTATTTCAGTTTATTGCTCATTCCGGTCTCGCGAAACTCGTTAAATAGCGCAGCCTGCTTTCGCAGGTAGTTGATGTCCGCGAGCTGCCCGACCAGATCCGCAGCACGTACCAGGCCCGGAAAATCGTCAGTGGACTCGTGTTGCTCATCCTCGGGAACCGGGAAACGCGTGTGTTCTATGTTGGCTTCGATCGCCGCGGTGTCCAGGTGGACGAGAGCCTTCGCGGAACGTTCGCGTACAAACAGTTTGGACCGAGCGACGTGATACGGCGTCATTGATGCGTCTGTGGCGCCGTCCGGGAGGGTCACCTTATCACCGGCCAGGGTGGTAACATAGAAGCCGTCCCCATCACCTCGACAGATTCCACGCACGTACCCGATGTCATGACAGAGCAGTGAGATGATGAAATGTAGCCAGTCGTGCGGGGTCACACCGCCGACGCTAATGTGCCGGCCGCGCAGAATTTCCTGCCCAACAAGCGTAACCATGATGGTGTGATTTACATCGTGGTATGCGGCGTCGCTCGTCGCGATATTTTCAAGAGCAAGTTGGGCGACAAAGCTGATCACGCCAGGATAGCTGGGCTCCATCGTCCCGTATGTTCGTTCATACATCGTCCGAAGTTCGCGGATGAAGGCTTCTATAACTATCGATGTTGCGTTGAACATATGAACCAACCTCGCTGCACGCACATAGGAGGCGCTGATGGCCCCAAGCTTATCACGCGGCGGCCAAAAAGAGTTCGGCGAGGGTGGCAAACCAAGGATCACACCCTACCACACAGTCAGAGTGGTAGTGCATCACAGCAAATTCAGATGGCTGATGTCCGCTAAGGGTCAGGAACGACCGATTTGCGACGGCCGCGCGACGTTCGCTTCACGTGGCGATCGGCAACGCTCCAAATGTGAGCCCATCTTCTCGTGATCGTCTACCGAGCAGTTGCTGCACCACCGAATGCTATGAATTGGTCCGTGAACGAGGAACCATAGGCTTGGCTGGGTGCGGTCGCATAGCGTCGCCCTAGCGAGCTGCCGCTCTGGCGTGCAAGTGTTTTGAGCCTCCGCTCGCTCTTTGTGGCAGAGACGACCGGCGCGTTTTCCAAACCCTTTGCTGACGATGCTTCTGTTGCCTCGGAAGGACTCGATTTTCGCCGGGTGGCCTTTCGTTTAACAGAAGCTGTCGTCAATGGGCCGTCGCGCATTCCGAGAGCGACCGCAAAAGCGGACATGCGTGCTGTTCGATCGGGATGCGCGATTGCTCTGCCTCAACGCTCTACCATGTCAGCTTTTCCCGACGCTTTCGAGGTAATGGCGGACATCAGGCCGAGTCAGCAAAAATGTCGAAAATGACCCATCACGTCACTTCGCCAACTTCAATGACTGCATTGCGAAAGCATCACTCGTCGGCGATTTCCCCAGCAGTCTGACGACGTGCTCTTGCCTCATGGGGCGGCCGCAGTCTCCGCCTCCCCAACACGACGAACGGAGGCGAGACCCATTCTCCCTAGCCAGCCTTGCAGGCGATCGAGATACAGATAGATGACTGGCGTGGTGTAGAGCGTCAGCAGTTGACTGAGCGCCAAGCCGCCGACCATGGCGTAGCCGAGCGGTTGCCGCAGTTCCGCTCCGGTGCCGTGGCCGAGCGCCAGCGGCACGCCCGCCATCATTGCGGCAGCCGTCGTCATCATGATCGGCCGAAAGCGTTGCAAGCACGCCTGCCGGATTGCGTCGATCGCCCTCATGCGGTGGTCGCGCTCGGCGGCAATGGCGAAGTCGACCAGGATGATGCCGTTTTTCTTGACGATACCGATCAGGAGGATGATGGCGATCATGCCCATCACCGAAAGATCCATGCGCCCGATGCGAAGCGCCAACAAGGCGCCGACTCCGGCTGACGGCAGCGTCGACAATATGGTGAGCGGGTGAATGTAGCTCTCATACAGCATGCCGAGAATGATATAGACCGCGACCAGCGCCGCGCCGATCAACGCCGGCTCGCTGGCAAGCGAACTCTGGAACGCCTGCGCGTTGCCCTGAAAATTGCCGATCACCGTTTCGGGCAGACCGATCGCCTGCGATGCCGCGTCGATGGCGTCGACCGCTTGGCCGAGCGCGACGCCGACGCTGAGATTGAACGACAGCGTGATCGCGGGAAATTGTCCCTGATGCGCGACCGAAAGCGGCCCGACGCTGCTGGTGTCGATGTCGACCAGGACCGACAGCGGGACCACCTGGCCGGTCAACGGCGATTTGACATAGATGCGGTCGAGCGAATCGAAGCTGCTCTGTAACTCCGGCGCCACTTCCAAAATGACCCAATAGGTGTCGAGTTGGGTGAAATATTGGGTAATTTGCCGCTGGCCGTAAGCGTCGTTGAGCGTGTCGTCGATCGCCTGAGGCGTTATGCCGAACCGCGCGGCCTGGTCGCGGTTGATCGTCACCTTGATATGCGGCGCGTTCGCCAAGAGATCGCTCGAGACGTCGGCGAGCTCGCCGAGCGTTTGCAGCTTGTCGAGCAGCTTCTGAGACCACGCGATCAATTCCGGGATGTCGGGATCTTGCAGCGTGTACTGGAAACTGGCGCGCGCGGACCGTCCGCCTACGGTGATGTCCTGGGTTGCCTGGAGAAACAGGTTCGCGCCTTTGACCTTGGCAATCTGCGGCCGCAACCGGTCGATAATCTGCGTTGCCGAGAGCATTCGTTGCTCGCGCGGCTTCAATGCAATGAAAAAGCGCGCGGTGTTCGCTGTTTGCGCGTTGCCGTTGCCGCCGGTGCTTCCGGTTTGCGACGCAAATCCGGCGATATCGGGATCGCGCAGCAGGACTTTGCCCAAATCGCGCTGCAGGCGCATCATTTCCGCAGGCGAAACGTCCTGTGCCGCCTCGGCAAGCCCGCCGATCATTCCGGTGTCCTGGATCGGAAAGAAGCCTTTGGGAATTGCAATGGCCAGGACGATGGTCAGCGCCAAAGTCGCGAAGAACACCGCAAGCGTGATCGCCTGATGCCGCAGCACGATATCGAGCGTGCGCCGATAACCCACCAGCATGGCGTCGAAGCCGGATTCGATCGCCAGATAGAGCCGGCCGTGCTTTCGCACGTCACGGTGCAAGAAACGCGCGCACAGCATCGGCGCCAGCGACAACGATACGAACGCCGACACAGCGACTGCCGCCATGACGGTCACGGCGAATTCCCGGAACAGGCGGCCGACGATCCCTCCCATCAGCAAGAGCGGAATGAAAACCGCAATCAGCGACGCGCTGATCGATAGCACGGTGAAGCGGATTTCGGTCGAACCGACCAGCGCCGCCTCGAACGGCAACGTGCCGGCCTCGACATGGCGGTAGACGTTCTCGACCTCGACGATGGCATCGTCGACCACGAAGCCGATGGCAATCGTCAGCGCCATCAGCGAGAGATTATCCAAACTGAAGCCGAACAGATACATCGTCGCGAATGCGCCGAACAGCGACAGCGCGATGGTCAACGCCGGCACCAGGGTCGCCCAGGCGTGGCGCAGGAACAATAAGACGACGAGAACGACGAGCACGACCGTCAGGACCAGCGTGAACTCGACATCCTTGACCGAGGCGCGGATTGTCGTGGTGCGGTCGAGCACGGTTTCGATCTTGATCGCCGGGGGAATGACGGCGGTGACTTTCGGCAGCACGGTTTTGATCTGCTCGACCGTGTCGATCACATTGGCTCCGGGTTGTTTGTAGACTGAGAGCAGGATCGCGGGTGCATTGTCGTGATAGGCCGCGGCGAAACGATCGGTCGCGGCGGCGATCGCGGTCCCGATATCGCGAATCCGCACCGGCGCGCCGTTACGGTAGGAAACGATCACATCTTCGAATTGGTCGGCATCGGTGATCTGATCATTGGCTTCGATGGTGAAACTTGTGCGGGCGGTCGTCAGCGAACCCTTAGGGGCGTCGGTCGTTGTGGTCACCAGCGCGCCGCGGATGTCTTCGAGCGTCAGCCCGCGCGACGCAAGCTTTGCCGGATCGACTTGCACCCGGATCGACGGCCGCTGTTCGCCGCCGAGCGCAACCTGGGCAACGCCGGGCACTTGCGAGATCTGCTGGGCGAGATAGCTGTCGGCGTATTGGTCGACCAGCGTCAGCGGCATCGTATCGGAACGTGCCGAAAGAATGAGGATGGGCGCGTCGGCGGGATTGAGCTTCTTGTAGGTCGGCGGCGCCGTCATGGATTGCGGCAGCGTCTTGCTCGCTGCCGTGATCGCCGCCTGCACGTCTTGTGCCGCCAAGTCGATGTTGCGGTTGATGTCGAATTGAATTGTGATCGACGTCGCGCCGAGCGTGCTGAAGGAGGTCAATTGGCTGACGCCGGCGATCTGGCCGAGTTGGCGCTCCAGCGGCGTTGCCACCGATGCAGCCATGGTTTCGGCGCTGGCGCCGGCGAGCGTCGCGGTGACCTGTACGGTCGGAAAGTCGACCTGCGGCAGCGGTGCGACCGGCAAAAGCCGGAATGCCGCGATGCCGACAAACGCCACAGCGGCCATCAGCAGTGACGTCGCCACCGGCCGACGAATGAATGGTTCGGAGATGTTCACGCCGCCCCGGCTTTACTGTCGGCGTCAGCCGCAGCCCGAGGCTGCAAAATCATCAGTCATCGATGAATGGTCTCACGGCTGTTCGAATCGTCTTCGCGGCGATTTTTTCTGCATTAGTGCTTGCGGAGCAAACGGTCTTAGCTCATTCTTAGCCCAAAGAAATATTGGGGTAAGGCACGATGGCGCGGCGGTTGCCGTCACTGAATGGATTGCGCGCCTTCGAGGCGGCGGGGCGGCACGGCAGCTTCACCGCCGCTGCGAACGAGCTGAATGTCACACAGACGGCAGTCAGCCGCATGGTGCGTCTCCTGGAGCAGCGCCTCGGCTTCGCGCTGTTTCGCCGGCATGCCAATGCCTTGGAACTTACGGCTCAAGGCCAGACATTCCTGTCGGGCCTCACCGATTCCTTCGATTCGATCGCACGTCTTTCCGAGCAGGTTGCGGCGATGCGGTCGGGTCCAGTGCTGACCGTAGGCGTCGGGCCGACGCTTGCGATGAATTGGCTTATCCCGCGCCTGACCAGTTTTTATCGCAGCCACCCCGAGGTCGAAGTCCGCATGGCGACCGGTGGCGCGATGCGCCCGGTCCGCGACGACTGGACTTGCACCATACGCCGCGATGTCGGCGCCTGGCCCGGCTACACCGCCGAGGTACTGTTCCCGAGCACGCTAGTGCCGGTTTGCACGCCGGCACTAGCGGCCGGCCTGCGCCAGCCTTCCGATCTGCAGAAAGCCACGCTGATCATCGTGCCGCATCTGGCCAATGATTGGCCGATTTGGTTCGAGGCCGCGGGCTTGCGCGCGCCGTTGCGGCCGGGCGCCGAGGTTTTCTTCGACAACAATGCGATGGCCATGCAGGCGGTTCTTGCCGGCGTCGGCATTGCGGCGGCGCAACCGCTGTACATCACCGACGCGCTGGCAAGCGGCCGGCTGGTCGCGCCGTTCCCGATCGTCGCCACAAAAAAGGAAGCCTGGTATCTGGAGTATCGTCTCGGCCGCGCCGACGATCCGGCGCTCGTGGCGTTTCGCGACTGGCTGCTTGGCGAAGCGAAACGGCAGCGCCAGATGGAGGCGGAATTGGTAAGGCGACCGATCAAATCCCAGGCACGTAAAATCAGGGCGGCTGCAGTTGTATGAAACTGTCAATGCGACGCAGCGCAATGTCCGCTTCTGGGGCAAAGCGGACATCGCGCGGACACGCAAATCGGTCGCTTGTGACCCGAAGCGACACTTTGCAGGCGTCAATTGCCGCAGTGCGAAAAGTGGCCGTCGAATTGCGTCCGGATCTCAACGTGCCTTCCGCGACGGGATATACGCGCAACGCAGTGGTTCATAACGGTGTGCTCGATCCAGGCGTCAATTTTATCGCAAAACCATTCGCCTTTGACCAGCTCGGCCAGAAGATACGCGAAGTGCTTTCCTGATTTATTGGCATCTTTGTTCAAGCGGCCTCAGACAGTGCAAATCGCCGGCAGTGATCCAGATACGCGGTTTCGTGCAAGGCAATCAGCTCAACGACTCCTGCCCACAACCAAGACGGGGCCTTGAGAGAAGCCTTTTGGTTTTTCGCCAAATCGGAACGCCATGCGCGGCGTTGGCCCGGTTCCATTTGGCGACCGTGGGAGAACCCGACGACACCCGCCAGATAGCGCGCCAGTCTCATCGCTTCCTCTCTGCTCAGTCCATTGATTTCGATCTTCAGGTCTTGCGGCATGAGCTCGCGGACGACGACTGATTTATCGAGCAGCCTTGCCGCCATCATCCGCTCTCCGAGGTTGGGAGAAAGCGCTTTCGCGCCGGTCACCACGCGGATGGCATTATCCCGCGGCATTTCCGCTTTCGCCGCCCTGGGAGCGGCCGCCGTCACGGCCTCCTTGACGTCGGCCAAGCAGAGGCTCGAATCCTTGCCCCGTCCGATACGCAGTATCGCGGCGTAGCGAAGCCGCCCGAGCGAGCTACACCCCTTCATCCAATAGGCGGCATCAAGCAGCTCAATGGGGTCGTCCTTCGCCCGATCGCGAAGTGAAGTGAGCGTGGGCCGGACGGAATCGCTTCCGAACATCTGCGCCAGGGCCTCGCGTTCTTCCAGCCTCAGGATCCAGAACCGCTTGCCTAAGGGAATAGTGGGCTTGACAGTGTCGAGGCGCTCCTCCGCCAATTGGCGCCCTCTCCGTCGTGTGGATTGCGCCAGCAATCTCTGAATGGTTTTGGGCCGGTAAGACTTGTCCGTCTCGAAGTTGGTCGCCAGCGCGTTTTGATAGCCGGCGATCAGCTCTTCAAGAATTCTTGCCGTCGTCACACCGGGCAGATCCGATCCGCGCGCCGCCGATGCCAGCGACAGGCCGAGTCGAACCAGATCGTGTGCGGGATTGCCGATCACGGTCTGATCGAGATCCCTGATCTGCACCAAGACATGGCCCTTCGTGTCAGCGAGCGGACCAAGGTTGCCGACGTGACAGTCGCCGCAAATCCAAACCGGGGGACCTTCCGGTAATTTGCTGCGGCGGCTGCTCTCCAGCCATTCGTAGAACTTGGCGGTACTACCCCGCACGTAAGCGTGTGCGGATTGAGCCATCTTCAGATTCCGAGTTTGGGTCAGGATCCGTTCGCGATCGTCGGGCTTTATCATCCATCAAGCATTCTTGGTTGCGCTGGTGGAAGGGAGCCAGTGGCAATCCGAAGCAGCTCAAATCCGGCCAAGCAAAACCAATATCAAAAGGACGACGATTACGACTCCCAGGCCGCCACCGCCGTAGTAGCCGGTCCCGTAGAATGGGCCGCCACCAAATCCGCTGAAACCTCCAAGCAAGATGATGACCAAGATAATGAGCAGAATGGTTCCGATCGACATGAAATCATCTCCGAATGTCTATATTGGCCCGTCGCGCAGGCAAGCTGTACCTTCTGTGCAGCTTGCCATTTCGTCAGTGTGAGAAAAGCGCCAGCAGTATGATGATCGGGATCGGAACGCCAAGCAGCCAGAGAAGAATGCCTCTACCCATGATGTGCTCCTTTATATTGGCCTGGGGGTGAGAACGCGATCGTTCCATGTACCGTCGCGCAACGAGCCTCCCTCGACCGCCGCAAGGCTTGCTGCGAACGCGCCGAATAACATGGCGGCGGTCAACCAGAAGGAAAGCTTTGCGGCGCCTTTCCGCGCGGCGTCGGCGGCGGTCTTCGCTTCGACAATCACGTCATTGACGCGCTTTTCGGCCTCGGCCTGGCTCATCCCGGTGCGCGCGGCCACGACTTGCGCCACGTAAGCTTTGTCGGCGGCGCCAAGGTCTTGATTGCCCTGAAAACTCGTCGCCCACAACCGCGAAACTTCCGCGCGCGATTGATTGGAATTTGCGCCGCTCGGAGCGGCAGGAATTGGGCTCCCGGCAGCGGGTGACGATGCAGGCGCGGCCGCCGGCTGCGCCGCAGCGTCAGGGCGGAACAGCTTGTCGACGTAAATATCCGCTGGATTGACGGAGCGAGTGGCCTGCGCTGCCACACCGGCCACGGTGCCATTGGCGAGATATCCCGTCACCGAGCTCAAGGCGCTTGCGCTCAAAAGCGTTGCGAAGGCCCAGGCGATAAAGCCGTGCGCCGTATCGCGAAAGAAAACTTCGTGGGTGTGAACGCCTATCCATTTGGTTCGCAGTCGAGCCGCGAGATACCCGCCGACGGCCGACGACATCACGGCGACGCACACCAGATATATTCCGGTGCCGGTCTTGAATGTCGATGCCGAAACGCCGCTGTCGCTCCAGGGCGATACGGTCGACAGGCCAAGCCCCGCTCCGAATGCGATCAGAAGAAGCGCCAATGCCGCTGCGCCAACAGCACCCGCGGCAATCGCACCCCATGACACGGCAGACTGCGCGTCCGCAATTGTGGACGCAGCACGCAGATCGGTTTCCATTGATATCTCCTGCACGGTACGTAACCGTACCGCCTAACAATTCGGCACAATCAGAAATGTTCCAGACATCTGAGAAACGCTGTTCGCGAACGCTTGTCGCACGACATTAGCCCGCAAACCTGATGAGGAGATATTTTCTGTATTGAATGCGTTCGTGTAGCGCGACGATCTAGGCAGCTTCCGCTTGCTGGTTGACCGCGGCTTCCGCAATCTTTGTGAGCGTCGCATCGGTCTTTTTTTCTTCGTCGAGCGTTTGATCGAGCAACCGAACGGCGTCGTTCAGGCCGAGTTCCCGCGCCCAGGTCCTAAGCGTCCCATACCGTGAGATTTCATAATGCTCGACTGCCTGCGCTGCCGCCAACAAACCGGCATCGAGCGCGGGCGAGCCCATGTATTCCTTCATGATCTCGGCGCCCTCATCGGTGATGCCGACAATGGCGTCGCAGGTCTTGGCCTGCGGCCTTTTGTCTATGGCGCCGAAAACCTTTTCAAGCCGCGCGACATGGCCTTCCGTCTCGCCGCGGTGCTTTTCGAAGGCGTTTTTCAGATCAGGCGACTGCGCGGCTTTCGCCATCTTCGGCAGCGTCGCAAGGATCTTCTTTTCGGCAACCGAAGAAACTGGACGAACTTTTTCACGATACGTCAAAAGACATATACTGCCATGATGGCCTCCTGTGATAGGCGCTGTGCACGGTGCGTCGAGGCCCGTGGCCGCACCTGCTGCGGCTTGCTCAGATTTCGTAGGGTGCGCAGCGATTGCGGACACCAAGTGTCGGCCGATCTTTAAGTTCCGCCTCGTCGCACTTAACACCTGACGACGTCGTGCGTCGCCGTGGAACAATTCGTTCCTCGCAGCGCTTGTACTCGTGGATGCCCGGCGCGGTTAGGACACGCCAAACAAACACACCTTCAATGGGAGAACGTTCATGTTAAAACTCGCTTGCACGACCGCCTTTATTGCCGTCCTCAGCACTGCCGCTTTCGCTGAGGGCGCCACGCAGCACACCATTCCTGCCAATTCCTTCACGGTGGCCGATTGGTACAAGCAAAGCGTCTATGACCCGAAGGACGCCAAGATCGGCGAGATCATGGACGTTCTGGTCGACAAGTCCGGAAAAGTGACCTCGTTCATCGTCGGCGTTGGTGGGTTTCTCGGTGCTGGCGAGAAAGACGTTTCAGTTCCCTTCGACGCGGTGCGCATCACGACCAAGGACAACAATAAATGGTACCTGGTCATGAACGCCACGAAGGACGAACTGAAGAGCGCCTCGGGTTTCACCTATGACAAGCAATCGACGACCTGGGTACCCGACAAGAAGTGATGCTCGCTGGCAATTATTGTTTGGACGGGTTCGGACGCGAAGTCCGAACCCGACAAGGAGAACACAATGGACGAACATAGAGTGACTGGTGCGGCCAGGAACGCGGGCGGCAGGGTCGAGGAGGGTTTTGGTCGTGTCACGGGCGACACGAAAAGCCAAGTCCAAGGCGTCATCGACCAGGCTCAAGGCACCGCCGAGAATTTATACGGGCAGGCCAAGGATGCTGCCAGCAGCGCGGCCGAAAGCGTACGAAAGACGGCGTCCTCGTTCGAAGATATCGTTCGCCACACCATCGAGGATAAACCATACACGGCCGTTGCTATCGCACTTACGCTGGGTTGGCTTTTCGGCAGAACGCATCGCCCGCTTTAGCCGAAAGTCCCGTGCCAACCTCTCTGACAAAGAAACTGGCTCCAGATCGCGGCCGCATCGTCACCAGTGACGCAGATCAAGAAAAATATCTGTGTCGGCATCTCGGAGTCAGCGAAGAGGAGTTGCTGCGGGCGGTCGACAAGGTGGGTAATTCCATCTCAGCTATCCGCAAAGAACTTGGCAAGTAGCGAGTTTCATCAGAAACGCGCCTAGGATTGACTTGCTGGCGGGCGCGTGGTGCCGCGCTAGCGTCGGCACAGCAGCATGAGCGTCTTGCTCAGCCCCGACCGTTCTCAGCCCGACCGATGCGCGTAGTCGGGTTATCGCTGTTGGCCGCCGCGCCCTTGCCGCCCCTTGGGGCCTTATGCTTTTCGTTGACAATGACGCCGTAGTCGCCGGATTTCGTAGCGCCATCCGAGACTGCGAAGCCTTCCGCGCTCAATCCACGGCGCAGTAATTCGCGCACCGCCGCGGCCCGACTCGGCATGCGCTGCCCAAACCGCCAAGTATCGACGGCCGTAAGCTCTTCTTTGGTCAGCATAATTTGCAGACGCTCGCCACGCGGGTCCCCGCTCATGAGTCATCTCCTGCGCTAATTAAAAAGCTACTGCACTTACTCATAATGTGGTCCTTGCTAGGAATTGTCAAGCAGGGTAATAACGGCTGCTTCCGCATCTTTAGTCAAGTAATTCACAGTCGCTTCATCAGTATTGAATGTATTCAACGCTAAGCATGTAAGTTGAACAGGAAATAATCCTAGCCACGGGCAAGAAATTGCGAAACTATTCATCTGTGGATTTACTTGTGGAGGTGAGGTTATTGTGGATCAGACCATGTCAAACGCGCTGCAAAACGGCCGTCGAACATCTGACGGTTTCACATCGAGCAACGAAGCCGATCATCGCATCGCAAATAGCCTGGCGGTGATCAGCGGGCTTGTTCGCGTGAGAGCAGGGGCCGATCAAGAACATGCGAACGAGACTTTTCTTTTGGAAATCGCGGATCGCATCGACACCGTTGCCAAGCTGCACTGCCTCATCGCTCATCCGAATTCGGATGCCATCGAACTCCACGTATATCTACAAGAAATCTGCCAGAGGTTGGGAAGCGCGCTGGCAACAACGGCCGCACCTTCATTCTCGGTTTCCTGTCCGCTTGATCAAACAGTGCCGTTCAACGTGGCGATGCCGCTCGGCCTGATAACTGCGGAACTGTTTTCAAATTCGTTGAAATACGCGCACCCTGCCGGCCTGCCGGCCAAGATTTCCGTCTCTTGCAAAGCTATCGCCGAGGATGGACTGACGGCGCTCCTATTTGAATATGAAGATGACGGCGTAGGGTTTCCCGAAGGATTTGACATTTCAAATGATGGAAACTTGGGGATGCGGTTTATCCGAACCCTGAGCGATCAACTTCACGGAACGCAAAAATGGATGAGCGATCCGCTGGGTATCCATTTTGAGTTGTTGTTCCGTTGCGAACTACCGGTGTGAAAGGGGACTTATCATGGCAACCATCCTTCCCTTCGTGAAAGACGGCGTGTTCGATCACGAGGACATTACAGCTATGTCGACGGCGCTGGACGACGTGTGCAAGATACTCAACTTGCGGGACGATAATTCAGCAAGAGAAGTCGTGGCGATCCGCATCATAGACTTGGCGAGAGCGGGCGAACGCAGTCCCGCGCGCCTTCGCGACAGGATACTCCATGAGGCGGATTTGGCGCATCAGGTTGGCTTGGACGAACTTCGCGAGGCTTAATGCTCGAGGGGATCGACCGCGAGAATTGGCGGCAGTCATGGATGAGGTTGCGCAATACAGGGACTAGGCGGACAAATGCCGAGGTTTGGCCGCAACGGCAAAAAACCCCGAGCACAAAAGGCAGCTACTAGAAATGGCCGCGGCTTGGGATAGCGACGCCAGACAGCAAAATTCGACCTTGCAAAAACTATTTGGGCGGACCCTCGGTCGCGGCGCCGACATCTAACGGAGTTCAGCAAAGAGTCACAGGGCGCTTCACCAGTAGCTTCAAGAAAACGCGGGTTACTTCGATTCGAATAGTTTGTTCTTTGCTGCGCTGCACTTTGTCCGCTTGTGGCCCAAAGCGTCGTTTCGCGGCAGCGCAGCAATTGGTCGCTTCGCGGCCAAAGCGGACATCGCACTTCAGGAAATATCAGCCACGACGCCTAATCAGCGTCCGTTCTTCAGCCGCGTGCCTCGGACCGGCTCGGATCGCCGAAGTCATTCGTCGGCGACTATGGACGGCACTTGAACGAAAGGTGAAAGCGCCGGTGCGAAGTTACTTCCGATAAGCGGAGCACCCGAACTGTACGCCGGTCGTCGTCCAAAGAATCAACGAGCCTTCGAGGGGAGCCGACGAAGAGGTGATGGGCGCGGCGATTGCCAATGCGTTCTTCGATGCAACCAGGGTTAGGCTCAAGCGATACCCTTTGACGGCGCTCAGCGAAACAAATCCTCGACGATTCTCGCCGAACTCTCGGTGTATGTGTTTAGCTTCTCCGGACTGATGAAATTTTCCGCGACACCTGCCCGTGACGGTACGATCGGGGCAATTTGAGCGAGAGGCTCGACGTCCGGACGTACCGGCAGATATTCTGCTGCGGCAAGAATCCGCTGACCTTCCTTCGACAAAAGAAAATCCATCAGCAGCGCCGCCGAATAGGGGTGTCGTGAGCCTTTGGGGACGACCAGGGTACCGGCGGAGCTTGCGACGGGCGCCAGCAATTGCGTCGTCACCGGCGCGCCCTTGGCAGCGCTGATCAACGGATGGTGCGCGAAGATTTGCAGCGCGATCGGGTATTCGCCGGCGATCACGCGATCCACTAAAGTTCGCGGATTGCCAGCGCCGAAATTGACGATATTCTGCGCGCGCAGCCGGTGCAGATAAGCCATCGCCTTTTCATCGCTCCAGGCGAGACGGAGATTGGTGACAAAAAGCGGTGCACCAATTGCGGACAGTAGCGGCCACGCCATCTTGCCGCGCCATTTTTCGTCGAGCAGATCATCGTAGGTCTTCGGCTGCGCGCCGGCGGCAATGAGCCGCGTATTGTAGGCCATTGCGAAGTAGCTCATGCGAGTCGGCACCCACAGCCGATTGGGATCGCGAAATTTCTGGGGAACAGCGCCAAGCTCGGGCGAAACGATCGGCTGCGCCAAGCCGGCATGCACGGCGAGTTCGCCAATCCCGGTACCTTCGATGACGTCGCCTACCGGATTATTCGCGCGTATCTCGGCGGCAATCTTGGTTTCGATCTCCTCGGAATCGGCGCGCCAATAACCGATCTTTATGAAGGGATACTTGGCCTGGAAAGCCGCGGTGAGGGGACGGAGCGCCTGATTGACGATCATCGCCGAGTAATAGGTGAGTTCGCCTTCCTTTTTGGCGCCTTCGATCAGCCTCTCGGTGCGATCCGGGCCGGCATAGGTCAAGATATTTGCGTCGGACGTTTGCGCTGTTGCCGCTGTCGACAGCAAACACCCCGCAAGCAGGACCGCCGTAGCACGCACGTCAAGCGCTCTTGCGCTGGCTCGCAATGTCGGCCCCGACGCCGACCTTTGGCGTGACCCCACACCCGATCGCATCGGTATGATGTAGCACGCCGTCGGCGAGCTTCAGTCCTTCCCAGCGGTCCTCGGCAAGACCGTCGAACTCCGTCAGCTCTGAGGCATACCAGATACCGGGCAGCGCGGCCGCAAGCTGCAAGGCGTGCGCCGCCAGCAGCATGGGGCCGACATGGGCGCCCATGCGATATTTCACGCCGCCGGCGGCGCAGATTTGCGCGGCGGCGTAGGTTTTGCGCAAGCCACCGAGTTTGGTGATCTTCAGGCTGATGGCGTCGACAATGCGATCCCTGACCAGGATCATGACCTGATCGAGCGAATAGGCCGCTTCGTCGGCCTCGACCGTGATCGGCACGGCCTGTGTTACGGACTTCAGCCCGATGAGGTCGTTGGCCTTCACCGGCTGTTCGGCGAGATCGATGCCGCTTGGCGCCATCAGGGTAAGAGCTCGGATTGCGTCCTTGGGCGCGTAGGATTGATTGGCGTCGATGGTGAGATGCACATCGGGGCCGAGCTCAGCGCGGATCACCGTGACGCGTTCGACGTCCTCCTCGACGTCACCGTGTACCTTGATCTTGAAATGCCGTACCCCGTTGTCCCACAGCATGCGCGCGTTCTTTGCCATGTCCTTGGGTGATTTGATCGGCAGAATGCGCAAGGTTGCGAATTCGCGCACCGCGGGCCCCCCAAACAGGTCGCAGATCGGTACGCCGAGCCGGCGCGCCATCAGATCGTGCAAAGCGCAGTC
>Ga0210394_10003772_pt1 | contig 18464 bp, 17 predicted proteins | sample IncBWC12MmetaG_FD_160121 | JGI IMG/M metagenome (GOLD analysis project Ga0210394, IMG submission 160121) | Forest soil microbial communities from Barre Woods Harvard Forest LTER site, Petersham, Massachusetts, United States - Inc-BW-C-12-M | ecosystem: Environmental > Terrestrial > Soil >... | reverse complement strand
GAGACTCGGATCCGTAAATGGTCCGACCTTGAAGGCGATATCCACGTCCTCGGCGATGTGATGAACAATGCGCTCGGTAGTGCGTACCTGCACGCGCACGTTGGGATAGGAAGCCTGAAACGCGCTAACGACTGGGACGATCAAGGAGTCCGAAATGCTGGGCGGCGTGCAGAGGCGCAACGTCCCAGAGACCTTCGCCACGCGGTTCGATACGATATTATCGATAGCTTCGCACAATTCGGCGCTGTGCCGCGCGTGTTCAAGCACGTCGGCGCCGACCTCAGTCAAACGCAAATTGCGGGTAGAGCGCTCGAGGAGACGCACCCCCAGATGATCCTCGAGTTCTGCGATGCGGCGGCTTACCGTGGAGATCGGCATCTGGAGGCGTCGCGCCGCAGCTGAGAAACTTTTCGCTTCAACAACCATGGCGAACAGCCCCAGGGCATTAAGATCTCGCATTGTGCCCCTGCTCAACCATTGCCCCAAGTTAGCTTACAAAAATAGGATCGTCACGACTACCGGCGACTCCGAGAATTACCTTCTCAATCTCGGGATAATCGCATGGAGTCATCGGTCCGTTGTACCAATTGCGGGAAAGTCATTCCAGTATCTGCCATCTACAGCAAATACGTCGCCCCGAGTAGCGTGAGCTGCCCTTAGACATGCCGCAGCCTGTGGCGGAAAACGGAGCCCTTCGATGCTGAGTCCGACGGAGATTCTGTCCGCGATCCTAGAAAAGCCGACCGACATGGATCATGTTCGATCCCTGGTAACACCCGACGTCACCTACGTGTCGCTCAACTATAGCAATCCCGACCTGAAGAGGATCATGCCTTGGTGCGGCACATCCCGGGGTCCCGAGAGCATCGTCAAGACCTTTGTTGATGTAAGTCGATATTGGGAAGTCCAGGCATTCGAACCCGAGGCGCTCTTCGGTGCCGAGGGCTACGCCGCTATGTTCGGCCGATTCAAATACAAGTCTGTTTTTCTCTCCAAAGTCGTCGCAAGCCCGTTTGCGGTCTTCGCGAAGTGTAAGGACGGCCGTTGCAGTTATCTTCAGTTCATGGAAGACACCTTTGCCACCGGAGCATCTTTCCGTAGCGGCGGGACCTGGACCTTTCAGAGTCATCCGAATGGCGAGCGGGTGCAGATCTAAGGCGCGTGCCGAGATCGAGCGTCGCTCGATCATGGGCAATTGTTGGGCGAAGAACACCTACACACAGGGGAGCCACATTGAATACTGGAAATCCGATAACTCGATTGGCCGCGAGTTGCACAATTGCCGGCCTCTTGCTTTCGTCCGCCACGCCGGGGGCGGAAACATCAGCCCTTCCCGTCTTCAAGCCCGTGCCACCTGCTATCAAGGCGCGGATACTGCCTGTGGACCCAAAAAAAGGCTATCTCGTCAAAGAACTCAAGCCAAACGTTTACCTGATTACCGATGGCGCATATCAGTCGCTATTCGTGACGACCGGCAAGGGCGTGATCTTGCTGGATGCACCTCCCTCGTATGGAACCAAAATCGTACGAGCCGTAGCGGAGGCCACCGGAGAGCCTATCGTCGATCTCGTTTACTCGCACTCCCACCTGGATCACATCTCCGGGGCGGCAGAGGTACTGAAGGAGGTCCCGAACCTCAAAATAATCGCCGAGGAGCGTGTCGCGCAGTTCCTTCGAGAGAAAAACGATGCTCGCCGCCCCATTCCGACCGAAGCCTTCAAGGACCACTACACGCTCACGCTTGGGACCGCCACAATAGAAATGAAGCACGGTAATTGGCATTCCAATGAGGGAGATCTTTACATCTACTTACCGGCGAAGAAACTCCTGATGGCGATCGACGCGTTTCCGCCAGGTTCCGCGCAGTTCATGGACCTCGACCTTACCGCCAACTTTCGAGACTACCTGGCGATGTTTGATAAGGTCCTGGCCTACGACTTCGATGTGCTTGTGGGTGGCCACTTGGGATTTCCAGGCAACCGAAACGACGTGCAGGTGGCCAAGGACTACACGATGGATGTGTACAAAACGGTCAAACGCATCCACGACAGCACGGACCAGGCGAAGGTCGTCACGGAGGCCGCGACGCAATACGGTTGGGACAATAAGATGGCACTGTTTCACAGCTTGCTCGACCCCATGATGGACGAATGTGCGAAAGAGATCATAAGCCGTTGGTCGGACCGCCTGGCGAGCGTCGATGTCTACGCTCGCAGCCACTGTCATACGGCGCTTATTTATGCGCGATGGGATGATTGAGCGGCCGAAGTCCTATGTCGTGGAGAAGGCCGCCCGAAACCCCTGGCGCCGGTTGCCTATCCTTGAGCATGCGAAAATGACGAGACGGAATTGCCATACGGTGTTGGCACTGACCTTCGGTCTGTGCATTGGTTTCAGCGCAAGGACTCACCCGCAAGAGTCCGCAGTGCTGCCGGATTACGTTCCGTTGTTACCAACAACTAGGCAAAAAGCGCCGATCATTGATCCGCACAAGGGCTACTTCGTGAAGGAGCTCAAACCCGACGTGTACATGATCACGGAGGGTGCATATGAGTCGGTCTTCGTCCGCACTGGGAATGGCGTCGTGCTCTTCGACGCTCCGCCGTCCTTTGCAGAGCATATTTCACAGGCAGTGGCCGATGTCACAAGCGAACCCATTGTTGAGCTCGTCTATTCGCACATACATATCGACCACATCGGCGGTGCCGGCCTGATCCTGCAGCGTCATCCGAAGGTGCAGATCGTGGCCGAGGAGAAGACGGCGGAATTTCTCCGCGAAATCCACGATTCACGAAGGCCAGTTCCCACACTCACATTCAAGGATCACTACACCCTCAAACTCGGATCTTTGACGGCAAATATGAAGCTCGGCCACTGGCATACACCAGAAGGGGACTTACTGATATCGATTCCATACAAGAAAGTCGTCATCGCCATCGATGCATTTTCATCGGGTGCTACGCCCTTCATGGGGCTTGATCTTACGATGAACATGCACGACTACATGAAGTTTTTCGATCAACTCAAAGCTATGGACTTCGACGTGATCGTGCCGGGACATCACAGCCTGCCGGCCTCGCGCGAGGATCTGGAAACTGCGCGGATCTACGTCAGCGATGTATACGACACGATGGCGCGCGAACTCGCTGATGACCATAAAGCGCTAAAGTCGCAAGCGATAGCGAAATACGGGCCGGAGAATGGTTGGGCTATCGCCAGCGTACTCATCAATAGTGAAGTCAAAGATTGTGCAAACCAGATCAAGGAGCGCTGGGTCACCAAGCTGGAGGGCGTCGATATCTGGGCGGCCAGTCATTGTCGCACAGCGCTCGTGTACGCAGAGTGGGACGCCGGCGTTGGTCCACGTTGAATGGCAGATGTGCCTTCACCGCGACGACAATCAAAGAACTTCAAAGATACTATAAACCGGGCCATCGGCGCGCCGGTGGCCGATACCGACCGCCACTATCCGGTTCATCCAATCGTATTTCGGTGCAGCAGTCTCGAAGACTGGAAACATCCGGAAGTAATAGTTCGTCGGATCGATCGCTTCGCCCCTGTCCAGTTTCTCCAAGACATCCGCCGGACCAGTGCGAAAGGCTTGATAGGTCATGACAATCAAGGCCGCGTCCGTTGTTTTCAGGACAAGTCGTACATCCAGCCTCAAGCAGTTATCCTTGCGGACCACCTGCCAGTCGTTTCCAGTGAGTACGTCGCCGGACAGCCGATCGCCCTCGAATGACCCTCCCTGGACGATGCCGATTCGACGGGATGCATCGGGAGTCTCGCCGACCACAATGAGCGGCGGGATCTGCTCCCGTATCACGAACAGCGACCTGGTCCGCACGCTCCTGAGGGCCTCGGGTAGATTCTCACTCAGCGAGGCGGGCACGATGTTCTCCTGTCGGGCCCCGTGTTGCACATGAGCCGATGCATCCGACGCTTGAGCCAGATGGGGTGCGTATGATCGATGCTGCAGCTCACAGAAATGCCAACAAGGCCTTCGCAAGCGCCTCGGGCTGTTCCTCCGGCACAAAATGACCGGAATCGGGGATGACCACAGGCCTAACATTTTTGAAGTAAGGCTGCAGTGCCTCTCCCATCGTCGGAATGGAGTATTGCCCGCCGACTGCCAGGAGAGGAATGGGAAGTTTGGCGGTGAAGTGTCTCTTATTGAATTCCATGTCGTTGACGATATTTCGGCAATAATCGAAGGCCGCGTCCATTCGTCCATCTCGTGCGTATGCCTTCACATAGGCCGCCACATCGCTCGGGGGGATGATTCCCGGCTTGTGCACTTTGTTCTTGTACCACCAGCCGACGTAGATATCTTCTTTCCCCTTGGTGAGTGCGGCGGGCAAATCTGGAACCATCATGAAAATAAAGTTCCACTTCCTCTTGTAGTCGGAGAGCTGAATATCGTTCAGCAGGGTGACTCCCGGAATTCCCGCCTCGATAAGAGTGAGCGACTTGAAATCGTCAGGGAATAGTAGCGCCCAGCTGTACGCACACCATGCGCCAAAGTCGTGAGCAACGACGTGCAGCGGCACGCCCAGGTTCGCTACAAACTCGTGAAAGACTCTCGCAACATTCTCGGTTGTCGCCGGAGCGGAAAGGATCCCCGAGTCCCCGAAACTTGGTAAATCGGCGGCTATCGTCTGAAACCTCGGGGACAGCAACGGGATTAGCCTATGCCAAGACCGGCGGGTCTGCGGGAAGCCCGATATTAATAAGACTTTCTCTCCATTTCCGACTCGGTCAAACGCAATTTTCTTTGCTTCACTCTTTGGATCCAAAGGGGTGGAGCTGGGGGTAAACCCCAAGTCCGCGGGCGCGAGCGATCCCGCTGTTCCGGTCTCATCCAGGCCGAAGCCCAGCCCCAACGCGCCGGCGAGCGCAATGCTTCGCTTCAAGAGCGCACGTCGATGCGTTAACTCATTGCGCGTGCGATGTGAGTTATCGCTTGATTCGTCGTTACGGTAGCGCGACATTGATTGCTCCGGTTAATTGAAAAGTCTGAGCCGATAGTCCGGAAATGAGTATGGGCAGGCCGGTCAACCCAATGGCGTCGCGTATTTAGGTTAAGACAACGATCTTGCCGCCGGCCCTGTTTTGTTCCATACAACGGTGGGCGTCGACGATCTGATCGAGCTTGAATACCTCGCCAACCTGTATAGGCAATTGTCCGGCGGCGATCTTTCCCACGAGATCTTCGAGCGGCGTAAGCATAAAGTCTTCAGCGCCTCCGTCGTAGGTCGTGAGACTTACGGCCGTCGGAATGACCTCCATCGGGCTGAAGCTGTCGAACGACCAGTTATTCCCAACCATGCCCGCCATACACACGATTCCGTGCTGCGTCGCGCACTGCAGAGAGTCCTTCAGCGTGGTGGTGCCGACCAGCTCGAGTACCTTGTCTACGCCGCGTGGAAAGACAACCTTCACCTGCTCAGCGATTATTCCGTTGTCGATGAATACCTGATCGACTCCACTCTTACGGAGAAGCATCTCCCTATCGGGTCTGCGTGTGGTCGCCGCTACGATCGCACCATGGAGTTTCGCGAGAGCCGCAGCCGCGAGCCCAACCGAGGTGGTACCCCCTCTGATCAACAGGCGCTCTCCTTCTTCGAGACACAGCGACTTAAAGAGGGAGCCCCACGAGGTCTGCAACATCTCGGGAATCGCGCCGAGCATTTCCCACGGCAATGTCGTCTTCAGCGCTTGAACTTGCGCAGCGGGCACGCACGTGTATTCGCTATAGCCGCCGTCAAAGTCCCTGCCCATGCCGCCCATCGCCGTTGCGACTATGTCGCCCACGAGAAATTCGTTCCCGGGGGCCTGTGCGACAAGACCGACTGCCTCTATCCCGAGAACGCGGGGGAATTCGACATCGGGTGAGAGGCCTTGCCGGGTGAACACCTCTGACCGATTGACTCCGAACGCCTTCACGCGAATGAGGACTTCTCCGCACTGCGGTACGGGAATCGGTCGCTCCTCGAGCTCGAGAACGTCCGGAGGCCCGGGATGGCGAATGACGACAGCCTTCATCGTTCCCATACTGCGCCGGAGTGCCTCGTGACGACTCAGTTAAAATTGACTGGGGGACTAGCCACTGACTTACCCCTTAGGTAAGTTAATGAGACATATGGTAGGACGGTTCCCCGAGATAAATTAGAGGCCAATTCTGAAATTGACCTTCTCGAAACTTGGATAACCATGGGCGACTTCAACGCACTCATGATCTTCGCTACTGTCGCGAAGGCAAAGAGCTTCTCCGAAGCCGCGCGCCGGCTGAAGATGCCGCTCGCCAGCGTGAGCCGGCGTGTCGCCGAACTCGAAGGGCAGCTCGGTGTGCGCCTCCTCGAGCGATCGACGCGCAACCTGCGTCTGACCGAAGTGGGCGCCGAGGTCTTGGAGTACGCGCAGCGAAGCCTGGAAATCTGCGAGGCGGTGGATAGCATCGTCTCAAATCACCGGGCAACCGTATCTGGTGTGCTTAGAATTTCTGCGCCCCCGAACATATCCGACTCCTTGCTAGCTCCATTACTCTGCGCGTTTCGCACGTCCTATCCAAACGTTCGGGTCCAAGCGTTGATTACTGAGCGGCATATCGATCACATTGCAGACGGAGTTGATCTTGCTTTCAGAGTGGGGGTGCTAAAGGACGCCTCCTTGGTAGCGCGCAAGCTGCTGACCTACCGACATCGATTGGTAGCGAGCCCGGAATATCTGAAGAAAGTGAATCCGCCGCAGAGCCCGAGCGATCTTTTATCGCATCCGATGATTACATTCTCGTATTGGAAGCCGGAGACCTCATTCACGTTTGTACACGTGAATACCAAAGCCAAGGAGACGGTCACTTTCTCACCGTATTTATCGATGAACGACTTTGCGGGACTCACGCCCGCGCTGCTTGCCGGAGAGGGAATTGGTGATCTGCCACCTGTCGTGCAGCCCGATCTCGTTCGGGACGGCCGCCTCGTCGAAGTGATGCCTAACTGGCACTTCCCCACCTTTGATCTTTCGCTCGTTCGCTTGAGCAACCGGCTCGTGCCCCGACCAGTTCGTGTCTTCAAGGAATTCGCGGTTCAGATGGCTCCGAAGCTCTTTCCCGATCTGCCGATTTGAGCATTGAAGCCTGCGCACCGAGCCGATACGCGACGGCGAGCCGGCACGATTATCCCATCGGCAAGAAAACGATTCTCAGTTTCCCTGGTATTTGCAGTCCGAGCAGCCGGATATCATTCCGACGTAACCGCCAGGCGCCGTGTGACGAAGCGCCTCGACGCAGGAGTGTACGGACATGAAAGTCTCAATAATCGGACTTGGGAATATCGGCAAGCAGGTCGCGCTGAACCTGATCGCCGGTGGCCAGGACGTGATCGTCGCGGATCACGGCCCGAGGAAAGGTCAGGAATTCGCCAAAGCATCGAACGGCAAGGCACGTGCGGTTTCGGTGGCGACCGCCATTGATGAGGGAGACGTGGTCATATTTGCGGTCTACTTCGACGCGATGAAGGGGCTTCTCGCCGAATTTCGAGACAAACTCGTAGGCAAGATCATCGTTGATCCGTCGAACCCCATCGCTCCGGACGGATCCGGTGGGTTTAAGAAGACTATTCCCCAGGATCAATCTTCCGGGCAGATTCTTGCGGCCCTGTTACCTCCGGGGGCCAAGTTCGTGAAGGCGTTCGGAACGCTAGGGGCGGCATCGCTAGGGGCGGGCGCTCGTCGTTCCCCGGAGCCCAATGTGCTGTTTTATGCGAGCGACGATCGAGCTGCCGGCGTAGTTGTCGCTGAACTAATCAAGGCGAGTGGGTTTGCCCCCGTCCGAGTCGGCGGCATAAGTCAATCGATCCGCATTGAAGTCTTCGGGGATCTGCACGAATTTGGCAAGCTGGCCAAACTCGTGACCGTCAAGGAAGCGTCGACACTGATATAGCCCGCTGAGCAAATGATCAGTCGGGTACGTTGCTGGAGAAACTGACTTGCGGAGGGTTCTCATGGTTGCCGACCTCTACCCTAAGTCTGTGTTAGTCATTGCCACAATTCTGGTCGGTTCGACTTACCCCGAGCGTGCGACGCCACAGTCGATGGACACGTGCAAGCTCAGGAGCGCCACAATCGCCCAAGACGATGTCGCGATCAGGAACGTATTGGGGTCATATAACGACGCCTTGAACGGCGGTAAGACGGCTGCGGTCCTGCCGCTTTATGCCGATGATGGTGTCTTCATGGCACCGCTTAGCCAGTCGGCAGTAGGCAAGGACGCCATCAAAATGGCCTACGACGCTGTTTTTGCGGAGCTGAAGTTCCACGTGAAGTTCGCAATCACGGAACTGGTCGTGATGGCTCCAACATGGGCGTATGTCCGCACAAATTCTGCGGGGACGACGGATCACCATTCGACCGGCAAAACGACGGCGGAGGCAAACCAGGAGCTCTTCATCTTCAAGCAGGACGATAACGGCAAATGGCGCATTGCTCGGTACAGCTTCTCGCCGACCGGTCGGCAGGGAACGTAAGGTCAGGGATTGTCATGAACTCCGAGTTGTTGGCGCGCCATTGGATAGACGGTACCTGGATTGACGGCAAGGAAGCCGTCCAGAGCATCAACCCTGCCACCGGCGAGACGATTGGAGCCTATACGGAGGCCGGAGAAGCGGAAGCGAAGCGGGCTATCGCGGCGGCGCTCCGGGCGTTTCGAGAGACGGAGTGGCGCGAAAGTCGTCGCCTCAGAGCCAGAGCGATCAACGAAATGGCTGACCGCTTCGAGGCTCGTGCAGATGACTTGATCAAGATCCTTTCCCTTGAGAACGGGAAAGTGGAGGCGGAAGCGAGGTTCGAAGTGTCGATGGCGCCCTCTAAGCTTCGCTTTTACGCTGCGCTCGCACTCACAGACTTCGGCCGCGCGATGGAAACCTCGCCTGGACGCTATACAACAACGCTGCGCGAGCCGGTGGGCGTGGCCGGAATCTTAGCGCCGTGGAATTCTCCCATCGTACTGTTTATTCGGTCGCTGGCACCCGCTCTGGCCGCGGGGTGCACGGTCGTCGGGAAGCTGCCAGGGTTCACGGCTCAGACCAATGCCCGGATGTGTGAAGTTTTCAGTGAGGTAGCAAGCCTCCCGCGGGGCGTCATCAATGTCTTCAGCGAGGTCCGCAGCGCTGCCGCTCGAGTGCTCATTGACTCACCGGACGTCCCCGTCATCAGCTTGACTGGTAGTTCGGCGACCGGTCGCGCGATCATGGCGGCTGGTGCCAAACGCCTAAAGCGCTTCGGCGGTGAACTCGGGGGCAAGACGCCAATCATTCTGTTCGATGACGCTGACCTCGATAAAGCGCTGCCTAAGGTTGAAAAGGCCCTCACTGTATTTGCCGGACAATTCTGCATGACGGGCAGCCGGCTTCTCGTTCACCGGCCGATGGTCGAGGCAGTTCGCAAACGCCTAGCGGCGCGGCTCGAGGCAGTAAAAGTGGGGCCGGCGTCAGATCCGGCCAGCGATATGGGCCCGATGATCAACGTGGCCAATGTTCAACGGGTCGACCGATTGGTCGACGATGCAATTGCCGCCGGGGCAAAGGTCGTCGTGCGGGGAGGGCCCATCAAAGAGGGGCCGCTCGCGAAAGGCGCGTTCTATCGACCCACCCTCCTGGAAATCCACGACCAGTCGATGCGGATCGCTCAGGATGAGGCGTTTGGCCCGGTGCTGGTCATGCAGACCTTTGATACGGAAACAGAGGCGGTTGCTCTCGCCAACAACTCCGAATATGGCTTGTCTGCATCGATCTGGTCCACGGATGTCGATCGACCTCTGCGCATCGCGCGGCAGATCGACGCCGGTACGGTATGGATAAACAATTGGGCCATCGTGTACGACGAGACTGAAGAGGGTGGCTACAAGCAAAGTGGCTTGGGGCGGTTGAACGGTGTGTCAGCAATGGACGACTTTGTCGAATACCGGACGATCATCCACGAAGTCGACCTGACTCCAACGAGCCCGATTTCAAGGACCATGTTATGAAGGCTGGCGTCATTTACGATACCCTTTGGTGCATGGTCGACGCCGCGCGCCGCGGCATTCTGGCGACTCCCATCCGTGGCCGGCCGGCTGCACGCGGCCCGACGCGTGCGAAGGCATACTTCACCCGCGGGCTGGGATTCCTTTTGCTCCTGTCTGCGCCCACAGACAACCGCGCGCAAACCATGAATCACCAAGAACGCCAAGTTGTTACCGCCTCGGAACTGCTGGCTGCCGCCACCGACTCGACTGTGTCGGAGATCGTCGTCCAAGCCAGCCTCACAGGAGTGCCGACGTTTCGCCTGTCGCCTGGTCAGACGTTGACGGGAGCGACTTCGAGTGTGGTCCTGCACTTTGCTGCTGGCCAGGATGGCGTACAACTCTCGGCCGACAACAAAATCGAGAACCTCGCGCTAGAGACCGATGTCGAGCGACGCGCACTCTTCAACGACACCAAGGTCGAGCATCTTGGCCGCCTGGTGCTGTCGAATTTACGCACTACCGGGACGGTACAACTGCTGGCCAACGACAAGGTGCGCAGCGGTCACGTCGAGGCCGAGAATATCGATGTGGCGGCGGCGGATGCGCGCGGCTATACCCAACGCCCCAAGGGCTATGGCGTGGAGGTCATTCCTGGCGCCTTCGTGCTCTGGAACCAGCAGACGGACCGCGGCCTTACGATCACGGCGAACCTGACGGGCTTGACTGCCGGCCGTGCCGGGGCGCCTGTGCGGGGCAGCGGCATTTTCGTCGGCGGCGCGGGCGATACCGGCGGCCGTCTGATCGTGAGTCGACTGGAGACAGGCGCGATTTACAGCGACGGAGGAATCACTCCGGGCACGCCCGACCGCATTACAGGTGGCGTGTTTGTTGTCTCGGGGGCATTCGTCGATCGCGTACTCAACCACGGCCCGGTCACGACGTACGGCCCGAACGACATGGTGCTCGACAACTGGGGCGCAGTAGGCAGTTGGACTGCCGAGGACAAAATCACATCGTATGGTCCGAGCGGTATCGGCTTTGTCAACTTCGGAACAGTCGATGTGCTTCAAGTGAAAGCGCCGGTTGAGACTTTTGGGCAGGGCTCGCGAGGATTCAACGTCTATACGGGCACCGTGCATACGGCAGAGTTCGAACGCATCGTCACTCATGCCGATGGGGCTGTCGGAATCCAGATCAGCCAACCCGTTGGGCAGATCACGGTGCGTCGGGGAATAGAAACATACGGTGGGACTGGTGACTCATTGGTCAAGGGCGTCGTGGTAAAGCTTGCCGCGATTGCATTGAGCATTAAGCCGGGCGGCTCCGTCCGCAACATATCCATCGCTGGCGGTCTGACCACCCATGGCGCAGGCGTCGCTCCTGTAGAGCTACACGGCACGGTCGACTCGCTGCAGGTTACTGAGGGCCTTACTGCCGCTGCCGGCGGGTTTTGAACCCGGCCTAAGGGTATCCATCGCGACCTTTCCGCTACCTCTTGAGGGATTTGAAGGTGCCGGCCTCGGCAGCTAAGCCTTTCGCCAGGGCGTCGCGGACGATCTCGTCCGGTTCCGCCCGTCGCACCCAAACAAGAACCTTTAAGTTCGATCTCGATCTTCGTTGGTGTGAACGTCGCGGTTCACGCCGTCACGGCTTTCTGGGCCGCCGCGAAGACGTCGCGTGCGGACGTTGTACCCGCTACGTGCTCCGTACCCTCGACGCCGAGGTCCATCCATCCTGCATTCACGGCCTCAAACATTTCTTCGGCAGGTCCGGTGTGGCCCTTCGGGATGCCGAATTGCTCGAACGCTTTCGCCCACCCTGCACGCGGGACTGCAAAGGCATTCACGTCGAGATTCAGGACTTCACCCAATTGCTCCGCGACTTCATCCGCGGTGACCATCGAACCAAGCTCGACGGCGCGCTGCCCTGACCATGCTGGTCCGGTCAAAAGGGTTGCGACCTCCGCGCCGATGTCGTTCGTCGCGACCATGGTCGATTTCCGGTTTGTCGGATTGTAGTAGACCGGTAGCGTTCCGCCCTGGGCGACCTGCAAGCCGTAGAGGAAGTTTTCGAAGAATCCACCTGCGCGCACAAATGCGATTGGCGATATCAGGTCGCGAAAACCTTGCTCCAGAAGCGACAAGGCCGTGATCATCCCAAGCCCGCCGGTCCTGTTCGCACCCATCGACGAAAGCGCTACCACCCGCGGCGGCGCTGCCTTGGTAAGCGCCTCGACATAGTTAGCAATCACGCCCTTGGCTTCTTTGTAATCGGGCGAGGGGGCCCAGACAGCCGGCAACATGACAAACGCGCCATCAACGCCTTTGAGTGCCCGCTCGATGGCTGCCGAATCATTCCAATCACCGTCAACCAGTTCCACGCCCCGGTTCGCCCAGCTTGACGCCTTCTCGCGATTGCGGACTAGCGCGCGTACTTTCTTGCCGTGCGCCAACAGATGTTCCGCCGTTGCGCCGCCCACTTTTCCTGTGATTCCCATTACTAAAAACATGCGTTTTCTCCTGATCTTGAGGGACAGAGCGCTGCCCCTGGTGGTTCAACGGACGAGCGGCAGAATGGCCCGGATGCGGGGATCGCGCGCGTAGCGGCCGCCCCATGTCATCGCGCCCAGAAGGAGGGAAATGATTTCCGGCGGCGACCCCAACTCATCAATGCGGACATGGGCGCAGATGGCACCTCCCAAAAAGCCTGTCACTAGGATCGCACCAAGGACGGCGGTGGCCGGGATGGCGTAAAGGATGGCGCAGGCGAGTATGATCGGACCCACGACACGGGCCAGGTCCATCGCGAACCCGGTTTCCTGCAACATGCTCGCGATCTGTGCCGGCGCGAAAAGCTGAATAGTGCCGTCTGCCACCAGAGCGATAACGACAAACGCGCTCATTATCCGGCCGGCCCACAGGGCGCGACGCAAGGTCATAGTTTCAGGCACCTGATGTAGGTTCATAGTTTCGGACACTTGTCGTTCTCCGATGCGGGGAGCCACCTTGTCGCGTTAATGCGTCTGCGCAATTCGGTAAGTTCCGATACCGGAACTTTCACATGAAGTTTCGCTGACGTGATTGGCCTCAACATTTGAGGCCAAAAGCGCCCCGACGCCGTCCTAAAAACCGGGTTGCATTGAGGACCGGTCTGGATGGCTGCCGCAGGATACACTCCCGCGCGGCGCTTCACCCCTGTTCTGGCAGGAGTAATGGCTTTACAAACATCTCGCGAAGATGTTCTACGGCGCCTCCGCCGTAACAGCGCCCCAACAAACTTAGCGGAGCGTCGTTCCTTCCGTTATTGCAGATCAGAAATAACGTGACGCATGCCACACACCAAATGGGCATCTAGGCGCAGCAAGATGTCGGATTTGCTTTTGCACGTGGAGTTGCGGCTGACCAATGGCCAATGTCGCTTGTGGGTCAATAGCTCCCACGGCGGCTGCAATTTGCGGGGTCCGCTTTACGGGCCGGAACCGGGCATTATCGAGTCTCCACTCAACCGTGAGATACTCACCCATCGCCATGCGGATGCGTGCTACCGTTGCAATAATCCGATGCTCGTCATCCCGGTGGAGAGATTGTTATGGACATAACCAACGGCGGTCTTGCACACATAATCGCCCCCGTGCTTTCCGCTGCATGCGTTGCATTGAGCTTTGGTACATCAGCATTTGCACAACAGCCGGTGGCGGCGAGCAGACCCAATATCCTCGTCATCATGTCCGATGACATCGGTTACTGGAACATCAGCGCTTACAACCGCGGCATGATGGGCTATCACACGCCCAACATAGATCGCATCGCTAACGAAGGCGCGATATTTACCGATTATTACGGTCAGCAGTCTTGCACGGCAGGCCGCGCTGCCTTCATCACTGGTCAGAGCCCGATGCGAACCGGTCTCCTGAAAGTTGGGCTACCGGGCGCCAAGGAAGGCCTGTCTGAGAAGGATCCGACGCTCGCCGAATTGCTCAAGCCACAGGGCTATGCAACTGGACAATTCGGCAAGAACCATCTTGGCGACCGTAACGAGTTTCTGCCGACGGTTCATGGCTTCGACGAGTTCTTCGGGAATCTTTATCACTTAAATGCCGAGGACGAGCCGGAGAACCCGGACTATCCGAAGAACCCGGCGTTTCTGGAGCGATTTGGTCCGCGGGGCGTTTTGAAGTGCATAGCGACATCGACCGTAACCCCGGGTGAAGACCCACGTTTCGGCCCATGGGGCAAACAGAAATGCGAGGATACCGGCCCGCTGACAATGAAACGTATGGAGACGGTTGACGATGAATTACTCAAGGCCTCTGTCGACTTTATCGATCGCGCCCACCGAGACCAAAAACCGTTTTTCGTGTGGTTCAATCCAACCCGCATGCACATTTGGACTCGGCTCAAGCCGGAGTCCCAAAACAAGACAGGACTAGGTGTTTATCCCGACGGCATGGTGGAGAATGACGGTCAAGTCGGCCGCCTCCTCAAAGAGCTAGACGATCTCGGCATCGCCAACAACACCATCGTGATCTATACGACCGACAACGGGGCGGAGACATTTACCTGGCCCGATGGTGGTACCACGCCTTTCCGTAGCGAAAAGAACACCAACTGGGAGGGAAGCTATCGCGTCCCCGCAATGGTGCGGTGGCCCGGCACGATAAAGCCTCACACCGAAATCAACGACATCTTCTCGGCGGAGGATTGGGTCCCCACTTTGGCCGCGGCTGCCGGCATCCCAGACGTCGCGAATAAGCTACTGCAGGGTTATGACGGCTTCACAGTTCACTTAGACGGCTACGATGAGACCGACCTGCTAGCTGGTAAAGGCCCGACGAAGCGTCATGAGTTTTTCTATTGGACTGATGACGGTGATCTCGCCGGGCTTCGCTACGACCAGTGGAAAATTGTATTCATGGAACAGCAAGCCCACGGCTTGGGAGTCTGGCAGCAGCCGTTAGTTACTCTACGCGCGCCGAAGATTTTTAATCTACGTACAGACCCGTTTGAGCGGGCGGACTATGAGTCCGGCTCATATGACAAGTGGTACGTCGAGCGTGTATTTGTGTTTGCTCCAGCGATTGCAATCGTGGGACAGCACTTAACCACATTCCAGCAATTTCCACCGCGCCAGCCACCAGGAACCTTCAACGTCGGTCAAGCCTTGAAGAAGCTAACTGAACAGCCTGGCAATGATTGACCTGGCCTCCGATTAATCCGCCCGTTGAATCGTGCGCCTAATTCGCTTCAATGCTGCCCAATGCGCGAGGGACATCAATGCGGAGAGTTGCCCATGATTGAAACTGGTAAAGCCAGTATAGCCATAGTTCTGGCGACGTGTGGACTGCTCTTCTGGGCGTGTAACCCCGCTGCGGCCGCCGTTCACATCGAAGGCCAGGTCCAAGCGGGCGGCGGTCCAATCGCAAATTCCACCGTCACCTTATGGGAAGCAAATACGGGCGATCCCAAACAACTGGCTCAAACACAAACCGGTAGTGACGGACGTTTTGAACTTGGCACTGATGAAACGCCAGGCGCGGATGTCAGTCTATATTTGGTTGCCAAAGGTGGCGTGGCCACGGTCAACAAGGGCAGCAGCGACAATCCAGCCATCGCCCTGCTGACGGTGTTGGGCAATGCGCCCCCGGACAAGGTCGTTATCAACGAGATGACTACCGTGGCGTCGGTGTGGACGAACAATCAGTTTCTCGATGGCACCACGATCAAGGGTCATGCGCTCGGCCTGCGCGTCGCCGCCGGCAATGTGCTGAACTTCGTTGATCTTCAAACGGGCGGCTGGGGCGTCGCTATTGAAGACCCCCTCAACAGCGGCCAGACGCCGACAATGGCCAATTTTGCGACGCTGGCCGACCTGCTCGCGGGTTGCACCACGCGGGTTAATGCCGATGCTTGCAGCAATCTCTTTGCGGCGGCCACGGCTCCAAACGGCAAAGTGGCCACCGACACGCTGGCGGCGGCTCAGTCCATCGCCCGCATTTCTTGGTACCAGCCAGAAAAGCTCTTTGCTCTTCTAGACCAATTCTACCCGGTCCCGAATGGCAAGAACCTGCGACCTGTTCCATTCATGCCATACCTGAACTGGGCACCCAGTGCTTGGGTGCTGCCACTTAAGTTCGACGGCGGTGGCTATCGTGCGGGCGGCGGGGCCATGTTCGACAGCGAGGGCAACCTCTGGGTTGCCGACAACTTCACGGTCGGTTGGCAGGGGCAAGATAGCCTATGGCAGGGTCACGCGACCAAGTTTGCACCGAACGGCCGCCCTATCTCACCAAATATTACCGGCTTCACTGGCGGCGGGATGGAAGGCGGCACCTTTGGCGCGGCTGTCGATGCCAAGGATGACGCTTGGTTCACCACTTATGGCAGTAGGGCGATTGCGGTGTTCGACAAGAACGGCAAGCCTCTGACGCCCCCAGAGGGGATTACCTTCGATGGCAAGCTCGGGCTGATGCAGGGAATTATCGTTACGCCGAGCGGCGATGTCTGGGTCCTTGGCGTCGAAAAGAGGCAACTCGTCCACTTCCCCAAGGGCGATCTGACCCAGGGCCGGATCGTTTGCGAGGGCGACAGCGCAGAGCCTTGTAAGTCGTTTCTGGCGCCATTTCACCTCGCCATCGACCAGCAGGACCGTATCTGGGTGTCCAACGGCAACGACAAGGTCACTCGCTTTCCCGCTGCTGATCCGAGCAAGGTTGAGAACTTCAAGACTGGGATCAACAACAGCGGTCTTAACATCGACAGCCAAGGCAACGTTTGGGTCACCAACCGGTTCGGCACCGGGCTACTGGGAATGATGCATCTGATCGACATGGGGGCACGCCTGAAACTCGATGGTGTGACTTCGGCTGCCGACTTCCTAACGAAGACGATGTCTGAACAAAAAGGTGACGCTGGCAGCGTCACGCTGCTGAAACCAGACGGCACTCAATTTCCGGGCTCTCCGTTTAAGGGCGGCGGCCTTCCGGGGCCGTGGGCGGTGGCAGTGGATGGCAACGACAATGTCTGGATTTCCAACTTCGCGATGCCTAGCAGTCCGATTGTGCAGCTATGCGGCGCTCGCACCGAGAACTGCCCACCCGGCTTCAAGACTGGCGACCAGATTTCACCGCCCGGCGGCTACGTTGGTGGCGGCCTACAGATGCAAGTCGATATCAACATCGATCCTGCCGGCAACGTTTGGGTGACGAACAACTGGCAGGACGTAGACACTTGCTATGGCAAGCCTCCCGAGGCGCTGTCTACGCGCTGCGGCGGCCAAGGCGTTGTAGTTTTCTACGGCATGGCCAAGCCGGTGCGTGTGCCGCAGATCGGACCTGTGCGACAACCGTAGGGAACTGATGAACACCGAACTTTTTTGAATGGTTGTCGATGTTTTCCAGCCCGTTGATGGAATAATCCGGCGGTGCTCCCGCCCCGCCAACATTGAGACGATGCCCAGAGGTCGCAGACGCCATAAGAAACCAAACGTTCGCACGCAAAGGGCGCTGACGACGGAACGCGATCTGCCACACATCGTCGAGATTGAGCTGCCATCGAGCGGTCTCAATACTCAAATGAACCGCGAGATGGTGACCTTTCATCGCCTGCATAACATCCGACCTCGCTTTGGGCGCAGAAGGGCGCGAGCTGGTAAACACTATTGTCGCTGGTGCTTCTCCAATCCGGGAATTGCTGACCTGTTTCGAGAACAGTTCGGAGGAGCGCGCGTGAGGAACGAGCCATAGGCATTCGATGCCGCTTTGGGTCACGAACAGCCGCGCCGATCATTGGCTGCCGTGTCCGGTCTTCCCCGAAAGCGGCCGCGCCACTCGTCCGCCACTAGGGCCGTTGAGGGCCAAAAGCAGACATTCTCGCCGTTATTCGGCCGTCGCGGTTTCGTGAACACATTTCACGCGTGATTGATGCCAGACTTAAATCGGGGCAAGTCGATTACGCCAAGCGCGACGCGACGTTCCACGTAAGACGGTCTGAGCTTTATCCAACCCCTACATGATTGGAGTTTCGGCATGAACATCACCCGCCGCACCGCAACAGTGGGCAGTCTGAGCCTTCTCGCTGGCTCATCATTCAGCACAATTAGCCGCGCTGAATTTGGCGAGGGTTTGCGAGACATCGGCGAAGGTCTCGACGACTTTGTGCTGGCCCAGGATGCCTACATCTACGGTTATCCGCTGGTGACCATGGAGTACACCCGGAGGATCATGACGAACGTGGCAGCCGCCGGGGGCACCCGAGCGCCGATGGGCCAATTCGCCAAAGCGCGTCAGTATCCGGACGCTTCGTTCCGTGACGTGACCGCGCCCAATGCCGATACCCTCTACACGCTGGCTTGGATCAACGTCGGCAAGGAGCCGTGGGTCCTCGGCATACCGGACATGAAGGATCGCTACTTCCTGTTCCCCATGTTGGACGGATGGACCGACGTGTTCCAAGTGCCGGGCAAGCGC
>Ga0210394_10003771_pt1 | contig 18466 bp, 15 predicted proteins | sample IncBWC12MmetaG_FD_160121 | JGI IMG/M metagenome (GOLD analysis project Ga0210394, IMG submission 160121) | Forest soil microbial communities from Barre Woods Harvard Forest LTER site, Petersham, Massachusetts, United States - Inc-BW-C-12-M | ecosystem: Environmental > Terrestrial > Soil >... | reverse complement strand
CTCGAATCCTCCTGGCCGCCCGCACCGGTGCCGCGCCTGGCGGCGCGTGCGGCCGTGATTCGCACGCAGCCCAACGAGCCGGGAAAATTCGCCGAAGAGCGCTGCGCCGCGGCTCCGTTTCTTTCGGCCGAAGCCGCCACACTCCTGGTCGAGCGCGCGGTCGAGCACCTGGTGCTCGATGTGCCGTCCGCCGATCGCGCCGGCGACGATGGCGCACTGACCGCGCATCGCATTTTCTTCGGGCTTCCGGCCGGCAGCACGCAGCTGGCGCAGTCGCGCCGTCGCGCCTGCACGATCACCGAGCTGGCCTATGTCGACGATGCGATTGCCGACGGCTGGTATCTGCTGGCACTGCACGCACCGGCCATCGCCGGCGACGCCGTACCGTCGCGGCCGATGCTGTACCCGCTGCGGGCGGCTTGAGCGCACATGCCCGAGCTGCGCCAGGCCGAGCTCGACTCCGGACGCGCCTGGGCACGTGCGCAGGACGAGCGTGATCCCCTGCGTGCACTGCGCGCGCGCTTCGCGCTGCCGCGCGGCGCCGACGGCCGGGAGCTGATCTATCTTTGCGGCCATTCACTCGGGCCGGCACCGATTGATGCCCGCGCCATGATCGAGGCGGAGATCGCGGACTGGGAGCGATTGGGCGTGCTCGGGCACGAACAGGCGCGCCTGCCATGGATCGGTTACGCCGAGCAACTGCAGCCGCCGCTGGCCGAGCTGTGCGGCGCCGAGCGGCAGGAAGTGGTGGCCATGAATTCGCTCAGCGGCAACCTGCACCTGCTGCTGGCCAGTTTTTATCGTCCCACCGGCGAGCGTCGGGCGCTGCTGATCGAAGCCGGCGCGTTTTCGTCCGACCGCCATGTCGTGGCGGCCCAGATCGCCTGGCACGGCCTCGATCCAGCGACCGAGCTGATCGAGCTGGCGCCGCGTCCGGGCGAGGATTGGCTGCGCGCCGATGACATCGAGCGGCAGATTGCGACGCTGGGACCCAGGCTGGCGCTGGTGCTGTGGCCGGGTGTGCAGTATCGCAGCGGTCAGGCATTCGATCTCGGCCGCATCGTGCGCGCCGCTCACGCCGCCGGTGCGCGCGCCGGCTTCGATCTGGCGCATGCCATCGGCAACGTGCCCCTGGCACTGCACGACCATGACGCCGATTTCGCCGCCTGGTGCAGCTACAAATACCTCAACGGCGGCCCCGGCGCGGTCGGCGGCGCATTCGTGCACCGGCGCCATTTTGCCGACGCGGCGATACCGCGGTTGGCGGGCTGGTGGGGCCACGACCCTGGGACGCGCTTCGAGATGCGTCCTGAATTCGACCCGGCGGCCGGCGCCGCGGGTTGGGCGATCAGCAATCCGCCGATTTTTTCGACTGCGCCGCTGCGCGCTTCGTTGCCGTTGTTCATCGAAGCGGGCATGCCGGCGCTGCGTCGCAAGTCCGTGGCGCTGACGACGTACCTCGAATCGCTGATACGGCAGCTGGCGGCAGACGAGCTGGCGGTGATCACCCCGGCCGATCCGGCGCAGCGCGGCTGCCAGCTGTCGCTGCGCATTCGCGCCGGCGCGCACCGCGGCCGCGCCGTGTTCGATGCACTGCGTCGCGACGGGGTGGTGTGCGACTGGCGCGAGCCCGACGTCATTCGCCTGGCGCCGGCTCCGCTCTACAACGGTTTCGAGGACGTGCTGAGCGCGGCGTCGCGGCTGTCCGAAATCGTTCACGCCTGATGCACGGCCGATGCCCGACTTCACGCTGATAGGTGCCGGTCCGGTCGGCACGCTGATGGCGCTGATGTTGGCCCAACGCGGCCGCAGCGTGCGGCTGATCGAGCGCCGCGCCGATCCGCGCCAGACGCCGCCCGAGCGCGGCCGCTCGATCAATCTGGCGTTGGCCGCGCGCGGTCTCGCTGCGCTCGAGCATGCCGGCCTCGCGGCGGCGGTAGCACCGGCCTTGCTGCCGATGTCCGGCAGGATGCTGCACGATGAACGCGGTGCACTGCAGTTCCTGCGCTACGGGCAGAACGAAAACGAGATCATCTACGCCGTCGGCCGCGAGCGGCTCAACCGCCTGCTGATCGAGGCGGCCGCCCGCTGCGAGGGCATCGAGCTGCGCTTCGAAACGCGCTGCCTCGACGTCGATCCGGGCGCCGGCCGAGTAACGCTGCGCGCTGAACCCAGCGGCCGTGACTTCGAGGAGCCGTTCGAGGTACTGCTGGGCACCGATGGCGCCGGTTCGGCCGTGCGCACGGCGCTGGCCACGCGCGGTCTGCTGCGCGCCCACGAATCCCCGCTGGAGCACGACTACAAAGAGCTCGCGGTTCCCGCCGCCGCCGACCGTGCCGGTGGCTTCGTGTTCGAGCCACAGGCACTGCACATCTGGCCGCGCGGCGGCTACATGCTGATCGCGTTGCCGAACACCGATGCCAGTTTCACGGCGACGCTGTTCCTGTCGCGCCACGGTGATCCGAGCTTCGAACGGCTGAGCAGCGGCGGTGCCGTACGGCGCCTGTTCGAATCGCAGTTCGCCGACGCCGCGGCCGCGATTCCCGATCTGACGCAGCAGTTTGCAACTCACCCGCAAAGCCGGCTCGGCACCTTGCACTGCGAGCGCTGGCAGTTCGAGGGTCGCATCCTGCTGCTTGGCGATGCGGCGCATGCCATCGTGCCATTTCACGGCCAGGGCTTGAACTGCGGATTCGAGGATTGCCGCCTGCTCGATCAATTGCTGGATGACGGTGCGGCCAACGAGCCGCGCGCACGCGCGGCGCTGTTCGCGCGCTTCGAGCGCGAGCGCCGGCCCGATACCGAGGCCATCGCCGCCATGGCGCTCGAGAACTACGAGGAGATGCGCGACGCCGTGCGTTCGCCGCAATTCGCGCGCCGCCAGGCACTGGCGGCGCAGCTCGAGCGGCGCTTCCCGGGGCGCTTCATTCCGCGCTACTCGATGGTCATGTTCCATCCCGAAATTCCATACGCCGAGGCGCAACGTCGCGGCGAGGCGCAGCAGCGCGTACTCGATGCGCTGCTGGCCAACCCGGAGCGACCCGAGGTCGAGCCGCTGCTGCAACGGGCGGGGCTGTAGAATGGGACGCGGGCGCGAACGTCGCGCCGCACTGGAGCGATCATGAATGCCAAGTTGAATGCGCTGCCGGACACCGATTCGCTGTGGATGCCCTTTACCGCGAACCGTCAGTTCAAGGCGGCGCCGCGCCTGCTGGTCGGCGCCAGCGGCATGTACTACACCGCCCGCGATGGACGGCGCGTGCTCGATGGCACCGCCGGCCTGTGGTGCGTGAATGCCGGCCACTGCCGCGCGGAGATCGCCGAGGCGATTGCACGCCAGGCCCGCGAGCTCGACTACGCGCCGGGTTTCCAGATGGGTCACCCGCTGGCATTCGAGGCCGCGAGCCGCGTCGCGCGCATCATGCCGACCGGACTCGACCGCATCTTCTTCACCAACTCGGGTTCCGAGTCGGTCGATACCGCCCTGAAGATCGCACTGGCCTACCATCGCGCGCGCGGTGAATCGCAGCGCCACCGTTTCATCGGACGCGAACGGGGCTACCACGGTGTCGGCTTCGGCGGCATCTCGGTCGGCGGCATCGCCGCCAACCGCAAACCGTTCAGCGCCAACCTGATGCCCGGCGTCGATCATCTGCCACACACGCTCAATGTCGCCGAAGCGGCCTACTCGCGCGGACAGCCTGCGTGGGGGGCTCACCTGGCCGACGAGCTCGAGCGCATCGTCGCGCTGCATGACGCCTCGACCATCGCTGCCGTGATCGTCGAGCCGCTGGCGGGCAGCACCGGCGTGCTGGTGCCGCCGCGCGGCTACCTGGAGCGCCTGCACGCGATCTGCGCGCGCCACGGCCTGCTGCTGATCTTCGATGAGGTGATCACGGGCTTTGGCCGCCTCGGCGCCGCGACCGCCAGCGAATTCTTCGGTCTCAAGCCCGACGTCATCACGCTCGCCAAGGGCATCAACAACGCGTCGGTGCCGCTGGGCGCGGTCGCCGTCAACCGCAGCATCTACGATACCGTGGTGAACGCCGCCAGCCCCGACAGCATCGAGCTGTTTCACGGCTACACCTATTCGGCCCATCCGGTCGCGGCCGCGGCCACGCTGGCCGCGCTCGATATCTATCAGCGCGAAGGGTTGTTCGAGCGCGCCAAATCGCTGTCAGCGACGTTCGAGCAGGCTGCGCACGCACTGCGCGGCGCGCCGCACGTGTGCGACATCCGCAATCTCGGCCTGGTGGCGGGGATCGAGCTCGAGCCGCGGGACGGCCGACCCGGCAGCCGGGCCTACGAGGTGTTCCTGCGCTGTCTCGAGCGTGGCGTGCTGATCCGCTACACGGCTGACACACTGGCGTTTTCGCCGCCGCTGATCGTCGAGCCGGCGCAGATCGAACAGATATTCGCCACGGTAGGAGAGGCGTTGCGGAACACCGCCTGAGCACAGCCGCACGATGCTGCTGCTGTACCTCAAGACGATATTCCGGCAGTTGCTGCTGCCACCGGCCGGGCCGTTGCTGCTGGCAATCGCAGGGTTGTTGCTGCTGCAACGACGTCCGCGGCTCGGGCGTACGCTGGTGGCGATCGGCCTGGGATCTTTGTGGCTGCTGGCAACCCCGGTGATCGCCGGCGCGATCACACGACTGGCGGAGCATTACCCGGCGCTCGATCTGGCCCGACTCGATGGGGCGCAGGCCATCGTGATCCTGGGCGGCGGCGGGGCACGCACCTGGGCACCCGAATACCGCGGCCCGGCCGCCGCAGCGGAGCTGCTCGAGAAACTCAGCTACGGCGCGTACCTCGCCCGGCACACCGGCCTGCCCATTCTCGTCACCGGCTACGGCATCGAGGCGGATGCGATGCGCGCAACCCTGCGGCAGAACTTCGATCTCACACCGCGCTGGATCGATGCGCAGGCCTTCGATACCTATGAGAACGCGCGCAACGCCGCCGCAATGCTCAAGCGCGACCGCATCGAGCGGATCATCCTGCTGACGCGCGCCACGCACATGCGCCGTTCGGTCAACGAGTTTTCCGCCACCGGACTCGCGGTCGTGCCGGCGCCGATCGGAATCCACACGCACGAGCCGACGCACGCCTGGGATTTCATACCGAGCACCGAGGGACTGCGCATGTCGTACGAAGTGTTGTACGAGCTCATGGGCGAACCGGTGCGCTGGCTGTTTGCCACGCTGAACCTGCGCCGGCAGCAGACAGGCCGTGGGAGCGCGTCTGGAGTAATCGCCAGGTAACCGAAGGTTGCCGCATCGGTCACCACCCGCGCAAAGCCAAGAGGATGCTGGCTGCATGGTGCGAATATAATGTGCGAAATGGCAGACCCGCCATCGTCACGTATCGCTACCAATCGCTGCATGGCCATTCTGATCGCCTCCACTATGCTCGGCGGGAATGCGCCGGCAGCGGACCTGGCACTGCCCGCGGACAATCCGTTTGCACGCCCCAGTCCACTGCCCTATCAATTCCCGCCATTCGATCGCATCCGCGATAGCGACTTCGGGCCGGCCTACGCGGCGGGCATGGCCATGCAATGCGCCGAAATCACGGCCATCGCCGGCAGTCCGGAGCCACCGAGTTTCGAGAATACGATCGTCGCGCTCGAGCGCAGCGGCCAGGTGCTGACCCGTGTCAAGCGCGTATTCGAGAATCTCGCCGTCTCCAACAGTGATCCCGTGATCCTCAAGCTCGAGGACGAGCTGGCGCCGAAGCTCGCGGCTCATGCCGATGCCATCCATTTCGACGCGACCTTGTTTGGCCGCATCGAGGCCCTCTATCGCGCGCGCGCGCAGCTGCCCCTCGACGCCGAGTCGCGCCAGCTGCTGCTGCGGTATCACGTCGAGTTCGTGCGTGCCGGAGCGCGTCTCGGCGCGGCCGACAAGGCGCAGTTGAGCCGTCTCAATCAGGAGCTTGCCGCGCTGACCACGCGCTTCCGCCAGAACGTGCTCAAAGCCGGCGCCGACGCGGCGATCGTAGTCGACGACATCGCGCAGCTCGACGGCCTCTCGAGTGCGCAGATCGATGCGGCCGCCGCCGCCGCCCGCAGCCGCGGGTTCGAGGGCCGCTGGCTGATTGCGCTCGATAACACCACCACACAGCCGCTGCTGGCGCAGCTCAGGTATCGGGCATTGCGCGAACGGCTCTATCGCGCCTCGGTCACGCGTGCACGGGATGGCGCTTGCGACAACACCCGCATCATCGCGCGAATCGTCAAGCTCCGTGCCGAGCGCGCGCATCTGCTCGGCTATCCGAGCCATGCTGCTTACGTGCTCGAGGATCAGGACGCGCACGACTCCGATGCCGCCGAACGGCTGCTGCGGCAGATCGGGGCCTCGGCGCTGCAGTCCGCCCGGCGCGATGCGGCCGAGCTGCAGCGCCTGATCGTTGCGCGCGCCACGGCCGAACATCGCCCGAGCTTTACACTGCAACCGTGGGACTGGCCGTACTACGCCGAGCAATTGCGGCGACAGCGCTTCGATTACGACAGTGAACAGGTCAAGGACTACTTCGAGCTCAGTCGCGTGCTCCAGGACGGCGTGTTCTACGTTGCGCACGAGCTTTACGGCCTGAGTTTCAAACAGCGGAGCGACCTGCCGGTCTACCATGCGGATGTGCGCGTGTTCGAGGTACTGGACGCCGACGGCTCGCCGCTGGCTCTATTCCTGGCCGACTACTACGCGCGCGCCAATAAGCAGGGCGGCGCCTGGATGGACAATTTCGTCGGCCAGTCCAGGCTTTTGGGCATGAAGCCCGTGGTCATCAATAATCTGAACCTGACCAAGCCCGCGCCGGGTGAACCGACGCTGCTGAGCTTCGATGAGGTCCGGGGTTTGTTCCACGAGTTCGGGCATGCTCTGCACGGCATGCTCTCGAATGTCGAATATCCGCTGCTGTCGGGCACCAACGTGCCGAACGACTTCGTCGAGTACCCGTCGCAGTTCAACGAGATGTGGGCGCGGGAACCGGCCGTCGTGGCGCACTTCGCCCGCCACTGGCAGAACGGCGCGCCGCTGCCGCCGGGCCTGCTCAGGACCATCATCGCATCACGGAACTTCGATGAGGGTTACAGGACCAGCGAATATGTGCAGGCCGCACTGATCGACCTGGCTTGGCATGAGCTGAGCGCGGCGCAGACACCGGATGCCGGTCGAGTCGCGGCATTTGACGATATGGCGCTCGAGGCCCGCGGGCTGGCGTTCGCATCGGTGCCGCCGCGCTACCATTCGACGTATTTCCTGCACATCTTCGCCGGCAATTACTCGGCCGGCTACTACGCCTATCTCTGGAGCGAGATCCTGGCGCGCGACACCGGCGCATGGCTGCATGCGCACGGCGGATTGAACCGCGCCAACGGCGCCACGCTGCGTGCCAAAATTCTCTCGCGCGGGCACAGCGAGGACGTGCAGCGTCTGTTCGAGGAATTCTACGGCGGTCCGCCGGACATCGCGCCGCTGCTCGAATACCGCGGGCTCAATTGAAGTCGCGCTGCACACGACGCTCGAGCGTCAGGAAGCTCATGGCGTAGGCGTGGTGCGCATCCGCCGGATGCTCGCGCCGCTCGAGCTCGCGCCAGTCAGCCGCGATCCAGGGCGGAAAATAGACGTCGCCTTCGAATTCGCCGTGCACGCGCGTCAGGTAAAGCCGCTGCGCGCGGGGCAGCGCCTCGGCGTACAACGCAGCGCCGCCGATCACGCAGAGCTCGGCGGCGTCCGCCACGAGTGCCAATGCAGCATCGATGCTGCCCACGGCCTCGACCTCTTCGGGCAGCGCAGGCGAGCTGCGCGTCAGCACCAGGTTGCGCCTTCCGGGCAGCGGCCGGCCGATCGACTCGAAGGTGCGCCGTCCCATCAGCACCGGCTTGCCGAGCGTAACCGATTTGAAGAATTTGAGATCATCCGGCAGGTGCCACGGTAGCGCCCCTCCCCGGCCAATGACGCCGTTCTCGGCTACCGCAACCACCAGCGCGATGCGCGATCCCATACGGCTCTCAAAGCTCGACCTGCGTCGCCAGCACGATCACGCGACGCTCGGGCATGCGGAAGAATTCCACTGCCTGCGTGTTGCTACGTTGCATGACCGCAAACAGCCGCCGGCGCAAGCCCTCGTATCCGCCGCGCGGCCGCGGTGCCACCAGGTGCCAGCCGAGAAAGAACGAGCAGTCCTGGCCGAACAGCTTCAGCCCGCGCACTCGGCACTGCTTGAGCGCCTCGCTCACGTCGGGCGTCTCCATGAAGCCGAAGCGCGCAGTGATCGTGTAGATCTCGGGCATCAGTGTCGCGATGCGGACCCGATCGGCCGGATCCTGGCGCGGTGAGCGCGTGATCTCGACGTTCAGAAACACGATCCGCTCGTGCGCGACGTGATTGTGCTCGAGATTACGCAACAGCGCGGTCGGCACGTGATCGGGATCACTGGCCAGGAACACGGCGGTTCCCGGCACGCGCGCTACGTCGGCCAGCAGCTTCGGCAACTGCGACAGTGGTACCGCCACCGAGCGCAACGCCCGTCGCAGCAGCCGCCGGCCGCTGCGCCAGATCATGAAGACGAAGAACAGCACGCTCGCGAGCGTCAGGGGCACCCAGGCGCCCTGCGAAAATTTCGTCAGGTTTCCCGTGAGGTAGACCAGATCAACCAGCATCAGCGGACCGAACACCGCGGCCACGCGCCAATGCGGCCAGCGCCACTGCGCCAGGGCGAGCTGCGCACCGAGCAGCGTGGTGATGAACATGGTGCCGGCGACCGCGGCGCCGTAAGCGGCGCCCAGTGCATCCGAGGAGCGGAAGCCGAGCACGAACAGACACACCGCCAGCAGCACCAACCAGTTCACGGCCGGCACATAGATCTGGCTGTGCTCGCGCGCCGAGGTCTGCCGGATGCGCAGCCGCGGCAACAGGTCGAGCTGGATGCACTGGCGCGTTACCGAGAAGGCACCCGTGATCGTGGCTTGCGAGGCAATGATCGTGGCCGCAGTGGCCAGCACGACCATCAAGGGCAGCATGCTCACCGGCACCAGCTGGTACAGCGGCAGATGCGCCGCTTCGGGCCGGTCCAGAATCAGGGCGCCCTGACCAAAATAGTTCAGCACCAGCGCCGGCCACACCACGAAGAACCAGGCTACGCGAACCGGTCGCTTGCCGAAGTGGCCCATGTCCGCATACAGCGCTTCGCCACCGGTCATCGCCAGGAACACGCCACCCAGAATCGCGAGCGCAACGCCCGGCCGCTGCAGCAGCAGCAACACCCCGTAGCTCGGGCTCAGCGCCGCGAGCACCGAAGGGTGCCGCAGCATCGCCTGCACTCCCGTGACCGCCAGCACGATGAACCACAGCGCCATGATCGGCCCGAACAGTCGCCCCACGCGCTCGGTGCCGCGATGCTGGATTGCAAACAGCGCGATGATGATCAGCAGTGTCACCGGCACCACGGCCTTGGCCGTATCAGGATTCAGATTTTCGAGTCCCTCGACTGCGCTCAGCACCGAGATTGCCGGCGTTATCAGCGCATCGCAGTAGAACAGCGCCGCGCCAAGCGCCGCCAGCATGACGATGGTTCGCTGCCAACGCGTCCCGGCCGTCAGAGTGCGCTCGACCAATGCGAACAGCGACAGGATGCCGCCCTCACCGTCGTTGTCGGCGCTCATGATCAACACCACGTACTTGAGCGTGACCACGACCAGCAGGCTCCAGAAGATCAGCGACAGCACTCCCAGTATTGCCAGCCGATCCATCGGCGCCCCGGTGGCATTGAGCGAGGCCTCGAGCGCGTACAAAGGACTCGTGCCGATGTCGCCGTACACCACGCCCATGGCGCCGATCACCGCAGCGCGCGTCAGTTGCTTGGATTTCACGTTGTCTTGGGGCGCAGCTTGCGTCTCGGCGGCCACAGCATCGAGCCGCGGCAGCGGCTTGCGCCGCAGCGGCAGGCGTAGATGTCATCCACGTTCGGCGGATCCTCCCGGTCGCGCCCGATCTGGTAGTCGTAAGTCAGCTCGTCGCCGGGCTGAATGGTCCGCACGGCTTCGATGAACACGCGCCGATCGTCGATCACCGATTCGCAATTGGGGTCGCAGGAGTGATTGATGAACCGTGCATCGTTGCCGTTGGCTCCGCCGTCGATGACTATTCCACGGTCGACGATGAACAGGAAGGTGTGATTGTCTTCTACGCGCTTGTGATCGTAGCGTCGGTCCGCGTCGCGATGCGACACACGATCGCCGAGATACTCGATGATGCGCGTGCCCTTGCGGATGCGTCGCAGCGCGAACGCGCCCCGTCCGTGCAGCCGCGAGCGGTATACCCGTATCATGTCGCAGCGGGCCGGAATCGCCGCGACCGCACCGGCCTTTGCACCGGGCCCGGCTGCGGGCCTGCGCTTGGATCGCTTCTGCTTCTTACGCTCGCGGCTCATGATCCGAGTCTGTCCAGGAACAAACGCGAATTGTACCGACAGGCAGGGTCCGGGTGGGTGGGTTATTGGCGGATTGGGAGGCGAGATGCTCAAAATCCGACCTTGGACGCACTGCTTCGGCACGCTGAAGCGCGCCGCGCCTGCGCGCGCCCCTGCGCTTACCTGGCGATCGGCGCGGGAATATGCGGATGCGGCTCGTAGCCGGAAATCTCGATATCGGCGTACTGGTAGTCGAATATCGAGGGCGGCTTGCGCGCGAACGTCAGCTTCGGCAGTGCCCGCGGCTCGCGCGTCAGCTGCAGATGCGCTTGCTCGAGATGATTGGCATACAGGTGCGTGTCACCGAGCGAATAGATCACCTCGCCAGCTTCGAGATCACACTGCTGCGCGAGCATGCAGGTCAGAAATGCCGTGCTGGCGGCGTTGTACGGCAGCCCCAGATAGACGTCGCAGCTCCGCTGCGACAGCATGCAGCTCAGGCGTCCATTGACGACATAGAACTGGTACATGACGTGGCAGGGCGCCAGCGCCATGCGCCCCTGCTCGGCATTGCGCCGCGGCGTTTGCGATTCGTCCGGCAGATAGGCGACGTTCCAGGCGTTGATGATATGGCGCCGGCTGTCGGGCCTGGCGCGAATGCCTTTGACCAGCGCCGCGACCTGATCGATCGACTCGCCCGCGGGTCCCTTCCAGGCGCGCCACTGCGCGCCGTAGACCGGCCCGAGCTCGCCGTCGGCGCTCGCCCACTCGTTCCAGATCGATACGCCATGCTCGGTCAGAAACCGGATATTGGTGTCGCCGCGCAGGAACCACAACAGCTCGTACACGATCGATTTGACGTGCAGGCGCTTGGTGGTGAGCAGCGGAAAGCCCTCACTCAAATCGTGACTGAACATGCGGCCGAACACCGACAGTGTGCCGGTGCCGGTGCGATCGCTCTTGCGCTGGCCGTTTTCGAGAATATCGCGCAGCAGCCGCAGATATGCCTGATCGATGCTCATCGCACGCGCATCAGGTCAGCGGCGCGAAGTTGCCGGAAGGCGCGCGCTGCTGGTAAGCGAACAGCATCATTGCAATACCGAGCGCGAGCATCGGCAACGACAGCAGCTGCCCCATCGTGAACCAGCCGCCGGCCAGGTAGCCGATCTGTGCATCGGGCTCGCGCACGAATTCGACCGCGATACGCGCCACGGAATAGCAGATCAGAAACAGTCCCGATGGCGCGTAGCGGGGTCGCGGCCGGTTGGTGTAGAACCAGAGGATGGTAAAGAGCACCAGCCCCTCGAGCGTGGCCTCGTAGAGTTGGGACGGATGTCGCGCCACCGCGGGGCCCCCGTTCGGGTCCGGCACCAGCAGGGCCCATGGCACGTCGGTGGCGCGTCCCCACAACTCTCCATTGATGAAATTTCCAAGCCGACCGAAGAACAGGCCCACACCAGGCAGCGGCACGGTGAAGTCGAACACGTCGCCGATGCGCCGGCCGCGCTGGCGCGCAAACAGTACCGCAGCGGTGATGACCCCGAGCATGCCGCCGTGGAAGGACATGCCGCCTTCCCAGATCTTGAGCGGGTAGAGCCAATCGCCGCGCCACATGCTCGTTCCGTAGAACAGCACGTAACCGATTCGACCACCGAGAATGACACCGAGCATTGCGTAGAACAGGAAGTCGTCGACGTCGGATGGCTTCCAGGTCGAATCAGGCCGCGCGGCGCGGCGGCGCGCGAGCCACCAGGCTGCGCCGAATCCAACCAGGTACATGACGCCGTACCAGTGGATCTGCAGCGGACCGAGACTGAGCGCAATTGGATTGATGTGCGGATAGCGGAGCATGCGCCGATTCTACCGTCAGCAACTCATTCGCGCGTGGCGCGGCAGAAAAATGCCTTCAGATAGCGGGTCTCGGGAATCGCGGGATGAACCGGATGATCCGGCGCCTGTCCGCCGCTGTGCAGAATCTGCACGAAGCGGCTGGTATGGCGCGCGGCCGATTGAATCAGTGTGACGAGCTCGTCCGGCGCCAGATGGTAGGAGCACGAACAGCTCACCAGCAGTGCATCGCGCTCGAGCAGCCGCATTGCGAGCTGATTGAGCTTGCGATACGCGGCCTGTCCGCGCGCAATATCCTTTTTGCGCTTGATGAATGCCGGCGGATCGAGAACGATGGCATCGAACCGCTCGCCGGCGCGCATCAGCTCATCGAGCACCTCGAAGGCATCTCCGCGCTTGACCGCGACACTGACGCCATTGGCCGCTGCGTTGCGCGCCGCCACCGCCAGCGCCGCCTCGGAGGCATCGACGCAGAGCGCACTGACGGCGCCATGCGACAGCGCCGCGATCGCCCAGGCGCCGGCATAGCTGCAGACATCCAGCACCCGCGCTCCCCGCGGCAGCAGCGCACGCCACTGCTCGCGGTTGGCGCGTTGATCGTAGAACCAGCCGGTCTTCTGCGCGGCCGCCAGCGGCACGGTGAAGGTCAGTCCCGATTCGAGCACCCGCAGCTCGTCCGGCGCGCGTCCGATCGGCGTCAGCACCTGACGCGGCAGCTGCTCGAGTTCGCGCGCGGCGCTGTCGTTCTTCCACATCAGCACCCGCGGTGCGAGCACCGCCACCACCGCGGCCTCGATCTCGCCCCGCAACGCCTCCATGCCCGCGGTCGCAATCTGTCCAACGACGACATCGCCGTAACGGTCGAGCACCAGCCCCGGCAAGCCGTCGGACTCACCGAACACCCAGCGATAGTAAGGTGCCGCGCAGAGCCGCTCGCGCAACGCGAGTGCCAGCTTCAAGCGATGTATCAGCAGCGATCGATCCGCCGGCTGAACCAGGCTCCGGCTCAGGATTCGGGCGCATATCAGCGCGTGCGGATTAACGTAGGCGTAGCCCAGAAACTGCTCGCGATCGGACAGCACTCGTACCATTGCGCCGACCGCGAGCGCGGTCAGCGGCGTGGCCTCGGTATCGACCTCGTTCGAGAACACCCACAAATGGCCGGCACGCAACCGCCGATCCTCGCCTCGCTTGAGCCGCAGCGGCGGCAGCTCGGCAGCCGCATCCGGCGCGGATTGAATTTCAGCGTGCACTGACATCGGGCGTGGGCTCGTTCCGCTATATTGAGGCGCCATTTTACTGGAAATCCGACCTGCACCGATGAATCAGCTCGAGCATCAGTCGAGCCCGTATCTGCGCCAGCACGCGCACAATCCCGTCGACTGGCATCCCTGGGGCGCGGCAGCGCTCGAGCGCGCGCGGCGCGAGCGCAAGCCCATCCTGCTCTCGATCGGCTACGCGGCCTGTCACTGGTGCCATGTCATGGCGCACGAATCGTTCGAGGATCCGGCCACCGCGGAGCTCATGAACGCGCTCTACGTCAATGTCAAAGTCGACCGCGAGCAGCGACCCGATCTGGATCGCATCTACCAGCAGAGCCAGCAGATGTTGACCGGCCGCGCCGGCGGCTGGCCGTTGACGATGTTCCTGATGCACGATAACCAGCGGCCCTTTTTCGGCGGTACCTATTTCCCGCGTGAAGCGCGCTTCGGCCTGCCGGCTTTCCGGGATCTCCTGCAACAGGTCTCGGGCTACTATCACAGCCACCTCGACCAGCTGCGAAGCAGCGCGGCGCAACTCACGGCGGCGCTCGCACAGACCAGCGCCGCCAACGGCACCGATGCGGCACTCGACGCGGCGCCGTTGCGCACCGGCCGGGAGCGCCTGCGGCGCAGCTTCGATGAGCAGAACGGTGGCTTCGGCTCAGCGCCGAAGTTTCCGCACACACCCGGACTGACGCTGTTGCTGCGCGACTGGCAGGCCGGCGCCTCGGAGCCGGAGCGCGCGAAGTCGGAGCGGCACATGCTCGAGCTGTCACTGCGAGCCATGGCCGAGGGCGGGATGTTCGATCAGCTCGGCGGCGGCTTCTTTCGCTACGCGGTCGACCAGCGCTGGCAGATTCCACACTTCGAAAAGATGCTGTACGACAACGCCCTGCTGTTGCGCCTGTATGCCGAGGCGGCGCTGGCCCTGGGCCAGCGCCCGCTCGCCGAGACTGCGACTGCGGTTGCCGATTGGATGCTGCGCGAGTTCGGCAACGGCCAAGGCGCCCTGTATTCGAGCCTGGATGCCGATTCGGATGGACACGAGGGCCGCTTCTACGTCTGGCAGCGCGATGAAGTTCAGCGCGCCCTCGAGTCACACGAATGGGCCGTATTCGCGATGCGATTCGGGTTGAATTCGGCGCCGAATTTCGAAGATCAATGGCACCTTCACGTCGCCGCCAGCGTCGAGCAGATCGCCGCGGCCCGGCAGCTGTCGCTCGAACAGGTGCGCGCGGCGCTTGCGGCCGCGCGCCGCAAACTTCTGCAGCTGCGCGTCGCGCGCCTGCGCCCGGCGCTCGATGACAAGGTACTGTGCAGTTGGAACGCGCTCGCGATCACGGGGCTGGCCGTCGCCGCGCGCTGTCTCGGCCGCGATGATTACGCGGTAGCCGCCGACGCCGCGCTTGCGTACCTGCGGCGGGTGCACTGGCAGAACGGCCGACTGCTGGCATCGAGCGTGCGCAACGAAGCGCAGTTCCCAGCCTATCTCGATGATCATGCCTTCCTGCTCGAAGCCATCCTGGAGCTGCAGACCCTGCGCTTCCGACTCGAGGAGCTGCAGTGGGCAATCGATCTGGCCGAGGTGCTGCTGCGGCACTTCGAGGATCGGCGAGCGGGCGGATTCTTCTTTACCGCGGACGATCATGAGGCACTGATCAGCCGGCCGAAATCATTCGGCGATGAATCCGTGCCGGCCGGCAATGCGGTCGCCGCCCGCGCGCTGCTGCGCCTGGGGTATCTGCTGGGCGAACCACGCTATCTGGTGGCGGCTGAACGCGCTTTGCGCGCCGCGTGGCCCGAACTTCATGCTAACCCCGAGTCACAGGCCAGCATGCTGCAGGCGTTGCAGGAATACCTTGAGCCGCCCCAGATCGTGCTGCTGCGTGGTCGGCCTGGTGCGATCGAGCCGTGGCAGACGGCACTCAACGCCGTGTACGCGCCGTGCCGTTGGACGGTCGCGATTGCAGCCGGCATCGCAGGGCTGCCGGAAGCTATCGCCGCCAAGCAGGCCGGCGATAGCGCGCTGGCCTACGTCTGCCGCGGCAGCGTCTGCGGCATGCCGATCGATTCGCTCACGGCCCTGCTCCGGGAGCTCAACATCCAGTCCGGGTAGAGGCAATAGGTTGCGAGTTGCAACCACCGCTGCGCCCGGTTACAGCAGCTTAGCTCCGAGTGGCACGGCGCGATCGGGCACGCAGAGTGCGATTTCGCCGCGTTCGTCGTGAAAACCTGTGACCAGGCATTCGGACATCACTGGGCCGATCTGCTTCTTGGGGAAATTCAGCACCGCGACCACGAGCTTTCCCACCAGCTGCTCGCGCTGGTAGAGCGCGGTGATCTGTGCGCTGGACTTGCGAATACCCAGCTCGGTGCCGAAGTCGACTCGCAGCACATAGGCCGGCTTGCGGGCCTCGGGAAATTCCTCGGCGGAGACGATCCGTCCCACTCGCAACTCGACCTTGAGAAACTCATCCCAGGAAATCAGATCCATGCGGCAACTCCCCGTAGCGCTTCCCCTTAGCATATAAGCCATCCGCTATAGTGATCGCCCCATGACGGTTGCAACCCAAGCCCTGCCGGCGCGCGCCGCCGACGGCCAGCGCGCCCTGATCGCGGCCTGCATCGGCAACCTGCTCGAATGGTACGACTTCACGGTGTATGCACTGTTCGCGACCTATATCGCCGACAGCTTCTTTCCGAGCAGCGATCCGGGCGCGGCGCTGGTCAAGACATTTCTGACTTTCGGCGCCGGATTCGTGGTCCGCCCGCTCGGTGCGATGCTGATTGGCGCCTACGGCGATCGCACCGGGCGCAAGGCCGCCCTCATGCTGACCATCTGGATCATGGCGGCCGGCACGCTGCTGATCGCAGCGGCACCGAGCTACGCCTCGATCGGCGTGTTCGCACCCTGGCTGCTGCTGCTGGGCCGGCTGTTGCAGGGGTTCTCGGCCGGCGGCGAGATCGGCAGCGCGAGCGCCTTCCTGGCCGAGAGCGCCAAGGCCGGCGCTCGTGGCGGTCTGGTTTCCTGGCAGGAGGCCAGCATGGGCATGTCGAACATTCTCGGCGCGCTGGTGGCCTTCACGCTGTCGGCCTCGCTGACCCCCCTCGAGCTGCAGCGCTGGGGCTGGCGGATACCGTTCATCGTCGGACTGTTGATTGCGCCTGCCGGCCTGATGCTGCGCCGATCGCTGCACGAGACACGCGAATTCGAGAGTGAGCGGGCCCGCCGCCGCAGCGCGCCCGCGGCCGCGCGCTCGCCTTTGCGACTGGCGTTTCGCGCCCATGGCGCGGCGCTCGTGGTCGGCTTCGGTCTGTCGATTCTCTGGGCCGTGGCCGTCTATGTGCTCAACATCTACACGCCCGTGTACGTGCAGCATGCCTTCGGCTTCACTGCGCGCCAGGCCTTCGCCGCCTCGCTGGTCGGCAACCTGCTGTTCGTGCTCACCTGCCTCGTGGCCGGCCGCCTGTCCGACCGCGTGGGACGCCGCGCAGTGCTGTCGGCCGGCGCCTGGGGCCTGCTGCTCGCCGTGCTGCCGCTGTATCTGTGGCTGCAGGCCGTGCCGAGCACGGCGGTGCTGATCGCGGTGCAGTCCGCGTTCTGCGTCATGGTCGCGACCTTCGTCGGCGTGGCACCGGCGGCATTGTCTGATCTGTTTCCGACCGCGATCCGGGCCACTGGAATCTCGCTGGTCTACAACGGCGCATTCGTGATCTTCGGAGGATTTGCACCCGCCATCCTGACCTGGTTTACGCGCCAGGCGCACGGCTCCGCGATGGCGCCGGCAGGTTATGTCATGTGCGCAGCCATCGTCGGGCTGATGACGCTGCCGTTCTTCGAGCGCCAGCGCGCTGCGGCCGGTGCCGAGACAGTACAGGTGCCCGCGTGAGTCCGGCGACGCCACCCTGGATCGCGAGCGCGCGCATGTACGCGGTGTCGGTGGCTGCGGCCGAGGCATGGCGCGAACTGCTGTCGCACCTCGCGCGGCGCGCGCGCCTGCCGTTCCAGGTGATCGAGTTCCCCGCACCCGCGCCGATCGCCGATCTCTGGGCGCATCCTCGCAAGGGCGCGGTGTTCATGTGCGGCCTGCCGTTCACACGTTGCGAGCCCTCGCCGTACCTGCTCGCGGCACCCGTGCCCTCCCCGGCGGAATTTCGCGGCCTGCCGCTGTACTGGAGCGAGTTCGTGGTGCATGCCGACAGCCCGCATCGTGCGCTCAGCGATACCTTCGGCGGACGCATCGCCTTCACCAGCACGGAGTCACAATCCGGATTCGCGGCACCGCTGCGGTACCTGTGCAAGGCCGACGGGACGCGGCCCTTGTTCCGGGAAGTCATCGCGCCACAGGTGACACCCCAGGGGGCGCTTGCCGCCGTGGCGGAGGGCCGCGCCGACGTGGCGGCCATCGACGCGTACAGCCTGCAATTGCTGCGGCGCTACGCGCCCGAGCTGGTGGCGAATTCGCGCGTGATCGCCCGAACCGAGCCGCGGCCGATGCCCCTGCTGGTGTCGTCAGAACCGCTGGAATCCCTATCCAGCGCATTCCTCGAAGCGCACGAGGATCCGGTGCTGCTCCCGGTCATGGCCGACCTGCGCCTGAGCCGCTTCGTGCGGCCCGACCCGGCCAGCTACCGGCAGCTCGAGACCGAGTTCGAGGAGGCGCTGGCGTACTGGCGTACACATGAGCTGGCATCGATGGTGCACCCGGAATTTCGAGAGTTGACGTCCCAACCGAGCGCAGAGTAGACAGGGACTCATGCAGAGCTTTCGAAGCCACGACGGACCGACGATCCTGGTCGCGATAGCGATCTATGCGGCGTGGTTCGGCCTGATTCGCTACAACGCCTCGCTGCCCTGGTGGCTGATCGTGCCGATCGGGGCGTACCTCATCGCCTGGCATTTCTCGCTGCAGCACGAAGCCATCCATGCGTTCCGTGGAGTG
>Ga0210394_10003770_pt1 | contig 18472 bp, 16 predicted proteins | sample IncBWC12MmetaG_FD_160121 | JGI IMG/M metagenome (GOLD analysis project Ga0210394, IMG submission 160121) | Forest soil microbial communities from Barre Woods Harvard Forest LTER site, Petersham, Massachusetts, United States - Inc-BW-C-12-M | ecosystem: Environmental > Terrestrial > Soil >... | reverse complement strand
GCGAAAGGCTATCGTCCCAACCTACCATTCGCTTGGGGCGCCTACCCATACAAAGGCAATATTTACGTGAACGACATTCATAGCGGCCTATGGATCGTCAAACTCGGCAATCACAAAGCCTACACCGCCGCCACCGAACCCCCGCGTTAGCCGCGCAATCAATGAAGTGGTCTGCGTGGTCTGCGTAGGTGCTTGGGCTTTAGTCAAGCACGCCGCTCTTCCCCCGCCTATGTAGGGGCGGCTTTAGGCCGCCCTCTTGTCGTTCCAACTCCGTAGTGCTGGCCTCCGGCCGACGGGCAGCTTTTTCCGTCATCCCGACCGAAGTGCCCGCATTAACTGGCACACAGCGAAGGGATCGCGGCAAGCATTCAGCGAAACGCGAGTCCCCAACTGCGTCCGGCGAATTTCCGCGGCTTCAGCCCGTGCTACTCCATCTTCCAAAAATCAATCCCCGCCGCTTGCGGCGGCGTATCCACGGTGGCGACCGTTTTTCTAGCAATCAGATCAATGATCTCCAGCGTCCCCGGCTCTTCGCCTACCCCTTCCACGGTGATAAACGCGTAGCGGCTGTCCGGCGAAATGGCCACTCCGTGCACAACCTTTCGTTTCGTCGGTAGCCGCACCAACTCCTTCGCTGTCGCGATCTCGAAAATCGAAACCGACGCGTCTCGCTTGTTCGTTGCCACCAGCAGCTTTCCATCGGATGTCACCCCAAGGTTATACACACCATTTCCCGCCGGAATGCGTCGCACGAGCGACCAATTCTTCGTATCCACTTCCACAATTTCATTGGATTTGTTGCATGCCACGAAAACTCGGCTGTCGTCCACGGACGGCTGTGCCCACGTCGGCGAGCACGTCACCGACGCCATGTTCATCTTCATACCTTCGTGTGCATCGCCGTTGCCTTTTGCCGGCGCTCCAATCGACCCCGCCTCTTTGCCGGCGCTCACGCGGAACGTGCGCGCCACCTTCATGTTCTCAGCGTCAATCTCCACCAGCAGATCGTCCATCATGCACGCTGAATATTGATGCTTTCCGTCCCGGCTAACCCGCGATCCATGCGGCATCACGCATGTGGGAATCCGCGCCACCTCCAGCATTTCATTTGCATCCACCACGGAAACGCTGCTCGGGACCATATCACCGTGCAAATTAAAGTTCACCACGTACAGAAAGTTTCCATCGGGAGACACATCTTCCGTCGCCGGGAACAATCCCAACCCCACCTGTTTTACGACTTCATCGGTATCCGCAACGTATTTGACCGCGGTACCGTAAGGCCGGCCGTGGCCAATAGAAACGTAGAAATTCTTGCGATCCGGCGAAAAAGCAATCCCGTGCGGTCCACTAATATCAGCTTGCAGGATGCGGGTTTCGGTCTTCTTCATGATCTTTGCGCCGCCCGGTCCAAACCGCACGGTGACAATCCTGTCGGACGATTCACAAACCAGCTTCAGCCAGTAGTCCTTCGTGGGTGCATCATCGCTTCTCACGGGCATCGCTGCACACAGAACCACGCCAGCAATCACCGACTTCCACCAATTTCGCTCCATCTGTCGACCCCCGGGCTCGAACCGCTTCGCCACGATTCTATCCCATCTCCACGCGGTCAATTTGGCCCTCGACACTCTCGCCATCTCCTTGCCACACTTCTCCAATGCAAATTGCTCCATTCCGCATCGAACAATACTTCGGCAAATACGAATTCACCGCGAAGTATCTTCTGTCCTCTTCCGACGCCGAATCCCGCACCATCGCCGATTTGCTCTCCTTCGAGCCCGGCGCTCAAGAAGCGTTCCTCAAGCAATGGTGCGGCTACACTGAATCGCTGGGAGCGCCGAGCCTGCGCGAAACCATCGCCGGTATCTACCGGCAGATTCAAGCCCGTGACGTCTTGGTCGTCGCTGCCGCCGAAGAAGCGATTTTCATCTTTTATCACTCGCTGGTGGGCCCATCCGATCATGTCATCGTGGAAACACCCTGTTACGAAAGCGCGCTCACCGTCGCCAGAAGCACCGGCGCGCAAGTGAGCGAATGGCACCGCAAATCTGAAAATGGCTGGGCGCATGACGTCGCGGCCCTGGAAGCGCTGATCCGACCAAACACGCGCGCCATCTACATCAATACTCCGCACAATCCTACCGGCCTGTTGATGCCGCTCTCCGTTCTACAAAAGGTTCTGCAGCTCGCTTCTCGCACGGGTATTTACGTTTTTTCCGATGAAGTCTATCGCGAACTCGAACACGATCCTTCCACGCGTTTACCCGCCGCCTGCGACCTCTATGAACGCGCAGTCAGCCTCGGCTCCATGAGCAAGACCTACGGTCTACCGGGCTTGCGACTCGGCTGGCTGGCCTGCCGCACTCCGGAAGTTCTTCACAAGTGCAACGAATTCAAGTACTACACAACCATCTGCAGCAGCGCACCCAGCGAGTTCCTCACCGAACTCGCATTGCGTCATCGCGAAAAGTTGGTCGAACGCAATCGCCAGCTCGTCCTCAGCAACCTGCCCCTGCTCTCCGCTTTTCTCGCTCGTCATCCAAAGCTCTTCCAATGGACCGAGCCCAACGCCAGCCCTATCGGTTTTGTGCGCTACGTTCCCGAGGAAGATGTTTTTTCGATGTGCCAGTCTCTCGTTGAAAACTCGGGAGTGCTCTTGCTACCGGGTAACGTATATGATGAGCCTCGTCACATTCGCTTCGGCTACGGCCGCCGAAATATGCCTGAAGCTTTGGCGCAACTCGAAACAGCACTCGCAACTCGTGTAGCGGCGGCCTTCTGAGGCGGGCGCCTTTCCATAAGGAGTGCGGGCTCCGGCAAATGTTGCCCAAAATAAGAAAGGGCGCCCGCGGATCGCGCAAGCGCCCTTCTCTTTGTTAGCGTTCTAATGTCTCTAGAGGTCTAAGAGCCGGGTTTCAGGCCGCTCCCATGGACCTCCGTGCCTGGAAGCATTCCCGGCAGAACACCGGGCGTCCCTGGGTTGGCCGGAAGGGAACGGTCGTGTCTTTCCCGCATTGCGAGCAAGTGGTTTTCGTTTCCGCTCGCATCGGTCCGTTTCCGCCACCGCTGCCAGCCGCACCGCCTTCAGCGCGCTTTGCTTTGCAGCCTTTGCAACGTTTGGGCTCGTTCTTAAAGCCCTTGTCGGCGAAAAACATCTGCTCGCCGGCAGTAAATACAAACTCGGCGCTGCACTCCGAACACTTCAATACCCGATCGTGGAATTCCATGAGCCGCTCCCCCTGAACCCCATTCGAGCAGGGAGGACGGGCTCATCTTGCACCATGGGCCTTGTTGTGACGGTAGACCTGTAGCTCGGGGTTTCCGGGCACGGATCCCTGGGGCTTGCGGGCGCAGAAGGGTCGTACTTTCCCAAACGTCTCTGCCTGACTGGGGCCTGATCCCGGAAGTGCAGCGCCGAGCCGCGTCCACGCTCAGGAATTAATCCTGCTCGCGACGCTGCTTCTTGCGCAGTCGCTTCCGCGAAAGCGCTTCTTTTGCCCGGCGCTTCTCGCCGGGTTTCATATAGAAGCTATGCTTCTTTATTTCCTTAATGATGTCTTCCTGTTGCACTTTGCGCTTAAAGCGCCTGAGTGCATTCTCAAGAGACTCACTCTCTTGAATGACTACTTCGGCCACTGGTATTTCACCCCAATTCCGGTTCGGATTGGCTACTTGCAATGCACGTTGTAAAGCTGTGAGCACTGCTCCTGGTTCATTATCGCATGAGGTTGCTGGCTTCTTGTAGTCAATTACCCCTTAGCAAGTCAAGTACTCTTTCTGCCTTTTCGGTCGGAGGACCGCTGTTCCCTACGCGTTAGTTCTATTGCAACTTAATAAATACACTTCCCATCCGACCCGGGTTAGGCCCCTACCTGATACACCCGGCTTGCCTATGCTGGTACACTGACTTGCTTTCATCCTGATTCGGGAGTCCAACCACATGCCCGATATGCGCGACGTTATTGGAGTTTTACTCGCAGGTGGTCAGGGTGAACGTCTCTGGCCGCTCACTCGCGATCGTGCCAAGCCTGCCGTTCCCTTTGGCGGCCTGTATCGAATCATCGATATCACGCTATCGAATTGCGTCAATTCCAGCCTGCGTCGCGTTTTTGTCCTCACCCAATACAAAGCGCTCAGCCTTAGCCGTCATGTTCGCGCCGGGTGGTCTCCGCTAATGGGTTTGGGCGAATTCATCGAAGTTCTTCCTCCGCAGATGCGCGTCTCGCAGCAGTGGTATCAAGGCACCGCCGACGCGGTTTACCAGAACATCTATTCCATCGGGAGCGAGCGCTCCAAATACGTTTTCATCCTGTCCGGCGACCACATCTACAAGATGAACTACGCCAAGATGCTTCAACAGCACATCGATTCCGGTGCGGATGCTACCGTGGCTACCCTGGAAATTCCCATCGAAGAAGCCGCTAAGCAATTCGGCGTGATCGAAACCGACAAAGATTGGCGTATCAATGGCTTCGAAGAAAAGCCCGCACACCCCAAGCCTTCTCCGCATAAGCCCACGCATTGCAACGCTTCCATGGGCATCTATATCTTCAACACGCAACTTCTCATTCCGGTCTTGCTCGCCGATTCCGAGGATCCTAAGTCCTCTCACGATTTCGGCAAGGACATTCTCCCTCGCATCATCAACAAGCATCGCGTCTTTGCCTATAATTTTGTGGACGAAAACAGCAAGGAATCCCTGTACTGGCGCGACGTCGGCACCATCGACGCCTACTACGAAGCCAACATGGACATGAACAGTGTGTCCCCAACGTTTAACCTGTACGACAAGGCTTGGCCCTTGCGCACCTGGCAGCAGCAATATCCCCCGGCGAAATTCGTTTTCGCCGACAGCGGCCGCATGGGCATTGCTCTCGATTCCATCGTCGGCGGCGGCTCTATTCTTTCCGGCGGGCGCGTGCAGAACTGCGTCGTAGGCTACGATGTGCGCGTCAATAGCTATTGCGAAGTCACCGCGTCCATTATCTACAACCATGTGAACATTGGCCGCCACTCGCGTATCTGCCGCGCCATCATCGACCGCCATGTCAGTCTTCCGGAACACACCGAAATCGGCTTCGACCTCGAAGCTGACCGCAAACGCTTTCACGTCACTCCTTCGGGGATAGTGGTAGTCGTCCGGCAGGAATCCCTGATCGAAGAACCCGAAATCGAGTAGTTCTCTGTTTTGTGATCCCGCAGTGAGGGCGCCCAAAGGTGCTCCCTTTTGCGCCTATCTGCCATTGAGTTGGCCGGATGGCGTTGATTGACAACCTCATCGGCTGTCCATTATCATACCTTGAATGCAGGTATATACCTTGATTCAAGGAGAACCATGCCAACTAAGGAGCATCTGAAGATTGCCGATGAGGTTTGGCTGGCTACTGCTCAATTGCACCGAGAATATCCCGAGGCCGAAGATTTTTCCGTAGATGAAATTGTTCAACGCGCGGGAAAATTTGAAGATCCCGATGCGATTCGGCCGGGAGTATATGTTCATGTGATTCAGCACTGCGTCGCGAACCGCTCTCCAAATCCTGGAAAATCCCGGATACTGTTTGAAACTTCGGAAGGCCGCCGCAGACTTTATCGTAAGTCAGATCCCTTCCACCCAGCACGAGCAGGCTCTAAAGTCATTCCCGAACCGGAAGACATTCCTGCCGAATATCAAAGACTCCTGCTTTGGTATGAGGATTGGTCGGAGCGCGCAGGACAGAGTCAATCGGCCAGAGATCCTCTCCTGCGTCTGAGCGGCTCAGGAAAGCGCCTGTGGGCTGACGAACCTGCCGATGAATATGTCAAACGTCTTCGTGAGGGATGGCAGTGAGCCGCGTCTTTTGGGACACCAATATTTTTATCTATTTATTCGAAGGGTCCCCTGCGTTCGGACCTCAAGTTCTAGCGCTCCGACAGAAAATGCTGAAACGCGGAGATGAGCTGTTGACTTCGACGCTCACGCTTGGAGAAGTGCTTGTAAAACCGATGAAGTCGGGTGATGCCATACTTACGAACGAGTACCGGCGCGCAATCCCTGCGACTGCCACATTATTGCAGTTTGATGAGAAAGCCGCGATTTTATACGCCAAGCTGCGTTGCGACGCGGCTCTGCACGGGCCGGACGCCATTCAGCTTGCCTGTGCCGCGTCTTTCGGAGTCGATCTTTTCGTCACAAATGACGGAAACCTTCACGGAAGGCAGGTGGACGGGATCCAGTTCATCACGCCTATAGACCGCGTTCCGATTTGAGTGCGGATTGGTTTCCACCTGTTGTTCGGAACGGGTGGCTGCCCCGGCCTTTCAGTCCTCTTCGGCCCCTCTGCTACAATCTCTAATTCAAATCACTCAGGAGCCTTCACACGCATGTCCACCAAAATCATCCGCGTTCACGCCCGCCAGGTCATCGATTCCCGCGGCAACCCCACCGTCGAAGCCGACGTCACCCTCGACTCTGGCGCCCTGGGACGCGCCGCCGTTCCCTCCGGTGCCTCCACCGGCGAACACGAAGCCCTTGAGCTACGGGACGGCGACAAGTCCAAATATCTTGGCAAAGGTGTTCTCAAAGCCGTCGCAAACGCCAACACCGAAATTGCCAAAACCATCGTCGGCACGGACGCAGCCGATCAACGCGCCCTCGATCACAAGATGATTACCCTCGATGGGACACCCACGAAGTCCCGCCTCGGTGCCAACGCTATCCTGGCCGTTTCCATGGCCTCCGCCCGAGCCGCCGCCGTCGCGCTGAAACAGCCGCTCTACAAATATCTTTCGCGCTATTCCACGGACAGCTCCGCCAATCTCCTCCCGGTTCCCATGATGAACATCCTCAACGGTGGCGCCCACGCAGACAGCTCCGTGGACTTCCAGGAATTCATGGTCATGCCTATCGGCGCGCCAACATACTCTGAAGCGCTGCGCTGGGGTGTCGAGATTTTTCATTCCTTGAAGACCGCGCTAAAAAAGCACGGCTATTCCACCGCCGTCGGCGACGAAGGCGGCTTTGCACCAAGCTGCAAATCGAACGAGGAAGCTATCCAGATCGTTATCGAGGCCATTTCCGCGGCGGGTTACAAGCCAGGCGAACAGGTCTCTATCGCCCTAGATCCCGCCTCCAGTGAATTCTTCGATAAGGCCAGCGGCAAGTACATCTTCAAGAAATCGGACAAGTCCCAGCACTCCTCCGCGGAAATGGCCGCCTACTGGACCGGTTGGGTCGAAAAGTATCCCATCGTTTCCATTGAGGATGGCATGGCGGAAGACGACTGGTCCGGCTGGAAAGCCCTCACCGACAGTGTCGGCCGCAAGAAATCTGGGGGCTCTACCCGATCTATTCAACTTGTCGGCGACGATCTCTTCGTCACCAACACCCAACGCCTGTCACGCGGCATCAACGAAGGCATCGCCAACGCCATCCTCATCAAGCTGAATCAGATCGGCAGCGTTACCGAAACTATCGACGCCATCGAACTGGCGCGTAAAGCTGGCTACAACTCCATCATTTCCCATCGCTCCGGCGAAACTGAAGACACGTTCATTGCCGACCTCGCTGTCGCCACCGCCGCGGGACAAATCAAAACCGGCTCCGCCTCCCGCACCGACCGTATCGCCAAGTACAACCAGCTCTTGCGCATCGAAGAAGAACTAGGCTCCGCCGCCCGCTTCAACGGCAAAGCCCCGTTGCAGTAGTTGGATTTTTGCAAATCGATCGAGGGTGGGTGCCGCAACCTGCGACTTTCAGGGTGCGGGTTTCTCTTAGGCTGTTCTTTCTTCCGTAGGGATCGCCTTTTGAGGCGGTCCGCAACAACGCCCGCGCCGAAACTTCCACTCTGAGACCCGGCTTGCGTTTCTACGCCGCCTTCGCCTTTGCCTTACGCTTCAAATCCGCCACCACCAGCCGAATTTCTTCATAACTTATTTCTTCGGGCAGGGTGTCCTTCAATGGTCTCAGCAGGTCCATGCCGCGCTTCTCCGCCATCTCCTGTATCGTCGCGTAACGCTCGCCGCCAACCCACGACACCTCGAACGCCACCTCGCCGCTCTCGACAAGATTGGCGATCAACGCCACTACTGTCGAAACCTTTCTTCCCCGAATTTGCGCGATTTCGGCAAAGTTGTTGCCTTGTTTCAGAAGTTCCAGCGTCTCCTGCGAAGCGTCATTTGCACGCGCATGCCATTCCCTGCTGGCCCGCTCGCCGGTCTGAAAGCGCCGCAACACGTCCAGTATTTCGCCTCCATACTCGTCGCATTTCGCTTCGCCCATCCCGGAAATCTTGCGCAATTCCGCGTGGCTTTGAGGTTGGACTGAGCAAATCTGCTCGAGCGTCGCATCGTGCATCACGATGAACGCAGCCCTCTTCCTTTCCTTTGCCACATTCTTTCTCCATTCTTTAAGCATGTCGCGCAATTCCTCATTGCCGGAGACAGTCGCGTTCAATTCGTAGGTCGCCGGCTCGGCCAATCGGCCCATCCGTTTGCGCCTGGCGCCCTTGTTCGGTGCGTCAACGGCGGCGACGGCCTTCACCCATGCAGGCGCACCGGCGCAGGAATCACAAACTTCACAGCGCTGCCATTTGCCCCCTTCTCCGAAATAAGAACAAATATGTTTCTGCCGGCAATCCAAACTCTTTGTGAACCCTTCGATCCGCGCAAACCTCCGCTGCGCTGCCTCGTACTCTTGCGCGCTGCCGATCTTGCTCATGAAGTATTCACGCAACCGCTTATCCTTCCATTCCCAGAACAAATAGCAATCGGCAGGCAATCCGTCGCGGCCGGCACGCCCCGTTTCCTGATAAAACTGCTCGATGCTATCCGGTAATCCCAATCGAACTACGGCCCGAACATTGGCCTTGTTGATACCCAGCCCGAAGGCGATTGTCCCCACCAGCACTCGTACTTCCTCGCTCATCCATTTTTCTTGATTCTCCCGCCGCGCCTCTCCGCTCATCTGTCCGTGATATTCGACCGCGGCAATTCCACGTTCACCAAGTAAATCGACTACTTCTCCGACGCGCGCAATCGTCGGCGCGTAGACGATTACATTTCCCTGACCCGCTCGTTTCACCGCTTCCAAAAGAAGTTCGTCCTGCATCCCACCCTTGCATTCACGAATCATGTAGCGCAGATTGTCCCGGCGAAAACTCAATACCGCCCGAACTGGCTCGTGCAGTTGCAACTGCTCCACGATGTCGTGTCGTACCTTCTGCGTCGCGCTTGCGGTGAACGCGGCAATCGCAACATTGGGAAACATTTCCCGTAGCTTCTTGAGTTGCCGGTACTCCGGACGGAAATCGTGGCCCCACTCGGAGATACAATGGGCCTCGTCGATCGCGAAAAACGAAACCGGCACTTTCTTCAACCAGCCTGCCGTGCCGTCCATCACAACGCGCTCGGGAGATACATAAAGCAGCCGATATTCGCCGGCGGTTGCACGCTTACGGATAACGTCACGCTCACCCGTTGCAATCGAGCTATTCAGAAACGCCGCCGGAATCCCCATCTCCTGAAGCTGCGCCACCTGATCCTGCATCAACGCGATCAGCGGCGAAATCACCACGGCCGTCCTCTTCTCATCCAGCACTGCCGGCAGTTGGTAGCATAGCGATTTGCCCCCGCCAGTGGGCATGACCACGCATGCATCGCGCCCTTCCGTGAGCGCCTGAACGATCTCCTCCTGCTTGGGTCGAAACGCGTCGTATCCCCAATAACGCTTCAGCGCCGCATGGAAGCCACTGCTTTCCGCAGTCCTTTGTTTTCCCGTCCCGTTTACCACTCCGCTCGATTCCATGGTTTTTCCTCTACATCCGATGGGCCTACGATCTCCCATTCAAGCATATTCGCTTTATCTTCGCCACGGGTCAAGTTAAATTTTCTGATAATTACTTGTGAGTTATCCACAGTGAAGGAAAACCTGTGTATATGCCCATTCTGGCTTCCCAATCCGGTTCCCGCCTGGCCCGCCCCAACCCCACACCAACCGAGCGGCGCCGCCATTCTCTGTTATATTCTTGCTAACGGTTGACCTTTAGGTTCATCCCGCTTAACCCCTCGCAATCTGGCTTCTCCTCCTCTGTTACATTCCTCATAAGCGTCCATTCCCAGGGAAAACAGGTCCCTCCGTTGTCCAGTTATGGGGCATTTTCATGAACCAGTCAGGTTCCAACTACGAAATTCTCGTCGTGGACGACTCCCCCGTCTACCGCAAACTCGTCGAAAAAATCCTTTCTTCGCAGCCTTATTCCTTGCTCTTTGCTCCCAACGGCCAGCAAGCCCTTGAGCTGTATCGCAAACACTCGCCCTGCATCGTCATCACCGATTGGATGATGCCGGACATTTCCGGTCCCGAGCTGTGCCAACAGATTCGCGCCGACGGCAGCGACACTTATACCTACCTAATCGTCATGACCAGCGACACTCAGAAAGGGAACGTAGTCAAAGCCTTGGAAGCCGGCGCCGACGACTACCTCACCAAGCCCTTCGATCCAGGCGAAATGCTGGCTCGCGTCGGTGTCGGTCGCCGCATCATTGATCTGAACCGCGAACTCGCCGTCAAGCGACTCGAGCTCGAGGAAGCCGCTCGTACCGATCCTCTTACGGGACTGCCCAATCGCCGCGCCATCGAAGAATGGGCTTGCCGTCAACTGCGCGGCTCGGCGCGTCATGGCTTCCCATTCTGGGTCGTTCTTGGTGACATCGACTGCTTCAAATCTGTCAACGACACTTTCGGCCATGATGCCGGCGACATTGTGCTCAAGACTTTTGCGGATCATTTGAAGAAAGTCACTCGCGCTTCGGATATGTGCGGGCGGCTGGGTGGCGACGAATTTCTAATGGTCCTCACCCACGTACCGGCGGAAAATATCGAAGCTACCATCAATGGTTTTCGGGAACAGTTCGCCGCCCTTTCGTTCCCGTTTCAGGGACAGAGCGTTAGCGTCACCGCTAGTTTCGGGGCCTATGGCACGCACGGCAAGGATCATCAGGAATTCGCGACTGTTATTCGTAAAGCTGACCAATTGCTCTACGAAGCCAAACGTTCCGGCCGCAATCTGGTCCGCGTCTCCTTCCCTTGAGGCTTGCCTCTGCCTTATCCTTACTGGCCTCCCCAACTCCACTATGGTAAGAGTCCGATGAGGGGTTTCTTTGGTGAAAGACTGCACTGCAAGGTTCGCCCTGATCGGCGCCGGTCCGGTTGGTCTCGCCATGGCCAAATCGTTGCGTGAGCATTCCATTCCCTACGACCAGCTCGAAGCCGACGATGATGTAGGCGGCAACTGGTATCACGGCGTGTATCAAACTGTGCATATCATTTCTTCTCGCAAAACCACCGAGTTTACTGACTATCCTATGCCGGCGGACTATCCCGATTTTCCCAGCCGCGCTCAAATGCTCACGTATCTCCGCGATTTCACGGAAAAATTCGATTTGCGTCCCGACATCGAATTCAACACAAAAGTCGTCATGGCCGTTCCGCAACCAGATTCTCGTTGGGAAGTGGAACTGGCCGGCGGTGAAAAGCGCCTCTATAAGGGAGTGGTCGTTTGCAACGGACATCATTGGGACAAGCGTTTTCCCAACTATCCCGGCAAATTCGCCGGCGCATTTCTCCACTCGAAGGACTACCGCCATCCTTCACAACTCACGGACCAGCGCGTGCTCGTCATCGGTGGCGGAAATTCTGCCTGCGACATTGCCGCCGAAGCCGCTCGCGTTGGTCAAAGCGCCTCCATCAGCCTTCGCCGTGGCTACTGGTTCCTGCCCAAAACGCTTTTTGGCGTTCCTTTGGTGGATATGATCCGGTCATGGTTCCCGGTGTGGGCGCAGCGATTGTTCTTGAGGCTGGTGCTGCGCATCGCCGTCGGCAAGTACAGCCAATACGGTCTCCCCGAGCCCGATCACCGCATCTTCGAGGCTCACCCAACGATCAATAGCGAGCTTCTCTACTACGTAAAGCAAGGCCGCATCCGGCCGCGTCCGGATGTCGCACATTTCGATGGCAAGACCGTTCATTTTGTCGATGGCGCATCCGAAGAGTTCGACGTTGTCGTCTGCGCCACCGGCTACCTCGTCAGTTTTCCGTTCCTTCCACCCGGCCTCGTGCAAGTGAAGGGAAGCGTCGCGCAGCTTTATGCCGGTTGCGTTCTCGCCGAGTACAAGAATCTCTACATCATGGGCACCTCGCAAGTGCGCTACGGCTTTGGCCCGCTGGTGACTCCCGGCGTGGAACTGATGGCCCGCCTGATCGAAGCCCAGGACCAGATGGAACTTCCTATCGGCCTGGTGCTGAAAGAAAGCGGAGTGCGGATTGCGCGCACACATCTCGTCGATCCCCACGCGGCGATCCGCGGCATCCGCCGTGGAATGCGGTTTCTTCCGCTGCTGGTCCGCCGCGAGAAAAAACTCCGCAAGAAACATCGCCTTCCTGCTGCACCGCCAATTTCATTTAATCCGCAAACCATAAATCCCAACGTGCAGGTGTATTGATGAGCTTTTTCAGTGAAGGCGTAGCAGTCGTCACCGGCGCGGGTTCCGGCATGGGCAGGTGTTTGGCGCAAAAGCTTGCCGCAGCCGGTTCGTCGTTAGCTCTCGCGGACGTCGACGAGCGCGGCCTCGCCGAAACCATCGCGCAACCGGGCTCCGCCAAAGGAAAAATCACCACCCACATCGTCGACGTCGCCAACGAGTCGCGCGTCAAATCCTTCGCCGCCGAAGTCGCCGCGCAGCACGGGCGTTGCACCATGCTCTTCAACAACGCGGGTGTAGCTCTTTTAGGAAATTTCGAAGAACTCTCGCTCGACGACATCCGCTGGCTCATGGACATCAATTTCTGGGGCGTGATCTACGGCGTCACGTATTTTCTTCCGCTGCTGAAAAAAGAAAAGCGCGCCCACATCGTAAATACTTCCAGCATTTTCGGACTTGTCGGCGCCATCGGCCAGACCGCCTATTGCGCCAGCAAATTCGCGGTTCGCGGATTCACCGAATCGCTTCGTCACGAATTGGAAGGCACAAATGTTTTCGTCACCAGCGTTCATCCCGGCGGAATCAAAACGCCGATTGCCAAACACGCCCGTCCCGGCGCTCGTGTCGATGCCAACCTTCACAGAGACAGTATCGCGCGCTTCGACCGCGTGGCTATCACCTCTGCCGAAGCCGCCGCTGCTCGCATCCTCCGTGGCGTCGAGAAGCGCGAACCGCGCGTCCTTATCGGCTCCGACTGCCAACAGGTGGACCTCCTCCAGCGCATCACCCCCGCCGGCTACTGGAAGCAACTCGCCAAGCGGATTCAGGATCCCAGCGCACACAACTGATCCTGCTTAGTTGGCTTGAACTGCTCATCAGCCTCAGCCACAATTCTTACGCTCGCGACCGGTCTCTGGAGCGTCCGGCCGATCGATTCGCAGCCAAAATTTCCATGCCTTCCATCCCGACATCCGCGCCGGCTGCTTCGACCGCCTCCGACAAACCCTTGTCTCGGAACTCCACGGAATCGAAGTGGCGAGCCTTCTGGCGACTGGTCACTCGCTTCGATTCTTCCAAGCTGTCCTTCGCCATTGGATTCCGCAATGCCCTCGGCGTAGCTCTACCGATGGCTACCGGCATCATGCTGAGCAAACCACTCGGCGGCCTCGCCACTGGCAGTGGCGCGCTTTGTGTTGCGTATGCCGACAATCATGATCCTTACCGCCAGCGCGCGGTTCGCCTGATTCTGAGAACGATTTTCGTTTCTCTGGCTGTAATGATCGGCGGTCTTTCCGCTCGCAACGGCGTGATAGCCGTGGCAGTCGCTGCTGCGGCAGCCTTTGCTGCGGGAATGGCTGCCGCAATTGGAGAAACCGCTTCCGACACGGGCATCATCAGCGTGGTTCTGATTGTCATCTACGCCGCGCAGCCGTTGACCCTCTCTCGCGAACTTGAGGCAGCGGGCCTGGCGTTTCTCGGTGGGCTGATTATCGTCGGGCTGTCGTTGTTGTTCTGGCCCGTCCAGAAATTTCAACCGGAACGCCGCGCTCTTGCGGAACTATTCCAGGAACTGGCGCGCCGCGCGGAACTGCCTGTGGATCCAAGAGAGGCGCCGCCTGCAAGCGCGCAAAGTTCCTCCGCGCAGCAAGCTCTGGAGAACCTGCGGTACGTCTCTGGTATCCAAAACGAGCGCTATCGCTCTCTCTTAACGCAGGCCGAACGCCTACGTCTCGCCGTTTTCACTCTGAAGCGTCTCCGCACTCGGCTGGAGCGCGAACAGATACCAGCGGACCAATTGAGGTTGCTCACTGACTTCTTGCACAAAACAAGCACTGTGCTGGATGCCGTCGCGCAGATTCTCCTCCGCGAAAACTCTGTTCAGCCCACTGCCGCAGTCCTCGCGGAACTCGAGGCAACCGCGCAACAATGGCGTTCTGCAAACGCGTCTCTGGGAAAGAGCTTTCTGAGCGCCACTCGAAAAGATGCGCTCTTTCAGATGGAAGCAATCGGTGGTCAGCTAAGAGCTTCCGTGGAACTGGCCTCAAACGCCACGAGCCAAGGGAATATGGAATTTGAACGCAGGGAATCCCGCCAGCCCTGGCGCTTGCGTCTCGAAGGAATTCGCGCACAGCTTCGTGCAAATTTCACGCTCAGCTCGGTCGTATTTCGCCACGCCCTTCGCGTGGCCATCTGCGTAGCCGTAGGTGATGCTTTGGGTCGCACTATGGATTGGCACCGCGCCTACTGGATCCCCATGACCACCGTGCTGGTCCTGCGCCCGGATTTCGCGTCCACGTTCAGTCGCGGCATTCTTCGCATCGCCGGCACCATCATCGGACTCATCGTTTCCACCGCGCTGCTCTACTTTCTTCCTCATTCCCTCATGATGCAGGTCGCCCTCATCGGTATTTTCGTTCTTCTGCTCCGTTGGATAGGCCCGGCGAACTACGGACTGTTCGTGATCTTTGTCACCGCCGTGATCGTTTTGATGATTTCCTTCACTGGAGTTTCTCCAAGTCAGGCGATTTGGGCTCGCGGCCTGGATACGCTTCTTGGGGGCGCGATCGCGCTAATAGGCTACGCAGTGTGGCCTACATGGGAGCGTAGAAGCGCGGCGGTACGCCTGGCAGACATGCTGGTGGCTTACCGGAATTATTTCGACGCTGTCTCGCAATTCTATCTGTCCCCCAAGCCAATGGATTCCGTGGAACGCGAACAACGCCGTCTTCAGGCCAGACGCGCACGATCCAATTTCGAAGCCCTGGTCGAACGCCTGTCCGCTGAGCCCGCCACTCCACCCGAAGAACTCGAATGCTTGCGCGGAATTCTCGCCAGTTCGCATCGCTTTGTACACGCGATCATGGCGCTCGAAGCAGGATCGCCGGTGAGGCTCTCCTCGAATGCTCTGCAGACGTTCGAAAAATTCGCCGGCGATGTTCGCGAAATTCTCGACGCTCTCGTCTCCATCTTGCGCAAGGAAAAACCGGCCCCACGCCGCTGGCCCGATCTTCGTGAAGACTACCGGCTCTTCACCGCTTCCGCCGACGGCAGCTTCGCTCGTGACTCGTTGCCGGCCATTGAGGCCGACCGCATCGTCAACAGCCTCAACACCCTCAAGGAACAAATTCTTGGCTGGCGCTCCTAGCCAATTTCTCCTTGACGCTTTATACTCCGCCCCATTGAAAAAAGGAGACCCGTAATGGCCTTCGTTCGTGTTGCAAAAGTGAGTGATCTGCGTCCTGGCACGATCCATGAGTTCGAAGTTGACGGTGTGACGGTGGCTGTTGCCAACGTCGCCGGTAAGATCTACGCGATCAACAACACCTGCCTCCACGAGGGAGGTCCGCTCGGCGAAGGATACCTGGAGGGCGCTGTCGTCACTTGTCCTTGGCACGGCTGGCAGTTCAACGTGATCGACGGAAAAGATGTCCAAGACCCGTCCGCAGCCGTCGCCTGCTACCCCACTGAACTAAGAGGTGACGAGATTTTTGTGGATAGAGCCGCAAAACCCTGAAAAGCATCGTATTCCCGCATAACAGGCACATTCATAAGGACTTAACCGAAGTTGGACCACTTTCTTCCACAGCCTCACCTCGTTTTCCCCCTATCCCCCATATTTTGTTTGGTTTTCCGCTTGCCTCCGTGTATATTGCACCCGAATCTGTTGCCGATGGCGACCCCGACACCTCCAACACGTCATTATTGGATCTTCAGCGCGGACCCCCACCACTATCATTGGGACACCCTGTTCGTTAAAGGGAAGGAAATGTGGCATGGAGCGAACGGCAAACCCGACGCCATTCGTGCGCTGAAGCAGGTCAAGAAGGGTGACCGCGTCCTTTGTTACCATTCCGCGCCTGAGCGCTCCCTATATTCCATCGCGGAAGTCACGCGCGACCCCTATCCCGATCCCCACGACCGCAAGGAAAAAAATCTGGTCGCGGACCTGCGTGCCTTCGAGAAACTCCCCAAGCCTGTAACGCTGGCCGAAATGCGTTCCAATTCGGCACTCCGCAAGATGAAGCTTCTCAAGAACGTGCGTATGATCATCACGCCCGTCTCGGACACCGAATACCCGGAACTCCTCCGAATGGCAGGCATCGTTGCCACACCGGGCGTGCCGCTACCGTAATCTGCTTTCGCTTGTGTAACGGCCGCCTTCTGAGGCGGGGCGCTTTTAGCGTTTCTCTCTTGAGGGAGGCCGGGACTTCGGCACCAGCGAAGCAGCCCGGCGAGAAGGCTTTAGCCCCGGAAGAAAGTTTTTTGTTCTTTTTTTCGTATTCTATCTAGCCGCTTCCTCCGCGCCGGAAGCGACGAACTAAAGACAAAGTCAAGGAAAGAGGTAGTTTTTTCTCACATTTACAGAACATTTTTCCATCAACCTACGTCAAACCAAGGTGGGCGTGCGCGAGGGTTTCCAATGAAAGCAGTCTGGAGCAGTGCAGTAGCGCGGATAGCTGTGTGCGCGCTCTTTTTAAGCGGAGCCTCGGCCAAGGCTCAAGACTTCCCGGTGGTCACCAAGACCCTTAAGAACGGCATGCGCATTCTGGTTCAGCCAGATCACAGTATTCCCAACGTGGCCATGTACACCTTCTACAAAATCGGCTCCCGCAACGAGCACCCCGGTACCACCGGAATCTCACATTTCTTCGAACACATGATGTTTAACGGCGCAAAGAAATACCCCAATCACGATCTCGATAAAGTAATGGAGGCGAATGGCGCTTCCAATAACGCCTATACCACCCGCGATGTCACCGTCTATCAGGACTGGTTTCCGCGTTCTGCCACGGAACTCATCTTCGATATTGAGTCTGACCGAATACGCGACCTTAGCTTCGATCCCAAAATTATCGAAAGCGAACGCGGCGTAGTCGCCAGCGAGCGGCGCACCAGCGTGGATGGCCAGAACGAAGGCATTCTCGATGAGCAGCTGTGGGCCACTGCGTTCATTGCCCACACCTATCAATGGCCGATCGTCGGCTGGATGAGTGACATCGAACATTGGACCATCGACGACCTCAAGCGCCATTTTGCGATGGGCTATTCTCCCAGCAACGCAACGATGGTTATCGTCGGCGACGTTACTCCGGAAGAAATATTCGCCTTCTGCGAAAAGTATCTTGAGCCTATTCCCTCGCACGATCCGCCGCCGCCCGTCACCACAGTTGAACCGGAACAAATTGGTGAGCGCCGCCTGGTCGTTCGCAAGCCCGCGGAACTTCCGCTGCTGATGATTGCGTATCACGTGCAGAAGTCCAACAATCCCGATTTCTATGCGCTGAATCTTTTGCAAACCATTCTTTATCACGGCGAAAGCTCTCGCATGTATCGCCGCCTCGTGGATACCGATCAGATCGCGCTGGATGTCAGTCCGTCTCTCGATTCTGCCTTCGACCCTACCGTCGTTGTGATTAATGCCCAACCTAAACAGGGCATCGCCCCCGAAAAATGTGAAACGGCCATTTATGAAGAGCTGGAGCGCGTCAAGAAGGACCTCGTCTCCGATCAAGAGCTGGAAAAAGCCCGCAATGTACGTCTCGCCGAGTTTTACCGCCAGATGCGTACCATCAGCGGCCGCGCCAATACCATCGGTACCTACGATGTCTTCCACGGCGATTACCGCAAGCTCTTCGATGCCGTGAAGAATTACAATGCGGTTACCAAGGACGACCTCCAGCGCGTCGCCAGGAAATATTTCGGTGCCAACAATCGCACCGTCGCTACCTTGCTACCGGAAAACGCCGAATCGCCTGCCGCTCGGGAACCGGCACCACCCGAGAATCAGGAAAAGGCTAAGCCATGAAGACGCTCAAGTCCCTCGTGGTCTTACTCCTCTTGCTGGCATTCGCCGCCGCCGCTCCCGCGCAAAAACTCCAGATCCCTCCGCACGAAAAAGTTGTTCTCAAGAACGGCCTTACCGTTCTACTCCTCGAAAAGCGCGGCGTCCCGATTGTGGATGTGTCCGTGCTCGTCAAAACCGGCGCCATAGCCGATCCCGCCGGCCAGGAGG
>Ga0210394_10003769_pt1 | contig 18473 bp, 12 predicted proteins | sample IncBWC12MmetaG_FD_160121 | JGI IMG/M metagenome (GOLD analysis project Ga0210394, IMG submission 160121) | Forest soil microbial communities from Barre Woods Harvard Forest LTER site, Petersham, Massachusetts, United States - Inc-BW-C-12-M | ecosystem: Environmental > Terrestrial > Soil >... | reverse complement strand
CTCGACCGCGCCGGCGAGGTGTGCGTAAGCAACAATGTGAATGGGTCGATCGACTGCTTTGACGGAAAGCGGTTCCGCTCGAACCTGCCCAACTACCCGCACAACATCCAATACTTCGGCTGGGGCAGCCATCAGCACGTATTTCAGGACCACGAAGGAGAATGGTGGGTACCCACCGGCCAGGGGCTCTGCCGGTTTGGAAGAACGAGCCGTGCCGAACAACTCGCCGGGCGATCTCCGAAAGCGGTCTATACGACGCGGGATGGACTGGGTGGAAACGATATCTTTCGCCTGTTTGAAGACTCCCGCGGCGACATCTGGATCGTGACCCTCGACTCGGTGGCGCTGAATCGCTGGGAGCGAGCCACCAGCTCGATTCACCGGCTTAGAGGAGCCGATGGCCTCCCTGACGACGATAACACTCCGGTCGCGTTCGCCGAGGACCGCTCCGGACAGATCTGGGTAGGGCTCTATCGCGGGGTCCTCGCGCGGTTTCGAAATGGGCATTTTACGCTTTACACCGGGGCCGATGGAGTGCCGGCGGGAATGATCGGTTTGCTCCATCTGGATCAGTCGGGACGCCTGTGGATCGGCTCCGACCGTGGCGGCTTGGCGCGGATAGACAATCCCAGCGGAGCCGATCCCCGCATTGTGAAGTACACGAGTAGCGACGGTTTGTCGAGCAATGCAGTCCAATGCTTGACAGAAGACCAGAGGGGACGCATCTACGTAGGCACGGGACAGGGCCTCGATCGGTTGGATCCCAATAGCGGCCGGATCAGGCATTACACCTCGGCCGACGGGCTGGCTCCCGGTGAGCCCCATCTTGCGGAACGCGATCGCTACGGCGCGCTTTGGTTTGGCTCCCTGCTCGGGCTATCGCGGCTGGAGCCGGAACTCGAAAAACCGGCCGCTCCTCCTCCGGTTCACATCATTGGACTCCAGGTGCAGGGCGTTGCGCAACCGCTCGCGGAGTTTGGCCAAAGTGCTGTCTCTGGGCTGTCGCTTCAGCCCAACCAGAATCAGCTTCGGCTTGACTTTGTCGGGCTGGGCTTCGCACCGGGCGAGCGGCTGCGGTACCAATACCGATTGGAGGGCGCCGATCGGGACTGGAGCCCGCCCACCGAGCAGCGCACCATCAATTACGCCAGCCTGCGCCCGGGAGGCTACACGTTTCACGTGCGCGCAGTGAATACCGAGGGCGCCGTGAGTCCGCGGCCGGCCTCCGTCACGTTTGAAATCCTGGCGCCGGTATGGCGGCGCTGGTGGTTTCTGGCTACTGCGGCGATCGCGCTCAGCCTCCTGATTCATGGTTTCTATCGTTACCGCCTGTCGCAGTTGCTGGCCGTGGAGCGCATTCGCACCCGCATCGCCACCGATCTCCACGACGACGTCGGCTCCAGCCTCTCGCAGGTGGCCATCTTGAGCGAAGTGGTCCGCCGTCGCATCGGTGAGAGCGATCCCGAACTCAACGCACCCCTTTCCCGAATCGGAGTGATCTCGCGCGAGCTTGTGGATTCCATGAGTGACATCGTGTGGTCCATCAATCCAGCCAAGGACAACCTTTATTTCTTGACTCAACGCATGCACGAGTTTGCCAACGAAGTGTTCATGGCGCGAAACATTCTTTTGAAATTCCGGGCCTTGGAAAGCGACCAGCAGATTTGCATCGGAGCGGAGGTGCGGCGTCAGGTGTTTTTGATTTTCAAGGAATCTGTCCACAACGTCATCCGCCACGCCAATTGTACCCACGTCGAAATTGCCATTCGGGTCGAAGGCGGCCGGCTGGTTCTACAGGTGCGCGACAACGGATTGGGGTTTGATCCGCTTGCGGCCGTCAACGGCAATGGATTAGCCAGTATGCGCGACCGCGCACGGCGGCTTGCCGGGATACTCGACGTCACGGCAGACGGCGAGAGCACTTCAGTAATCTTGGAGGTTCCGCTTGCGAAGACTCGGGCTTCGCGCCCGGCTTGGCCTAGGCCCGCCTGAATCGGTGGGGCAAAGCCGTGCCGGTTTTGAACTATGCTACAGACGTGCCATTCAGCGAGGGTCTGTCGCCGCGGCCGCAAGATGCTGAACCTGAGCCGATCCGCGTCGCCATCGTTGAAGACCAGCCAGATACTCGCGAGGGCCTCGGCGTTCTGATCCACGGGACACATGGCTACCGCGTCACCGGAAGCTTCGGATCCATGGAGGAGGCTCTGGCGAACATTGGAAAGCAACTGCCAGATGTAGCGCTCGTCGATATCGGGCTACCGGGCATGTCCGGTATCGAAGGCGCCCGGCGGCTCCGCGAGCGACACCCCGCGCTCCTGGTCATGATGCTGACGGTATACGGAGACGACGAGAGGATCTTTGAAGCCATGTGCGCCGGCGCGTGCGGCTACCTGCTCAAGAAGACGCCGCCGGCGCGGCTGCTGCAAAGCCTCCGCGAAGTAGTGACTGGAGGGGCACCAATGTCGCCCGAAGTGGCGCGGCGGGTAGTGCAACTGTTCCAAAGGTTTCGTCCTCCTGAATCGGCGGACTATCGGTTGTCGCCTACCGAGATGCGTCTTCTCATGTTGCTGGCCCAGGGGCACCACTACAAAACCGCCGCCGCCGAAATGCAAATCAGCATCAACACCGTCTCGTATCACATGCGGTCTATCTATCAGAAGTTGCAGGTTCATTCCAAATCCGAAGCCGTAGCGAAAGCTCTTCGCGACCGGTTGATCCAGTAATCTTGGATGGCTGCTACCGCCTGACTAGGTGGTATTCCAATTCCGGCACATCCAGTATCCTTGGTTGGGGAGGCTGACTCCCTCTTGCGGCGGACGCATCATCGGGCTTGACGAGCGTGTTTTCGACGGGCCACCAAAGGCGAGTTAATGGCGATCCGCCCGCCGTGTCGGGATCCGTTTCTTCTCAGGCAGCGGCAGACAACACGAATCGGATGCCAGGATCGCGGAATTAGATCTTGGGATCACGCCATAGAATAAAGCTTGCTTTCATTTCTTACGTTAAGCAACAGAAAACTCGGAGGTCCTGATGTTAAAAACGACGATATTGATCCTGATTCTGTCTTTTGCAGCGGCGGCGCAGACACCGTCCCAAACTTCGACTAGGACCTCGGCAGCGAAGTGGGAAGGCCTGAAAAGCCTCACTTCTTTCATCGAGGTGCGTGTCGCTTCGGCGAATGCGAAGCCGGTTCAAGGAGCGCTCGAAAGCGTGACGGACAGCGCCTTAGTGCTAAAGCAGGCAGGCGGGTCAGTGTCCTTCGACCGGGCGCAGATCAGGAGCGTTTCGGTGAAAGGAAAAGAACACCGCCTGCGTAACGCGATGATCGGCTTAGGGGTGGGAACCGCGCTCGGAGTAGGTATCGGATACGGCGTCGGGCGCGCGGGATGCGGCAAAGGCGGGTGGTGCGACTGGGATGCAGCCGCTGGCACTGCGATTGGGGGCATTAGCGGGCTCGTCGGCGGAACGCTCCTAGGCGTCTTCTGGCATACGGGCGGCTGGCAAAAAATCTACACGCAGTAGAGCTATGTTGAAGACCACTTTGTTCTCGCGTGTCCTATTCTTATGCGCGGTTTCCCTAGCGGCGTACGGACAGGACCGGCACGACTGGCAGTCCCTCGCGCGGCTGCACAGCGGCGACCGCATTCGCCTGTCCTTGAAGACGGGACGTGTGAGCGGTACATTTCAGACCTGGACGCCGCAGGGCGTGACGGTCGGGACGGCAACTGAAAAACGGGAAGACGTGCTCAAGATCGAGCGGTACGGGAGCGGCCGATCGCGCGCCAAAAGAGCCGCTATCGCCGCGGCGATTGGATTCGGCGGCGGATTCGCGGCCGGCGCATCCGTGCGCTTCTATGGCACCTCGCGCGCTCAGGGCGGAGCGATCGTGGGAAGCACGGGCGCGGTGATCGGAGCCTTGATCTTCCTTCTTATTCCCGACTCCAAGGAGATTATTTATTCGACGCGATAATCACTTTTGGCTGATTACAACTGCCGCTCTGGTGTTGATGCGTGCGGGCTTCGGGCAGAGCTATACCATCTCGACCGTTGCCGGCACTGGCTGGGATCTTCCTGGCCTTTCGGCAAATTTGGCGAACCTCGAAGGGGTTGCGGTGGACGGCGCCGGGAACGTCTTCATGTCCCTCGCGACGTATTCCGTCGTGGTGCGATTGGACCTGAGCGGGCAGTTGTCCCTGGTGGCGGGGAACGGAACTTTAGGCTTCAGCGGCGACGGCGGCCGGGCGACGCTCGCGCAGCTCTCTCAGCCCACGGCGGTTGCCGTGGACGCGGCGGGTAACGTGTACATCGAAGACGCCGGCAATAATCGGATCCGCATGGTGTCGAACGGGATCATCACCACCATCGCCGGAGGCGGAACGGGAGACGATGGTCCGGCTACCGGCGCCCGGCTGAGCCTTCAACTCGGCCCTGGCCTGGCGCTCGATACGGCGGGAAACATCTACTTCGCCGACTTTTCGAACCTTACCCGTATCCGCAAAGTGTCCAACGGAGTCATCAGCACGGTCGCCGGCGGGGGATTTTCCTTAAACGACAACATTCCCGCGACGAGCGCGTTGATCGACGCCAAGGGGGTGGCGGTGGACTCCGCTGGGAGCGTCTATTTCGCCGACGACTGCGGGGAGCGGATCCGCAAAGTGTCCAACGGAACGATCACCTCGGTCGCCGGCAACGGACAGGAGGGCTTTCTTGCGTGTGCGGTAGGAGCGTCGGGTCCTGACACTGGAAAAGCAACCAGCGTTCCGCTCGATACTCCGCGCGCGGTTGCCGTGGATGCCGCGGGGAACATCTATTTTACGGAAGGCGGCGCCGGACCATCTCGCGTGCGCAAAGTGTCCAACGGGAGTATCTCGACCGTAGCGGGCGGCAATTCAGGACTCTTGTCCGGCCCGGCGAGGGGTGATAACATTCCCGCAACCAGCGCGACGCTGGAGTTTGCCGCCAACAACACCATCGCCATCGATTCGGCGGGGAACCTTTATATTCCGGACGAGTACTGGGTGACGCCGCCGCCCGGCGGTGTGTATCACGGAGACATCGAGTCGGCCCCGGAATTCGGCCGTCTGCGGAAGGTATCGAACGGCGTGATCACCACCCTAGCCGGATCAAGCATCGACAGCGGCTCCGCGACAGGAGCGCAGTTGAATCTGCCCGCCGGCGTTGCGGTGGATGGCACAGGGAACCTCTATATCGCGGACGGCAACGGCATCGTCCGCGAGGTGTCCAACGGATTCATCAACACCATCGCGGGAACGCGAGTCTCGGGCGGGTGCGGCTGCGATAGCGGCATCCCCTCGGGCGTCAGCATATACCCCACAGGGATCGCCGTGGATTCCAACGGAAACGTCTTCATCGCCGGCGGCGTCGGTCTGGAGCTATCCCTGGCGGGCCGCACAAGCCCAGCGGTCAACGCGGTGGCCAGCCCAAGCGGCCCGGGTGGTTTAATAATCGGCGTCGCGCTGGATACCGCCGGAAGTTCATACTTCACCAACTTCCTTGGTAATCAGATTCAGGAACTGTCTAACGGAGTGCTGACCACCATCGCCGGCACCACACAAGGCTACAGCGGTGACAATGGCCCGGCCGCCAGCGCCCAGTTGTCGAATCCATCCGGAATTACGGTGGACAGCGCGGGGAATGTTTACTTCGCCGAAATCGGTAACCAAGTCATCCGGAAGATTTCGCGCGGAGTGATCACTACCGTAGCCGGCAACGGAACCGCCGGGTTCAGCGGCGACGGCGGGCCGGCCACCAGCGCACAGTTGAATCTTCAGTCCAGCGGTGTCAACTGTTGCCTCCCGGTCAATCCTTCCCCCCGATTGCCCGGCGGCATCGCCGTGGACCCAGCAGGCAACCTGTTCATCGCGGATTCGGGCAATCAGCGCGTGCGAATGGTATCGAACGGAGTGATCACCACCATCGCGGGCACGGGAACTCCGGGTTTCAGCGGCGACGGCGGTCCCGCCGCCAGCGCCGAGTTTTATAACCCCTCGGGGATCGCGATCGATGCCGCGGGCAAGATCTACGTCTCCGATTCCAGCAATGGACGCATTCGTCTCCTGACCTCGAACTGCACCTTCAACGTCGGGCCCTTATCGGTCACAGTTCCGGCGGCGGGCGGCACTTTTCCGATTGTGGTCCAGGCCAGCGCGTCCTGCACCTGGTCGGTCGCAGGCTTGCCAAGCTGGATTACTCTATCGACGCCGCTCCCTGGCGCTGGACCGGCCACGGTCGATTTGGTGGTCGCCGCGAACACCGGCGCACCACGCACCGCAAGCCTGACGATCGCCGGTCAACCCGTCTTCATCGGCCAAGCACCCGCTCCCCCTCCTTGCACCTACAACGTCAGTCCGTCGTTCGTCCAAATACCGCCCGCTGGGGGCACCTTCACGCTGACGACCCAAACCCTCCCTTATTGCACATGGTCCATCACGGGAGCCCCGACCTGGATCTTCGTGCCTCCCTTACCCCAGCCGCTCCTCGGCAGCGGCAACGTCTTGCTGATGGTTGCCCCCAATCAGAACCCCGTCAACATCGCCCACCTGGTTGTGGCCGGGCAGACTGTCACGGTAACGGAAGGCCCGGCGCCTGGATTCGGGCCGGTGATTTCCTCGGTTACAACCGCGGGCGGCGAAAGTCTGACAATTTCGCCCAATACCTGGGTAGAGATCAAGGGAGCCAACGTCGGGCTGCCGGAAAATCGCACCTGGCAGAATACAGATTTTGTGAACGGACAGATGCCTACGTCGCTCGACGGCATCAGCGTCTCGATGAATGGCGAGAGCGCCTACATTTATTACCTCGGCCCCAACCAGATCGATGTATTGACGCCTCCCGATCTCGCCTCCGGACCAGTGCAGTTCGTCGTGACCGTAGCGACGGTGTCCAGCCCCCAGTTCGCCAGCCACGCGCAGCCGCTCTCGCCGTCGTTGTTCGTCTTCAACGGTGGGCCCTACGTTGCCGCGGCCCATGCCGACGGAAGCCTGCTGGGGCCGGCAGGTTTGTATCCCGGTTCCACACCGGCCAAACCCGGCGAGACGATTCTGCTTTTCGCGAACGGCTTCGGACCGGTGAGTCTTCCCATTATCAAGGGATCGGTCTCGCAATCTGGAATCTTGTCGCCGCTGCCAGCGATCACCATCGGCGGCGTAACCGCCGCGGTGTCGTTTGCGGGATTGGTCGCGCCGGGCGAGTTCCAGTTCAACGTCACCGTTCCGTCGAGCCTGGGAAACGGCGACCAATCCATTGTTGCTGCGTATGGCCAGACAACGCAGGCCGGAACATTAATCACCGTCCACAATTGAGTTGCCATGAAGGAGTACTACAAATGAACTGCCCAGCGATCGTTTTTCTAGCGGCTGCTTTTTCCAGCGCCGCGATGGCTGATCAGTCCGGCAACGCGACCATCGCGGCGAACGGCTACGTGAATGTCGGCGGCGGTTCGACCACCGGCGGATTGTTCTTCCCCAGCTCCGGCACAGCGTTTACCGAAGGTGCGGCCGGCGGCGAGGTGGTGATCGCCGAAACCGTCGGACTCGGTGGCGAGGTGGGCATCGTCAAGAGGCACAGCAGTTTCGGGTTCGTGTCTCTGGATGCCTCTTTCCACCTTCTCCGCCACCGAGCGACAGGGAAGGTGGATCCTTTCTTTACCGGCGGATACACCAAAACCTACAACGAGTTCTCCGGCGCGAATGGGGCTAACTTCGGCTTCGGCTTGAACTATTGGTTGACGCGCCGTCTCGGAGTGCGCGCGGAATTCCTGGACATGGTCTTTACGGCGGGCGTACCCACCACGAATTTCTGGGCGATTCGTGGTGGGATCGTTTTCCGCTGATCTCACAGTCCGCGAGACTTGCACATGTGGCACATCACAAAAATGGGGGGCGACAAATGAAATCACAGTATCGAAGCCATTGCCTGGCGGTAGTCGTTCTGACGACTGCCCTTTCCTCTGCCGCGTTGGCCGATCAGTCCGGCAGCGTGACGCTCACGTCGAATACTTATTTCAACCTGGCAACCGGCGAAATTTCCAACACCGGCGGAGACGTCTTCTGGAACGGAACCGCGCTCGCTGCGCAGGGCCAGGCCGGGCTTTACAATCTGGGACGATTCGGAGCGCGCGTCTTCAAGTCCATCACCGCCCGTAGGGCGGCGCGCGCACCCTATAGAGCGGCTTCGATCCCCGCCGGCGCGCTGATTGTGGGAGATATTTTCGGAGTGCGCACCAACGGCGGACACTTCGCCAAAGTATCGGTCTCCGCCGTGAACGGCACGTCCGTTTCTCTTCAGTACACGACCTTCATCGCTGCCAGTACGAACATCGCAGCCCACCCGTCGGCGTTCGGGCCTCCTCCGTTCATTTATCAGGTACAGAACAACTACAGCTTCCTTTTTCCCGGAGTGCCCAATTACGGCATCGCTCCCGGCAGCCTGTTCGCGATCCAAGGCTTGAACCTGAGCGGCAATCAGACTCCTGTGTTGCAGTCCAGCGCGGCGCCCGGTCTGCCCACGACGCTGAATCAGACCAGCCTTTCGGTGACGGTCAACGGGGTCACCACCACGCCGGCGCTTTACTACACGTCGTTGAATGCGGTCGCAGCGGTTCTTCCTTCTACCACGCCTGTGGGGACTGGAACTATCACCCTGAACTTCAATGGGAACAGCACACAGGCACCGATTCAGGTGGTGGCCAGCGCGGTTGGCCTCAATACGATTTCCGGAGCCGGGTCCGGCGCGGGCGTCCTCACCGACGCCAGCTTCAACCTGCTTGGGCTTACAAACTCCGCGATGCCGGGACAGGCCGTGGTGCTGTGGGGCTCGGGCGTTGGCGCGGATACATCGAACGCCGATACGACGTACCCGCAAAACCAGAACAACCTCACCAACATCCCGATGCAGGTTTACATCGGCGGGATTTCCGCGAATATTCTCTATCGCGGCCGGTCCCAGTATCCGGGCCTCGATCTGATCGATGTGGTGATCCCGCCCAATGTTTCGCTCGGCTGTTATGTTTCCGTGGTGGTGGAAACGGGATCCGTTGTGAGTAACACGGTCACTGTTCCGGTGAGTGCGAAGGGTGGGCCGTGCTCCGATCCAGCGTTGGGCTTGAGCGGCACTCAGCTTCAATCGCTAGCCGCCTTCGGCGCGACGCCGGTGAAGTCGGTTGCCGTAACAGTATCTCAGTACACCACTTCGTCTGGCAAAGTGACCGACCAGGCGTCTGTCATCTCCGCTGCCACTTTGAGTGCGGAATACGGATCGGGGGACTACTACACTTCTCAAGGAAGTTGCGCCGTCTTAGCGCGGGGAAGTGAATTCCCATTCCAGGCGCCTCTGGACGCGGGGACGGTCCAGTTGACTGCACCCACCGGATCGCTGAACTTGGGAGCGGGAGGGGGTTCCTATCTTGCAACTCTTCCGTCCGGATCGTTAGGCGGCACCTATACATTCACTGCCTCCGGCGGAAAGGACGTGGGAGCTTTCAAGATTGCGATTAGCGTTCCATCGCCGTTTTCCTTGACTAACACCAGCGCGCTGGCGTCCATCACGCGATCGCAGGGCGCGACAGTCACCTGGACCGGCGGCTTTTCGGGCGGCGACGTCATGGTCAACGGTGTGGGCGCGGGCGTCAATTTCTACTGCAACGCTCCATCGAGCGCCGGGCAACTCACCATTCCTTCCCAAACGTTGCTCGCTCTGCCGCCCGGAGGAGGCAAGTTGGTCGTCATGAATGCCACCGCTCCGCAAACGGTGTCGGCCTCGGGTCTCGACCTGGGCTTGGCGACAGGCGTCGTGTCGATCGAGGTGCCCACAGTTTTCAAGTAATCGGCATTCTCGATCCCGGAGAGCGGTCTAATCTGTCCCAAGCCTCATTGTGGCGGTCAGCCCACTGCAGTAACCCTTCAACCAACGCGCGGATCCCCGTCACTTACCCCGGGTCCACACCATCACGTAATAATCTCCATGTCTCGACCCCACCGATCTGACCCTCGGCGAGTTTCAGTTCAATAGCGCCGCGATTAGGAACGAGGAACGCGACTTGTGGCCGCCAACGACGCAAATTGACGCGAGCGTTGTCGTCTCCGCTACTGGCGCGCCGCGCTGATCTTGCTTGATGTGTCCGCCTCCCAGAGGTAATGTTCAGATTGCCGTTAATGCCCATTATCGGCAACAAACATTCTGCGTGTGTTACGTTTGATTTAAAGTTCTGATCACAGTCGAAAACTAACTAAAAAGCGGGAGGAACGTTGCGATTCGAAAAGCGAATCCAAGCGCTCGAAGCCGGAAACCTTTCGCCGACGGCACGACGCGAGAACTATCCGGCCGGCGCTACCTCCTACTCGATCTTTTTTCAGGGCGCCAACCTCAATCCGGATCAGAGGGCACAGTTGGACCTCATCCGCCAGTGTGTGTCTAAGGAGGAACTGGGCGGCGGGCGCATGATCGAGGCGATGCAGAGCCTTCGATGAATTTCCGAAAGTGAAGTACCACTGGGTTAAGAAGGAAATAATTGTGAAGAGCGCCGACGAGGAATCGGCGCTCGGCGGGGGCTGGGGCGATCTAGCTGACGTTGCTCCCTACCGAACCCCGCGAGTGGCGCCTGTCGATCAACAACAACTCACCAAGTGGGTCGACCGCTGGCAAGTGGCAGGCTTGACTGGAGAACACAGGCGGCGCATTGAGGCACAACTGTTGAGAGCGGACTCTGCATTCTGGAGCGCGCCAGAAAATGCGTCCGCGGATTTAGCGGCAATGCAGCTTGTGTTTGATGGCGTCGCGAAGGTGCTATTTGATGCCGGAATCCTCACGCGAAAGAATCTGCAAGAGGAAATTTCGATTCTGCCCTGGGATACGGCAATCGCCGGCGGCTGGTATCGATTTGCGTCCGAAGTCGCCAAAAACATCTTTCCGGAGCGGCTTGGCCACTATTTCGTGTGGCGTGATGCTGAGAAGGACTGGAGTGCACAGTTCCGGGCGGAGCGAGGGAAGTGGCTGGCCGAGTTGCTCGATAAACCCGGCTCGGACGAAGCTGGCGATCAGGCAGTCGGTAATCAGGGGGCATCGACCGAACTCAGTGATGCAAGTCCCGATCAACCCGCCGACAACACGGCAACTCTCGCACAACCGAAGCTAGCGCCCAAACTTGTTGAGGGACCCGCAGGACAACCCAACGTTGAGGCCGCCGCTGTGGCAGCGGTTCAGCTTCGAAATAGCCTCCAAGACAAAATTTGCCGCACTGCTGTCAGCTGCTCATGTGCGTTTTTCGATCCCGGCGCCTCACACGAATCGCGATATCGTGGCGAGGATTGCAAAGGAATCTCAGATTCCCATTGGATCGTTGTCTGGGTGCCGCACGATGTGCGGGATCAGATCGTGGATTTCGTCCGACGCTGGTCCGAGAAGACCGGGTCGGCGCCGGGCGGTTCCTGGAATGGCTCGGCATCCGGGCCAGCAAGTTCTACGGCTGGCGCGACCGGTACGGCCAGGGGAACGAACACAACGGTTGGGTTCCCCGGGATTTTTGGCTGGAGCAGTGGGAAAAGCAGGCGATCCTCGATTTTCATTTAAAGAATCCGCTGGAAGGTTACCGGCGATTGACGTTCATGATGTTGGATCAAGACGTGGTCGCGGTGAGTCCGTCCAGCGTGTGGCGGGTGCTGGGGCAAGCAGGGTTGCTGTGGAAATGGAAGGGCAAGTCATCGAAGAAAGGGACGGGGTTGGAGCAGCCGTTACCAGCGCATGGGCATGGGCACATCGATATTTCCTACATCAACATCAGCGGGACGTTCTACTATTTGTGCAGCGTGTTGGACGGCTACAGCCGCTCGATCGTGCACGGGGACTTGCGCGAGTCCAGGAGAGAGACCGACATCGAGATCATCCTGGAGCGAGCCAAGGAGCAGCACCCGGAAGCCAGGCCGCGGATCATTTCCGACAACGGGCCGCAGTTTCTGGCCAAGGACTTCAAGGAGTTCATCCGCGTCTCTGGCATGAGGCACGTGCGAACCTCGCCGTACTATCCGCAGTCGAACGGGAAACTGGAGCGCTGGCACAAATCGCTGAAAAGCGAATGCATTCGACCGGGAACGCCGCTGTCTCCGGAAGATGCGCGCCGCTTAATCCAGCACTACGTGGACCACTACAACCAAGTCCGGCTGCACAGCGCGATCGGGTTCGTGACTCCGGCGGACATGCTCGCGGGCCGGCAAGCGGAGATCCACGCGGCGCGAGACCGGAAGTTGGAAACGGCGCGCGCACAGCGTCAACTGCGCCGCCAGCAGGCGGCATGAGACGCGGAGTTACCATGATTTTGCCAGGGGAAACGAAAGCGGGCTCTGCAGGGATGCAACCATGCCGAGGGATAGCCTGGTGGGCTCATCGAGACGATGACCGGAAGCGCGGGAACCAACTTCTCGCGCTTCGTTTACACGTCATCGGATCGAAAGACCCAGATGCCTTGAAAATCCCCGCCCGAAGGGCGGAATTTACACTAACGGAAAACGCCTCTTCTCCATTTCACGCTGAACCGGCACAGCGGCGCATCAGGCCGCTACGATCGCCTGCACGATCAGGCCTTTGAATATGCCTGGATGCTCAGCCAGGTCGGGATAACGAAGTAGCTACGGTATTTCGTTTATTCACAAGTCCTCCTTCGCATGGTTCTGCAAACCTGACGTGCCTGATTTCCACCATTATCGGCTTAAGAATGCTTCTTCCAGTAACCTAAATTATCGCGAACGTGATGTATTCCGGCCTACTTCGGATTCCCATTGGCGTCGAGCAACTTCACTTCTCCCAATCCGAGCTGGCGTATCCCCTCCTCGATCTTGGCTCGATCTCCCACCACCATCCACACAAGATTGTCGGGGCGGATCGTCGACTTAGCGGTATCGATCACCGCGGGTAAGTCTAGAGACCGGACTTTCGCGGCGAAGCTCGCGTAATAGTCGTCGGCCAATCCGAACTGCACCTGCTCCAGAATCGAATTTCCCACTTCGTTGACGGTCTCGCGCGATCCTGGCAGCCTTAGCGTCATGCTGTTCTTCGCGCGTTGTAGTTCCGCCGCTGTGGGCGGTCGATTGCCGACGATGTCATGGAACTCCTTGTTCAGTTCATTCAGAGACTCCTTGGTTTTATCCGACTGCACCGGCGCGTATGCCAGGAAGGGCTGCTGCCCGCGCGCGGAGAACAAAACCGTGGTCGATCCATACGACCAGTGTTTATCCTCGCGCAGGTTCATATTGATGCGCGCTCCAAAATCGGACCCGAAAATCGTGTCCATCGTTTCGATGGCTATTTCATCCGGGCTGTTCCGCGGCGGCGCCACCTGACCCACCAATATGTCCGATTGAAGTGCACCCGGCCGGTCCATGATGTACACCACCGGCTTGTCGGGAAATTGTACGCGGCTTATGTTCTTAGCCGGAACAACCCGTTTCTGCCAACCCGCAAAAAGCTGCTCGAGTTTCGGCAGGATCTCCGCCATAGTGGTGTCTCCAACCACGATGAGCGTGCCGTTATTGGGGCGGAACCAGGTCTGGTGAAATTTCACCGGATCCTCGCGTGTGAGCGCGGCTACTGACTCCTCGGTCCCCGAGCCAGTCAGTGAGTTCCCATAAGAGTGTCCCTTCCCGTAAAGCAACGCCGGCAACACTCGCATGCCCATCGAAATGCCGGTGACCTTCTCGCGCTGAATGGCGGCGAGCTGCAATTTCTGTTGCCGGGCGAAGTCGGCCTGCGTGAAAGCCGGGTTGAGGATCACATCGGCATACAGCGCAAGTGACGGATCCAGTTTCGCCTTGAGCGCGGAGAGCCTCACCACCGACACGTCGAGATTCGAGAAAGCGTTCAACTGCGCGCCCAGCTTGCCCTGCTCATCGCTGATCTGCAATGCCGTACGGCTCTTGGTTCCGCCTGTCAGCAGCGCTGCCGTTGCCGAAGCCGTTCCCGGCAGAGCGGACTGGTCGGCGGCGTAGCCAGCGTCGAACACTATCCAGAAATTCACCAGCGGAGTTTCATGCCGTTCCGCTAACACTACTTTCATACCGTTGGCGAGCGTGGAATGCTGAAGCTTTGGCAGCCGCAATTCCGGAAACGCGCCCAACTCGGGAGGCTTTGAGCGATCCGCCCCTGTCTTGGCAGTCTCGTATTGAGGGTACGGATGGACTTCCAGGATAAAGACGCCGTCCGATAGCCACCGTTTCCCTGCCGACCGGACATCCTCCGCCGTGGCGCTCTCGATACGTTTGAGACTGGCTTTGTAAGCGTCCGGGCTGCCCAGGTAGACCTGACTGCTAGCCAGCAGATCCGATTTTCCACCGAACCCGCCCACCCGTTCGATCCCCCGCAAAAACTGGGCCAGCCGCTGATTCTTTACCCGTTCCATCTCCTCGGCCGTCGGGCCGCTTTCAAGCAGTCGCGCCAGTTCCTCGTCGATTGCCTTTTCTACTTTCGTCAAATCGTCACCCGGGCGCGCGGTCGCTTGAATGTAGAATTGGCCTCCAATCTCTTGCGTTTCGTTGAAGGCGCTCGCCCCTGTCGCGATCTGGTCGTCATAAACAAGGCGCTTATACAATCGCGAACTCTTGCCCTGGGTCAGCACACTGGCCAGCAGGTCCAGGTAATCGACGTCCGGTGCGCCCTCCTGCGGAACGTTCCAGATCTTATAAATTCGCGCCTGCGGAACGCGATCCTGAGCCACTTGCCGGTGAGTGCCGGTCATCTTTGCAATCCACACGCGATTCGCTACAAGCGGAGGGCCGGCGGGAATATCGCCGAAGTACTTTTCTACCTTTTGCCGCGCTGTTGCCGCGTCGACGTCACCGGCGATGCAGAGAATCGCGTTCGATGGCCCGTAATAGGTCTTGAACCACTCCTGGACGTCGCTCATCGAAGCTGCATTCAAGTCTGCCATGGACCCGATCACGGTCCACGAATACGGATGGCCAGCCGGGTATGTAGCCTTGGTGATCAACTCCTCAGTCAGGCCATAAGGCGGGTTTTCACCCTGCCGCTTCTCGTTTTGAACAACGCCACGCTGAAGATCCACCGTCTTCTGGTCGATCGCCCCCAGAAGATGTCCCATGCGATCGGACTCCAGCCAGAGAGTGTAATCCAGGGCCGAAGTAGGAACGTTTTCAAAGTAATTCGTTCGATCGGAGTTGGTGGTGCCGTTCAGGTCAGTCGCTCCGATCGGCTCCATAGCCTCGATGTACCGCTGCTGGTGGTGTTCGCTTCCGCCGAACATCAGATGCTCGAATAAGTGCGCGAACCCGGTCTTGCCGGGTAGCTCGTTCTTCGATCCAACGTGATACCAGATGTTGACCGCGACGATTGGCGCCTTGTGGTCTTCATGCACGATCAGTGTCAAGCCGTTCTTCAGAACAAATTTCTGATAGGGAACATCGACCGTGGCCACCTGTGCATACATCCCCGAGCTGGAGGCCATAAATAATGCAGCAACAAGTTTCGTTCGCATGGGATTTCACCTTAGCTCAGTGTATATCGGCGAGATGGGAGGGGAGCAACGAGACCGCCTAGCCGGAAGGCCGAACCACGTAGCGGTCGTAAACCCTACATGTCATATGGCTTCCCCTCTGGTCGCATGTTGAACTCACGTGCTATGTCGGACATTATCGGCCAACCTCCTCGAAACGCGTATCTTATCTCGGGAGTTCGGCTACGACCGCTTCTCCATGTTGCCGACGTTACGTCGCGACAGACGCTCGCAAGCGCGCTTATCACTCCCGATCCGCCATGCAACAACCCCTCAGGATGATCCACGATGGTTGACCGCGCTCTGAGTCACTTGCGCTTCAGCGAGGACTTCGGGCAGAGGGGATCGGGCGCTCAATCGGCCAGGTTTCGATCTTTAAGTAAACATTCCATGTTCTTTCTATAAGGGCGCGAGGTTTAACACCAAAACGAGGACATTTCCACTTTGCCTTGACAGTCCACGTTTCGGCCCTAGACCCCGAGGTCAAGATCGAGTATGCTGGACCGAGTGCCCGCGCTGCGATCATTCACCCTCCCGACAGGTTCGTTGAGAGTGCCGGCGCGGGCGGAAAGGCGTTGTTCCCCGGAATTGCTTGTGCTCTCACTTGTAGTGCCGACCTACAATGAAGCCGCGAACATCGAGCCTTTCCTCCAGCGGATCCGAAGCGTGCTTGACCCAGAGTTAAGCAGCCGCTACGAAGTGATCGTCGTGGATGACAACAGCCCCGACGAGACGTGGAAAGTGGCGGCGGGTGTCCAAGCCGGCTACCCGCAGCTTGTCGTCTTGCGCCGCGAACAGGAGAGAGGGCTATCGAGTGCGGTTATAAGGGGATGGCAAGCCGCCGGCGGCGACATTCTCGCGACCATCAATGCGGATTTCCAACACCCGCCGGAATTGTTGCCGAAGCTGCTGGAACTGGTCCGGGAGGCGGATCTCGTGATTGCGACCCGACTGGCCGCGACGGGTTCGTTCAGCGAGATGACCTGGCAGCGTCAACTCCTTTCAAGTGGGGCAAGAAGAGCAGGCGAATTCTTCGTGCCGCAGATATTCCGCCGCGTCTCCGACCCGTTGAGCGGATACTATGTGCTGCGACGAGAAGCAATTGAAGGTATCGAGCTGCGACCGACCGGCTTCAAGACGCTGATCGAAATACTCGCGCGCGGGCGGGCTAACACCATTGCGGAATGCGGGTACGCGATGCAAAAGCGGCGACACGGACAAAGCAACGCTAGGTTGCGGCATTGGATGGAGTATCTAATACAACTCAATCGGCTCCGCGCGCATGCCGGGGCGCGTAAATCCTAGTGGCCCTCTTTCTGCTTGTTCTCTTTTGTCTCGCGACGCTTGGGGTCAGTGTCTGGCTTGCTCTTCAGCTTCGAGATCGAGGGCCGTCTCTGCGCTGGTTATGCGCGGCCATACCAGTTCTTTTGTGCCTCTTCGCGATCGAGTTGCTTGGGGGAATCCTCAGGGCACCGACCTTGATCTGGAACGAAATCCGGCTCTCGCGATCTCTGGCTCTGCTCAGGGGTTTCCATCTCTATCCTGGCGAGCACGAGCTTGGCCCGATTATCGGAACGCTACACCCACCCATCAGCCACTATCTCTTCTTTCCGGCTGCTGCGATCCACGATCCGACCATGTCCATTGTTGCTGGATCGCTATTAGCCTGTGTGGTCCTGTTTTCCGCATTGGGATTCGCGCTGGTCCGATCCGCTCCGCTTGTCAGCGGGCGTTGGGCGATCGCGGCATTGAGTTTCCTGTTCTGCGGGTTCCTGATCATCGAGAGCGAAGGCACCTTTAACACCGCATTTTACATCCACACGGACGCCGCCGCGCTTGCGTTCGCGACGATAGCCTGCGCTTTTGTCAGCAGCCGCAACCGAATGACGACGGTCGCTTCCGTGTGGATGTCGGCCGCGGCATGCGTGCTGGCCATCGCCAGCAAACAGACGATCGCCCCTGTTGCTCTCGCTGTTTCCCTGTACATTGCCATTACGGAAGGTGGAAAACGATTCGCGCTGTTCTTGTTGGCGAGCGCCGTAACAGGGGGCTCACTACTCGCGTTCCTGTTATCTGTTCTTCCCGCGCGAGCTTTTCTCTTCAACACGCTCATACTCGCCACACACAGGCCCCTCAAACCTGGATATATGGAGATTCTTGCGAGGGCTTATCGCGTGAGTCGACTGGAAGCGCTGCCGGCGCTCTTACCGCTCCTGTTTCTTGGGATTTGTTCTTGGACGGGGTCGCGGCCGAGGTGCGGGATCCGTCAGTTCTTCGCCGCAAACCGCTGGATAGTGTATCTGATGGCCAGCGCCGCGTTGGTTCCGGTGTCGCTGAAGGCAATGATGACCGTTGGCTCGGCTGTCAACCATCTTGGCTTTGTTCTCTACTTCCTGTTTGTCGCGGCGGGGCTTGCAATCCAACAGTATTTCACTGATGCGAATCCAGCGGCGCGGTTGAGTTCCCGGCTATTTCTCACAACTGGGATACTCGTCAGTATAGCGCCTGGCATGGTCCTCACCGTGCATGCGAGCCTTCGCAACCTTAGGGAAAATGCTTCTCAGACCGCCCATACTTACAACTTGCGCCACCCTGGAGTGGCCTACTTTCCCTGCAATCCCATGACGTCTCTTCTCAAGGACGGAAAACTGTACGATCTTGATATTGCGCTTTATGATCGCGAGATTGCCGGGTATCCTCTGACGCCGCAGCAGCTTCAGTCCGGACTGCCGTACGGCTTGACTCTGGTCGCTCTGCCGCCCGGTGAATATATTCAATCGAAGGCGCTTCAGGGACTCTTTGCGGGTTTTGTTCGGATCGCCGATCCGGAATTACCGGGGTGGATTGTCTACAGTCGAGCCCCGTGAGGCTTCGTGTAATAGTGTTCTTAAGGCAGGAATAGAGCGTAACCAAACAAAGTCGTGAAATATACGCCCAGCATTAGCGCGATGAACACCTG
>Ga0210394_10003768_pt1 | contig 18484 bp, 15 predicted proteins | sample IncBWC12MmetaG_FD_160121 | JGI IMG/M metagenome (GOLD analysis project Ga0210394, IMG submission 160121) | Forest soil microbial communities from Barre Woods Harvard Forest LTER site, Petersham, Massachusetts, United States - Inc-BW-C-12-M | ecosystem: Environmental > Terrestrial > Soil >... | reverse complement strand
TGGCCGGTCGTGCGCACGCTCTCGGCCTTGGTTTTCACGCCATGGAAGGCAATTCCGTCGTCGACGCGGTAAAGCTCGACGCCATCGAGGTCTTTGAGAAAGTCGAATTGCCACCATGAGCGGCGGAACTCGCCGTCGGTCGCGAGCTTGAGGCCGACCTCTTCCTGCCGTTTGATCGCCTTCTCGATTTCGCGGTCTTCCGTCGCCCGCAACGCCTCGGCGGTGATCTCGCCGCGTTCGCGCTGGGCGCGTGCCTCCTTGAGCGCAGCCGGCCGCAGCAGGCTGCCGACATGGTCGGCGCGAAATGGCGGCGTCGTGCGTTGCACCGGCGGCTTTCCTCCCCCTGCACCTGCTTCGCCTTGTTGGTCGGCGTGAAGCTCTCGGGCGGGCGGGGCGATTTAGCAAGGCGAGGCCGCGGGTGTAAATCCCGTTGCGCCGGGAGAAAACCGCGAGGACACTCGCCCCCTTGTCATTGCCGGAATTGATCCGGCAATCCATGGAGCGGCGACGCTGCATCGATGCGCGGGTCAAGTCCGTGCATGACGGAGATGGAGAAGTTCCAAATGCATCCCCTCCTTCGGCTTTGCGAAGACGTGCTGGCGAACGACGCGCAAGTGTCGCTGCCGGCGCTGCCGCGCATGGTCTTCGTTGTCCACGGCTCGCTCGCGATCGCCGACAAGCTATTGCACGACAATGAGGCTTGGAGCGGTGAGGGCGCTGTCGCGCTCAAGGCCGGAAGCGGCGGCGCAACGGTATGGCGGTGGGAGCTCCTCGACGCTGCGTCCGACGCCGGCGCCATCGCCGCGCCGGGCGCGGCTTCGCGCGAGAAGCTTTCGGCGCAGCTTGAAACATTACCCGGCGGGGCGCTCCTTCTGCGCGGCGACAGCGTCGCCTTTCCCGCGGGCGGCTGCGCCTATCTGCACCGGCATCAGGGACCGGGCATCCGCTGCCTGATCGAGGGCGGCATCCGCATCGACACGCACGGCCGCTCGTCCTCCTACGGACCCGGCGGCGCCTGGTTCGAGAGCGGGCCGGACCCGGTCTTCGCCCAAGCGGCAGACCGTCCCTCGCGGTTTATCCGCGTCATGATCTTGCCGCTGGCCTATCTGGGAAAAAGCTCGGTCGAGTATCTCAATGAGGCAGACAAGGCGAAGCCGAAGACGCAGCAATACAAGATCTTCGCCGATCTGCCGCTGACGCTCACGGGCAAATAACGCGCCGAGCGGGCTTTCTCACACCGGCTTGTAGTTGCGGTCCATCGGCACGTCGATCAACAGCGGCGCGTCGCTCTTGATGCCTTGCGCGATGAGGTCGGTGGTGTCGTGCACGGTCTTGGCGCGCTCGGCGGCGATGCCAAGCGAGCGCGCGAGGCCCACATAGTCGATCGCCGGCTCCAGAAGCTCCATGCCGACGAAGCGGTCGACTTGCGCAGCAAGCCCACGCTGCGCGTGCAGGCGCTGCTTGAGGATCCGATAGGAGCTGTTGTTCAGGATCACGAACACCACCGCAATCCGGTCATGCGCGGCGGTCCACAGCGCCTGGCAGGTGTACATGGCGCTGCCGTCGCCGACGAGCGCAACGACCGGCCGCCCCGGCAGCGCGAGCTTGACGCCGATCGCGGCCGGCAGGCCCCAGCCGATGCCGCCGCCGCGCAGGCCGTAAAAACTCTGCGGATCCTCGCTGCGGATGAGCGAGCGGATGCCGACGCTCGAGGAAACCGCTTCGTCGATCACGACCGCATCCTTCGGCAGCATCTCGCCGATGGCCTCGAGCAGGGCGAGCGGCTGGATCGGCGTCTGCGCCGCCATCGCGCGTGCCTTGGCCTTGAGCGCCTCGCGCTCGGCGAGCGCCGCCTGCTTCGCGGTTTCCAGGCGCTCGCGCGCCGCCCCCCGCGCGCCGCCGGTCATGCGCTTGCGCAACGCCTCGGTGATGTCAGGGAGCGTGGTCTTCGGATCGCCGAGGATCGCGACTTTCGCCGGATAGTTCTTGCCGATCTCCCATGGATCGTTGTCGAGGTGAACCAGCGTCAATCCCTTCGGCATCGGCTCGATGTCGGAGGGCAACGACAGGGTGAACAGGTCGGCGCCGACCGAGAACAGCACGTCATATTGTTCGAGGACCTTGCGCACCGGCCCCTGCATCCGCGCGATGGCGCCGCGGAACAGCGGATGCGACGCCGGGAATGAAGCCGTCGAGGGAACGATCTCGGTATAGACCGGCGCGCCGATGAGCTCGGCGAGTTCGATGAGCTCGGTGTGCGCCTTGCTATGGGCCACGGCGTCGCCGGCCATGATCAGCGGGCGTTTCGCCTGCGCCAGTACCGCGGCGGCTTCCTCGACCGCCGCCGGATCGCCGCGCAAGCGCGGCGCGATGCGCGTCGGCGCCAGGAGATCGACCTCGCCCTCGGCTTTGAGGATGTCGCCCGGCAGCGACAGAAACACCGGTCCGGTCGGGGGAGCGAGCGCGGTCTTCGCGGCGCGATGCACGAGCCGCGGCAGATCGGCGAGGCGATGCACCTCGCCGGACCATTTCACCAGCGGCCGCGCGATCGGCGGCAAATCGGCCCACAGGATCGGCTCGCTGGCGCTGAAGTCCATGTCGTGCTGGCCGGCGGTGACCAGAATCGGGCTGCCCGCCTTCTGCGCGTCGTAGAGCATGCCCATGGCATTGCCGAGACCGGGCGTGACGTGGAGGTTGACGACCGCGAGCTTGCCGGAAGCCTGCGCATAGCCGTCCGCCATGCCGATGACCGCCGCCTCCTGCAGGCCGAGCACGTAACGCAACTCGTTGTCGACCGCGAGCGCGTCCATCAGCGGCAATTCGGTGGTGCCGGGATTGCCGAAGATGATGTCGACGCCCTCCTGCTTGAGCAGCTCGAGGAAGGCGCGTTTTCCGGACATGACTGGCAAGGGTGTCTCCGAGTGTCGTTTCAAACGGTAGGCGAGAATAGCAATGAGTGCGGGAGGCCTTCACTGCTCATGGTCGAGCGGGCGCAAATCAATATGCGAGATGCTGTCGCCGGCGAGAATTGCAGTCGTGCGCAGTACGCGCGCCCGCGCCCAGGACGGTTTGTCGAAACGCCAATCCATCATCACGCCGGCGCCGTCGCGGCGTAGGCGGATGTTGCCGGCGAGCAAGTCGCGAAAATTGTCGAGCGATATTTGAAACGCCGATCGGATTTCAGTTGCAAGGCGCTGGGCGGGCGGCAGCGGCGGATCGAAGCGGATTTCGATCAGGTGGTGGCCGGTTCGATCGTGCTGCTGATAGCTCGCCAGCGCGCCGTCGGCGGTCGTGAGCAGTTTGATGCGACCGATGTTGGAGGGGGCGGCCTCGTAAACGCCGGGTGTGCCGGTCGGCTCGAAGCGCGCGGCGCGGCTCGAGGTTTCTGCGCTGCCATCGAAGCCGACATCCAGACCGATAAAAGGAAAGCCGCCGACAAAGATGTTGGCGCTATACGCGGCGGCGAACGGCGCCGGGTTGTCCTGACCGGGCGGCAGCCTCGCCACGTCGGCGCCCGCAATGGTCACGTGCGGGTTCTGCGCGCGGGCTCCTTTCTCACGGAAGAACAAGAGCAACAGACGTTCGCCGCTGTGCCCGATCTGGTCGGTAAGGCCGGCGTTGGCCGTCACCAACCTGGCTTCCGGCGCAAAGCCAACCTCGATGGTGACCGGTCGGTTCTTGAAATCGACGAATCCGGCAGAGACCCCGCGCGGCGCGCCGTCGGCTCCGGTCATGGCGAATTTGATGTCGGCAAATTGCGCGGTTATGCCGTCGGCGGCTCTCGCCGCGGCGACCTCGGCGTCGTTGTAATAGTTGATTTGACGTTTCGGCACGGCGCGCTCGGTGAAGAATACCCACAGCAAGGGCGGTCGGTTCGGGCCGCGCTCCGCGGCCATGATCTCGACCGCCTCGTAAACCGGGTCGCTCGGCAGCCAGACGTACCAGTGGTGATCCCAGTGCTGGAGAAAGGAGACGATCGGGACTAACGGCGCTGCGGTCGCTGTCATGGACGCGGGGATCGTCCCGGAAATGATGAGACCAAACGTCAAGAACCACGTTGCGGGCGATGGCATGAATTTTCATCGATGTTCGAACGGCTGACTTCGCCGCGCAAAATCGCCCCGCCGCATTTGGTCAAGTGGTGCCGCGGAGAGGATTCGAACCTCCGACCCACGCATTACGAATGCGTTGCTCTACCGGCTGAGCTACCGCGGCGCACCGGCACGAAGTCCTAGTAATACCCGAAAAATGTAAACGCAAGGCGCGTTGCCTCGGCGTTCCTCTCAATCGGAATGCTGCATGGGCATCTCGCCGAAGGCTTCGAGCCAAGGGTGTCGCCTTCTCTCATAGACGGCATGCTCGGGAGCCGGGAAGGTGGGATCGGCGAACGCTCCGATCCCAACCGAGATCAGCTCGGGAAACCGTTCCGCCTGCCAGTAGACGGTCGAGCCGCAAACCGGACAGAACCGGAAGGTCACCGACTTGCCGCTGTCGGACGAGCGTGTGAACTCCTTCGAGTCGCCGGAGATCGAGGTGATCTGCCGCCGCTCGAACCGCGCCTGGTAGCCGAAGGCGGCCCCGGTCCGCCGCTGGCACTCGAGGCAGTGGCAGATCGAAATCCGCACCGGTTCACCTTCGCAGGTCAGGTGGAGTTGTCCGCAACTGCATGCGGCATGACGCGTGGTCATTGTTCTTCCATTCGCTGATTCACTTGATCGGAGCTTCGGCGCGCAGCTTGAAACGCTGGATCTTTCCGGTCGCCGTCTTCGGCAGCTCGTGGCGGAATTCGAGCCAGCGCGGATATTTGAACGCGGCGAGCTTTTGCCGGCAGTGATTTTGCAACGCCAGCGCTAGTTCGTCGCTGGCCTTCTCCGGTGATTTCAGCACCACGAACGCCTTCGGCTTGATCAGCGTGTCCTCGTCCGGCCAGCCGACGACCGCCGCCTCCAGCACGTCCGGATGGCTCTGCAGCGCGCCCTCGACCTCGAACGGCGAGACGTACATGCCGCTGACCTTGAGCATGTCGTCGCGCCGGCCGCAGTAGACGAAGCAGCCGTCCTCGTCTTCGATGTACTTGTCGCCGGAGCGGGTCCATTCGCCGAGAAATGTGGCGCGCGACTGCTCGCGGTTGTTCCAGTACATGATCGCGCTCGTCGGTCCGCGCACCTGCAGCTCGCCCATCTCGCCGCGGGTCTGGACGATCGCGCCGTCGTCATCGACCAGGCGGATGTCATAGCCGGGCACCGGCTTGCCGGTGGTGCCGTATTTCACCTCGCCGGCGCGGTTGGACAAAAAGATATGCAGCATCTCGGTCGAGCCCAGCCCGTCGAGAATGTCGCAGCCATAGCGCTCGCTCCAGCGGCGGCCGACGTCGGGCGGCAGCGCCTCGCCGGCCGATACGCAGCGCCGCAGCTTTGTCTCGGCGCGTTGCGGGGCGTCGGCGCTGGCCAGAAAGCCGGCATAGAATGTCGGCACCGCAAAGAACGCGGTGACGCGGTGCTTTCTTAGAATGTCGGCGACCAGATCCGGTGTCGGCCGGTGCGGCAACAGGATGGTCGTGGCGCCTGCCGACATCGGGAAGGTGAGCGCGTTGCCGAGGCCATAAGCGAAAAAGAGCTTGGCGACCGAGTAGCAAACGTCGTTCTCGGAGAGGCCGAGGAAGGGCTTGGCATAGAGCTCGTCGGTGAGCGTGAGGTCGGCGTGGCTGTGCACCGCGCCCTTCGGCCGGCCGGTCGAACCGGAGGTGTAGAGCCAGAAGCAGATGTCGTCGCGCACCGTCGGCGCGGTGACGGCTTCGGTCCCGGCGGCGGCAAGCAGATCCTCGAAGCGGGAATGGCCGTGCGCCTTCTCGCCGGACACGATGACATGCTCGAGACTTTTGCTGGCGCCGATCGCCTTGGCAAATTTGGGATAGAGCTCCTCGGACACGACCAGGAGCCGCGCGCGGCTGTCGTCGAGCATGAAGCGGTAATCGTCTTCGGTCAGCAGCGTGTTGACCGGCACCGGCACCACGCCGGCCTTGATCGCGCCGAGAAAGGCGGTCGGCCAGTCGATCGTATCGACGAGACAGAGGAGCGCGCGCTCCTCGCGGCGTACGCCGAGCGAGCGCAGCACGTGGCCGAAGCGCTCGACCCGTTCTGCGAGACTGCCGTAGGTCCAGCTCCCGCGCTGATCGATATAGGCGATCTTGCCGGCCCGGCCGGCGTCGAGATTGCGCTTGAGAATATCGGACGCGAAGTTGTACTCGCGCGGCGTCGCCTCGCCGGTCGCGCTGCCCGCAAGATTTGCTGGCGCGATGTTCATCGCGGCGTTTCCTTCCTCGATGCCGCATTATGCCGATGGCGGACCTTGCCGCAATCCGTTAGTGGTGCGGCATTCGCTGTCGCAACGAGCCAGCCCTGACGGCTGGAGTATCTCATGATCCTGAGCCGCGAGCGTATCCTCACCACGCATGTCGGCAGCCTGCCGCGCAACGAAAAGCTCAGCGAGCTTCTGGTGCGCCGCGAGGCCGGCGAGGGTTACGACCAGACGCAATTCGACGTCGCGATGGAGCAGGCGGTGCGCCACGTGGTCGCGAAGCAGAAGGAGGCCGGGATCGATATCGGCAATGACGGCGAGCAGCAGCGCGTCGGCTTCCAGACCTACGTGCCGCGGCGGATGTTAGGGTTTGGCGGCGAATCGAAGCGGCGGCGCGGGCGCGAATTCGAGGAATTTCCGGAACTCGTGGAATACCTGACGCATCGCTTTCCGGCGGTGAGCAAGCAGCAGAACGCGCCGCAGGCGCAGGGCGAACTGCACTATCACGACACCTCGCAGATCGAAGCCGAGATCGCCCGCTACCAGCGCGTCGCCGGCGACGGCAAGCCGTTCGCGGAAGAATTCATGACCGCGCCGTCGCCGGGCATCGTCGCCTCGACCATGCTCAACGCCTACTACGATTCCAATGAGGCCTATCTCGCGGCTCTCGCCCGCGAGATGAGCAAAGAGTACCGGGCGATCCACCGGGCCGGTCTCGTCCTGCAGATCGACGCGCCCGACCTCGCCATGGACCGCACCATGTTCTATCGCGACAGAACCGACGCGGAGTTCGTCAAGGCGTGCGAGCTGCACGTGGCGATGATCAACCAGGCAATCGCCGGCATCCCGCGCGCGCGGGTGCGGCTGCATGTCTGTTACGGCAATTGGGAAGGGCCGCACATCCACGATGTGGCACTGGAGAAAATCCTGCCCGCGCTCTACCAGGCCGAGGTCGGCGCGTTGTCGATCGAGTTCGCCAATCCGCGCCATGCCCATGAATACGCGGCGTTCAAGCGCGTGCCGTTTCCCAAGGACATGATCCTCTTGCCCGGCGTGGTCGAGACCACCAGCAACTTCGTCGAGCATCCGCAGGTGGTGGCGCGGCGCGTCGAGGAGGCGGTCGCGGCGATCGGCGACCGCGAGCGCGTCATCGCCTCGACCGATTGCGGCTTCGGCACCTTCACCCGCCGCGAATGGGTGATCGAGCCGGTGGTGTGGCTCAAGCTCAAATCGATCCGCCAAGGCGCCGACATCGCTTCGGCGCGGCTGTGGGGAAAGGAAGCGGCTTAGCGCCCGAACGGCCACGTGCAACCGGGGAACCGGGTGTTGCCGGCAAAGTTGTAAAGTGAGGTCCCGCCACAGGAATAAGGCCATGCCCAAGACGCGCGAAGAAGACCGGCTGACCGAGGATGAAATCGCCCGTGAGAAGCTCGGGCCGCGCGGGGTTCCCGGCGCCCCGGACCGCGCCAAGATGACGCCGCAACGCAAGGAGGAGACGCCCGAGTCAGGCGAGTTCGACGGGCACACCGCCTAGCTGGTCGCCGTCTTTCTGCCGATTTCAGCGCCGCCTTTCTATCCGGGTAATATTGACATTTGTTTTACCCGGATATAATTAGGGGGCATGAGCCAGCATTCGAATATCGTTGCCTTTGCCGGCGAGCATTGCATCGCCGCGGGTGACCTTGCGCGGGTTGCCCGCGCCGCCAGGAAGTTCGCGGCGGCGGGCGGCCACAAGCCGATCCTCGCCTTCGATGCCGCGACCGGCGAGCAGATCGACCTCGATCTGCGCGGTACGGACGAGCACCAGCCACCGAAACGTTCGAGCTCTGCGGCTCATGGGCGAGCCCAGGAGGAGCCGCGCGGCCCGGGCCGCCCGAAGCTCGGCGTAATCGCGCGTGAGGTGACGCTGTTGCCGCGTCACTGGGACTGGCTCGCGAGCCAGCCGGGCGGCGCGTCGGTCGCGCTACGCAAGCTCGTGCAGCACGGCATGCGCGCCAATGCCGGCAAGGACCGCATCCGTGCGTCGCAGAATGCGGCCTATCAGTTCATGTCGGCGATGGCCGGCAATCGCGCCGGCTTCGAGGAGGCCGCACGGGCTCTGTTTGCCGGCGACGCGCGGAGCTTCAACCGTCGGGTGGACGCCTGGCCCAAGGATGTCCGCGACCTGGTGAAGAAGCTTGCCGCCGTCGCCCTGCAAGCTGAAACAACCGCCGGGTGACGCGCCTCGCTTGCGAACGGGCTGCGCTAGGCAAGCTTTGCGTGTATCCTCAATAGCTTAGCCGGACGTCGCGTTTTCACCTTCGATTCGGATTTCGTGCGGCGCATAAAATCGCAGTTTTTGGTGCAACCAATCATCAGCCAAAGCGTTCGCCATCTGGAAAAGAGGGAACTCATCCAGCATGAAACCGATCATCGCCGCATGCCTGCTTCTCGGAGTTTGGACGACGAGCGCCGGCGCCATCGATCTCGCCGAACTAGCGCCGTGCCGATCTGCCGCGGCCAGGCTTTGCGATCGCCATGGCGGCATGACGTGGAGCAATCTTCTTCAATGTGGCGCGACGCTCGCCGCCCATGCCTTGAGCGTCAACGGCTCTTGCCGCGCAGTGCTCAAGAAGTACGGACAGCTGTGAATGGCGCCAGGCGTCTTCGCGTGACAGTCCCAGAGCCCCGGCCCCCGCGCCGGGGCTTTTCATTTGCCGGATGAGCCGGGCAAGCCGGAGGCGCGGGGAGGGGTGAATACCTGGCGGAAACCTGCTAATTCCTTCGCCACCGAATTCTGCACCTCCGGAGGCGATGCCCGCCGGCACGCCCCGCAACAACGCCCAAGAGGATCCCATGTACGGCAAGCTCGAACTTTACATCGATGGTCAGTGGCTCAACGGCGACGGCCGCGCCGGCGAGGACGTGATCAATCCCGCGACGGAAAAGACGCTCGGGCGTCTTCCGCATGCGAGCACGGCCGACCTCGACCACGCGCTTGAGGCAGCCAAGAAGGGCTTTGCCGTCTGGCGCGCAACCTCGGCTTACGACCGCGCCAAGATCATCCGCAAAGCGGCCGATCTGATGCGCGAGCGGCACGACATGATTGCAAAGATCCTGGTGCAGGAGCAGGGCAAGGCCTATGCCGAGGCGCGCGCCGAGGTGATCGGGTCCGCCGACATCATCGAGTGGTACGCCGAGGAGGGCCGCCGCGCCTATGGCCGCGTCATTCCCGGCCGCGGCAAGTTTCGCCAGATCGTCGTGCAGGAGCCGGTCGGCATCGTCGCCGCATTCACGCCGTGGAATTTCCCGACCCTGACGCCGGCGCGCAAGATCGGCGGCGCGCTTGCCGCCGGCTGTTCGCTCATCATCAAGGCGTCGGAAGAGACACCGGGCTCCTGCGTCGAGCTGGTGCGCTGTTTCGCCGACGCCGGCCTTCCCGCCGGCGTGCTCAACCTCGTGTTCGGCGTGCCGGCGACGATCTCCGAACATCTCATCGCCAGTGACGACGTGCGCAAGATCTCGTTCACCGGCTCGATCCCCGTGGGCAAGCATCTCGCCACGCTCGCCGCGAAACGGATGAAGCGCGCCACCATGGAGCTCGGCGGTCACTCGCCGGTGGTGGTGTTCGCCGATGCCGATCCGGAGAAATCCGCCGACACCATCGCCGCTTTCAAATACCGCAACGCCGGCCAGGTGTGCATCTCGCCGACCCGCTTCTACGTGCAGGAGCAGGTGTACGGCCGCTTCCTCGCCCGCTTCACCGAATACGCCAAGTCGCTCAAGCTCGGTGACGGTCTGGAAAAGGGCATTACCATGGGCCCGCTGGCGAACAGCCGGCGCATCGACGCCATGGACTCGTTTGTCAACGACGCCAAGGAGCGCGGCGGCAAGGTGGTGACCGGCGGCAGCCGGCGCGGCAATCAGGGCTACTTCTACGAACCGACCGTGATCACCGATTTGCCGGACGACAGCAAGCTGATGACGCAGGAGCCGTTCGGGCCGCTGGCGCCGGTGGTCACGTTCAAGACCTTCGACGAGGTCGTGGAGCGTGCCAACTCGCTGCCTTACGGGCTCGCCGCCTACGCCTTCACCGGTTCGGCGCAGACCGCCAACCAGATCGGTGAGGTGTTGCAGTCGGGCATGGTCGGCGTGAACTCGATCAATGTTTCGACGCCGGAGACGCCGTTCGGCGGCGTCAAGGAATCCGGTTACGGCAGCGAAGGCGGCATCGAGGGGCTGCAGGCGTATCTGAGCACGAAGTTCATCTCGCAAGCCTAGAGCGCCTGCGCGGACCCGTTCGCGTCGCCGCTTTGAGCTACGTCCGAATTGGGGCGCGGCCGGCGACGGACGATTGGCCTCGAATGCAGATTGCGCGCGGCCATTGAGGGCGGAGTTCGCGGCGTGGATTATGCGGTCGTTACGATTTATCTGGTTCTCGCCGCCGGCGTCTTCGGATTTTTCTTCCGTACACAGCTGCGCGGCTGGTGGATCCGCCGCAAGCTGAAATCGGCCGGCATTGCCCGTGGCGCCGCCGAGCCGCCGGCGCTGACCGCCCGGCTCTACGAACTGAACAAGGTCTTCGATCCGTTCGGCTCGAGCGCGGCGCATCCGAGCGCGCTCTATGCGCAGCGGCAGTTCGTCGAGGCGGTCGATCTTCTCGCGGCGCCTGAGGTTTCGCTCACGGTCGTGCTGCAATACGTCGAAGGCAACAGCTGGTCGCTCTCGAGCGCGGCGCTGGCGGCGCTGCGGAAGCGCCCGGACCGCGGCGAGGTCGTCGAACGAGTGCTGACGCAATGCGGGCATTTCTCGCCCTGGGCGATGTACTTCGCGCTGGAGCTGATCTTCGAGGCCGAACCGCCGCTGCCGGTCGGGATGCCGGTGACGCGCGCCCGGGACTGGTGGACCGACAACCGATGGATGCCGAACATCTTTCGCGATTATTTCGTGCGCTGCGCGGCGCGCGGCGATGTCGCCACCTTCGCCGCGACGCTCGTCGCGCCCGGCGTTGCGCCGCACGACGTGATCAGAGGCTTCCTGCAGCGCGTCGCGCATCCTTTTGCGGCGGCGCTCATCGCGGAGATCGACGACGCCCGGCCGCCGGTCGTGGTGCAGCCGGCGGCGACGACGTCCGGCATATTGAGTTCGGTCGGTCATTACTGGAGCAACCGACGCGAGCGCGAAGTGCTCATCGAGCCGCAGGGCTGGCGCCAGGCCTTTGCCCTTGCCGCATCGGCGTTACGGCAAAATCCGCCGCGCTCGCTGCTCGTCTCCGGTGAGCCGCAGGTCGGCAAGACCTCGTTTCTGCAATTGCTGGCGCGGCGGCTCGCGGCCGACGGCTGGAGCGTGTTCGAGGCGAGCGGTGCCGATCTGCAGGCCGATCAAGTTTACATCGGCCAGCTCGAGGGCCGCATCCGCCAGGTCGTCGACGAACTGGCCAAGGGATATCGGCAGATCTGGTACATCCCCGACATCATCCAGCTGGCGATGAGCGGGCGGCATCACGGCCAGAGCGCGACCATGCTGGACCAGATCATCCCGGCGATTTCCGCCGGACGCCTGCAGATCTGGTGCGAGGCGACGCCGAAGGGAACGGCGCGCATCATGCAAATCAATCCCTCGCTGCGCAGCCTGTTCGAGACCGTCACCATCGAGCCGTTGTCGCCCGCCGACACCTTGGTGCTCGCCCGCGACGTCGTCGAGGCAATGGCCGTGCAGGCGAACACTCGCTTCGACGCAGGGTGCGCCGAGGTCGCGCTCGACACCGCGCGACAATACCTCGGCACCAGCGGGTTGCCGGGCTCGGCGCTGCTCATGCTCAAGCTGACTGCGCTGCGCGCCAAGGAGGAGAAGGAGATCGCGCCGCACCAGGTGCTGGAAACGCTGGCGCAGCTTTCCGGCCTGCCGGTGTCGATCCTCGACACCCGGGAGCAGCTCGACCTCAAATCGATCCGCGATTTCTTCGCTGCCCGGGTCATCGGCCAGGATGAGGCGGTCGGGGCAATGGTGGAGCGCATCGCCATGCTCAAAGCCGGGCTGAACGATCCCGACAAGCCGATCGGCGTCTTTCTGTTCGCCGGACCGACGGGTACCGGCAAGACCGAGCTGGCCAAGGCGGTCTCGACCTTCCTGTTCGGCTCGGTCGAACGGATGATCCGGCTCGACATGAGCGAATTCCAGACGCACGACTCGATCGGCAAGATTCTCGGGCAAAGCTCGTCGGCGATCCTCGAAGCCGACTCGCTGATCAACCGCGTGCGCAAGCAGCCATTCTCCGTGGTGCTGCTCGATGAGTTCGAGAAATCCCATCCGATGATCTGGGATCTGTTCCTGCAGGCGTTCGACGAAGGCAGGCTCACCGACGCCATGGGCCAAGTGGCGGATTTGCGCCACTGCCTCATCATCCTGACCTCGAATCTCGGTGCGACTGCGCATCGCAGCCTCGGGCTCGGCTTTGCCCCACAGGCGGACGTGTTCAGCAAGGACCAGGTCATGCGCGCGATCTCGCAGACCTACCGGCCGGAATTTCAGAACCGCCTCGACAAGGTCATCGTCTTCCGCCCGCTCACGCGCGAGCTGATGCGCGGCATCCTCAAGAAGGAACTGGCGGCGCTGCTGGAGCGGCGCGGATTGAAAGATCGCGCCTGGGCCATCGAGTGGGAATCCTCGGCGCTCGAGTTTCTGCTGGGAAAAGGCTTTTCGCCGGAGATGGGCGCGCGGCCGCTCAAGCGGGCGATCGACCAATACCTCGTCGCCCCGCTGGCGGCGATCATCGTCGAGAAGCGGTTTCCGGAGGGTGAGCAGTTTCTCTTCGTGCGCAGCGACGGCGAGCGGATTGAGGTCGAATTCGTCGATCCCGACGCCGATGTCGCGCCGCCGAGCGGTGTGCCTGCGGCGGCACCGGCGCCGGCCGAGCCGGCGGCGCTTTCCGCGCTCGCTGCGGCGATCCTCGCCCCGAAGGGCACGCGCGCCGAGTTCCACGTGCTGGAAGCCGAATATGAGGCCATCCAACGGACGCTTATCTCCCCGGAATGGGAGGAGCTCAGAGAGAAGCTGACCGACCAAATGGCGTCAGCCGATTTTTGGGGCCGCCCCGACCGTTTCGGCACGCTGGCGCGCTTTGCCCTGATGGACCGGGTCAAGGCGGCAACCGAATCGGCCAATGCGCTGCGCGGCCGGGTCGCCAGATACTCCCGATCGCCGCGGCGCTATTCGGCCGAGCTGAGCGGTCGCTTCGCGCTGCAACTGCACCTGATCAGGGAGGGCATCAGGGACGCCCTCGACGATGCGCCGGTCGAGCTCGCCTTGATGGTCGAGCCGGTGTTCGACGGCGCCGGCGATCGCCAGGCGACACTCGCGTGGTGCCGCCGGCTGACGTCGATGTACCGCGCCTGGGCGGCGAAGCGGCGCATGCATGTCGCCGAGGCGCCGGGCGCGAGCCGGGATGCGCCAGTCTTGATCGTTAGCGGGTTCGGCGCTTACCGCATTCTTTCGCCGGAAGGAGGCCTGCATGTCTTCGAACCATTCGAGGGTGCCGCAGGCCGGGTGACGGCGAGGGTGCGCCTCGCCGTGGTGCCGCTCGGCGACATTCCCGCCGCCAAGGAGCAAAAGCTTATCGTTGAGGCGCTCGACAAGGGTCCGCGGCCAAGCACGGTCGCACGGCGCTACCGCGAAGAGCCGCCGCTGGTGCGCGATGTCGGCGGGAAATGGCGCACCGGGCGGCTCGATCTCGTGCTCGGCGGCGAGTTCGATTTGTTCCGGGCAAGCCTGCCGCGCTAGCGCGCCGGGCGCGGCTCAGGCGAGGTCGACCAGGCCGAAATGCGGGCCGAGCGAGCGGCGCACCCGCAGCATCGCGGCGCGCGCGGCGAAAGCATCGACGGCAATACGGGCGAGCGGCGACAATTGCGAGGGCCGCGTCATGAGGTCGCGCAGCACCCCGGCGACGTCGGCGCGCCCATCAGGACGCATGCCCAGGAGAGCAGCCGGCGGAAGTTGCCGGTCGACCGGATCGACGATGACGCGCACTGCGGCAAAAGCGAGCCGATGCGCGGCGGCGAGGCGGGCAACGACATGCGATTCCATGTCGACCGCGGCGGCGCCGGTCGTTCTGTGCAGCTCGAGCTTTTTCGCCGGCTCGGCGACCGGATCGTCAACACCGACGATCGGAGCGTGCACCGCTCCGGCAATCATGCCCAAAAGCTTGCTTGACCACGCCGCATCGGTGGCGCGCGCATTCTGCGACTCGAGGACGGCGGAAGCGACCACCCAGTCCCCGGCGCGTAGGCCGGAGGTGAGCCCCCCGGCCACGCCGAAGCTGATCATGCCGCGATATCCTTGCCGAACCGCGCTTTGCACCACGCTGGCCAGTTCGCGTTCGGCGCTGCGGCACACGACGTGGACCCCAGGGCCGGCGGCGATTCGAGCCTCGAAAGCCATGCCGACGAATGCAATGACCAGGCGGCGGTCATTTTCCACCGCAACATCGGCGACCTGGCATGCATCGTCGCCGTTACCAACCAATTCATCTGCGAAAGCAGCCCCGACGCAATCCGCTTGGGATCCCATGAAAAACCTTCGCCCCCGCATCTTTCACCCAAATATGCACTAAGCGGCCGATGTGCTCGATTCGTCGGCCAGCCCGTCCCCGGTAAGTCGAACGAACTGTACCACAACACAAGTCCAGGTGCGAATTTGCCGATTCGGTTCCAAGCTGCCCCGGGCAGGAGCATGGCCTCTACCCGGCGAAAATGCTTGCCTCCGGCCGCCTGGCGCGCGCAAGGACCGGCATGGGCAGCACCGCGGAAACGCTTATCACCGGCGCCTCGGGATTCGTCGGGTCGGCTGTGGCGGGAAAGTTGGTCCAGTCCGGATACCCGATACGGGCGCTGATCCGGCCCGGCAGTCCCCGGCGCCACCTTGCCGGCCTCGATCTGCAGTTCGTCGACGGCGACATGCGTGACGCGCCGTCCGTGCGCCGGGCAATGGCCGGTATCCGGTACGTGTTTCATGTCGCCGCCGACTACCGCTTATGGGCGCGCGACAAGGATGAGATTTTCGCCAATAACGTCGAGGGCACGCGAATCGTCATGCAGGAGGCGCTGCGCGCCGGCGCCGAGCGCATCGTCTATACCAGCAGCGTGGCGACGCTCGGTCTGCGTCCCGACGGCAGTCCGGCGGACGAGAGCGTGCCGCTGTCGCTCGACCAGGGGATCGGCGCCTACAAGCGCAGCAAGATCGCCGCCGAACGGCTGGTCGAGGCGATGATCGCCGAGGACGCCCTTCCCGCGGTGATCGTCAATCCCTCGACGCCGATCGGGCCCCGCGACGTGCGGCCGACGCCGACCGGGCGCATCGTCGTCGAAGCGGCGCGCGGCCGCATGCCCGGCTTCGTCGATACCGGCCTCAATCTGGTTCATGTCGAGGATGTCGCCGAAGGCCATATCGCTGCGCTCGAACGCGGTGCGATCGGCGAACGCTATATTCTCGGCGGCGAGAACGTGCCGCTCGCCGACATGCTTGCCGAGATCGCGCGGCTTACCGGCCGGCGACCGCCGCGCCTGCGCATTCCGCGCATCGCGGTCTTTCCGGTCGCTTACCTTGCCGAGGCCGCGGCTCGGATGACCGGACGCGAACCATTCGCCACCTTGGACGGACTGCGCATGTCGGCGCACCGCATGTTCTTTACCGCCGCGAAGGCTGAGCGCGATCTCGGCTTTCGCGCGCGGCCCTACCGCGAGGCGCTGAGCGACGCCATTCAATGGTTCCGGGCGAACGGCTATCTGGACGGGAAGCGTTAGGCGCGCGCGTCCGCGTAGCCGCCCAGAGCGTAACCTGATTGCCGCACTGCGGCGATGCAGGCGGGATCGCACAGCGCGGCGAATTCCTCAGCATACCGATAACCCGGAGCCGCGCCGGCAAACGCGTTATCGGTGGCGGGGTGCAGATAGATCTCGGTCACGCCGGCCGGCAGCCGGTTGATGAGCGCAGCGAGGCGCCTTGCGGTCATTGCGCCGGACCACGCCAATCCAAACACCGCATCGGCGGTGGTCAGGCCGGCGCGGCGGGCGCGGGCACGCAGCCAAGCCGCCCACGGCGCCGCGATTCGACCCAACTGACGCTGCGTTCGCGGATCGATGTCGGCGACGATGCGCCATGGCTCCACCGGAATACGCAGGGCACGCATGCCGTGTCGCTGTCCGATGGTCATGATCGAGGCGGCGACAACCGGATGCAGGTGGAAATGGCGATGCGCGTTGACGTGATCGAGCGGCAGCCCGGCGGCGCGGTAAGCCTCGAACTGGGCGGCGATTTCCTTCGCCGCTTGCCGTCGCAGCGAAGGGCGCATGGCGATCTCGGCGCCGTAGCGGGCGAGATCGTTGCGCAATCGGCCGCTGCGGTCGATCAGGCCGGCGACCTGCGCGCGCTCCGTCAGCGGATCGCCGTCGACCAGGACCACATGCAGCCCGACGCGCAGGCCCGGCAGCCGCCGCGCGCGCGCGATGGCATCGGCCGCGGCCGGCGCGCCGACCATCAGGCTCGCGGCGCTCAGCACGCCCTCCCGGTGCGCCGTCTCGACAGCGGCGTTGACCTCTTCGCTCAGGCCGAAATCGTCCGCCGTTATGATCAGCTGGTTCAGCGCGCCAGCTCCCGCCGTTCGCGCAGGAAGGCAAAGAACTCGACGCCTTCGCGCAGGCGGCGCACCATCATTTCCGGGCTGCGCACCATTTCCGCGACGATCGCCGCAATCTTCGGAGCGCGGAAATAGAAGCGCCGGTAGAAATCGTCGACTGATTCGAAGATCTCGGTATGGCTCAAATGCGGATAGTGCAGCGGCGCGATCTGCACGCCATGCGCGTCGACGAGCTCGGCGTGCGCTGCGTCGAGCCATCCGTGGGTGAGCGCCTCGCGGTAAAGCTCGGTGCCGGGGTAGGGTGCCGCGAGCGAGACCTGGATCGTGTGCGGATTGATCTCGGTGGCAAAGCGGATGGTCTCCTCGATCGTCTCCCGGCTTTCGCCGGGAAGCCCGAGGATGAAGGTGCCGTGGATGGCGATGCCGAGCTCGTGGCAGTCCTTGGTGAAGCGCCGCGCTACGTCGATGCGCATGCCCTTCCTGATGTTGTGCAGGATCTGCTGATTGCCGCTTTCATAGCCGACCAGCAGGAGCCGCAGACCGTTGTCGCGCATCGTCCTCAGCGTGTCGCGGGGGACATTGGCTTTGGCGTTGCACGACCAGGTGACGCCGAGCTTGCCGAGCTCGCGCGCGATCGCCTGCGTGCGCGGCAAATCGTCGGTGAAGGTGTCATCGTCGAAGAAGAATTCCTTCACCCGCGGGAACGCGTCTCGCGCCCAGCGGATTTCGTCGATGACGTTGCCGACGCTGCGGGTGCGATAGCGGTGGCCGCCGACGGTCTGCGGCCAGAGGCAGAAGGTGCAGCGCGATTTGCAGCCGCGCCCGGTATAAAGCGATAGATAAGGATGCTTGAGATAGCCGATGAAATAATTCTCGATCTTCAGGTCGCGTTTGTACACCGGCGAGACGAACGGCAATTCGTCCATGTTCTCCAGGATCGCGCGCGGCGGATTGTGCCGGATCGTCCCGGCGGAGTCGCGATAGGAGAGGCCGGTGATCGTGTTCCAGCCGCGCCCTTCGGCGATTTCCTTGATGGTGAAGTCGAACTCGTTGCCGGCGACAAAGTCGATCGCCGGCGAGCGTTCGAGGCTCGCCTGCGGCTCGACCGCGACCTTGGCGCCGACGAAGCCGGCTTTGAGGCGCGGATTGGCGGCCTTGAGCGCTTCGATGACCCGCACATCCGAGCCGAACGAGGGCGTCGAGGTATGCAGCACCGCGAGATCGTAGTGCGGCGCCTCGCGCACGATGTCGGATAGCGCGAGCCGATGCGGCACGGCATCGATCAGCTTGCTGCCGGGAACGACGGCGGCGACCTGCGCCAGCCAGGTCGGGTACCAATAGGAGCGGATTTCGCGCCGCGCCTGGTAGCGCGAACCGGCACCGCCGTCGAAGCCGTCGAAGGACGGAGCCTGCAGGCACAAGGTTCGCATCATCGCCGCCTCAGGTCTTGTCCTCGATCAGGGTGCCGTCCGTCGCCACGCGATAGTCGAAACCCTGCCAGTGCACGGTCGCGCCGAAGAAACTCGTCACATACACGGCGAAAGCCAAGACATCTTGCACCGGAATGAGCCAATAGTC
>Ga0210394_10003767_pt1 | contig 18484 bp, 17 predicted proteins | sample IncBWC12MmetaG_FD_160121 | JGI IMG/M metagenome (GOLD analysis project Ga0210394, IMG submission 160121) | Forest soil microbial communities from Barre Woods Harvard Forest LTER site, Petersham, Massachusetts, United States - Inc-BW-C-12-M | ecosystem: Environmental > Terrestrial > Soil >... | reverse complement strand
GTGGCGGAGGCGGGCATGGCGGGCGCAGCGCCACCGACGAGGTGATCGACTCGGCGCTGCGCTACCGCGTGCAGGCGCCGATGATCGACCAGCTTCTCGCCGAGATCGGCATCGAAGGCGGCAGTCTCTCGCGCATGCCCGGCCTCATTCGCGAGGCGCGCGACATGCAAGGGATCCGCAAGGACACGGCGCCGAAGAAGCCGCCTGAGGAAGGCGGCGGCGGCTCATCCTCCGGGCAGAGCTGACGGCAATCTTTGAGGAGCAGGGAAAGAGCGACATGGCCCGCGTCTACGTCTCGAGCGTCATCAATGGCCGCTCCGACCGCGTTTGGGCGCGGGTGCGCGATTTCAACGGCCTGCCCTCCTGGCATCCGGGAATCGCCGAGAGCCGGATCGAGAATGGCGAGCCGGCGGACAAGGTCGGCTGCGTGCGCGATTTCCGCCTGCGCAACGGCGACCGTATCCGGGAAAAACTTCTCGGTCTCTCGGACTTCGATCTGTTCTGCACCTACTCGATCCTCGAATCGCCGATGGGGGTCGAGAACTACGTCGCCACGCTGCGGCTCACCCCGATCACCGACGGCGAGCGGACCTTCGTCGAGTGGACGGCGGAGTTCGACTGCCCGGCGGAGCGCGAGGCCGAGCTGGTCTCCTCGATTGGAGGCGGCGTGTTTCAGGGCGGCTTCGACGCCTTGAAGCGCCAGTTCGGAGGATGAGGCGATGATCCGGATTGTCCGCTCGACGATCATCGACGCACCCACCGACCGCGTGTGGGCGTTCCTGCGCGACTTCAACGGGCATGATCGCTGGCATCCGGCCGTGGCCAAGAGCGCTATCGAGCGCGGCCAGAGCGCCGACAAGCTCGGCTGCGTGCGCCGTTTCTTCCTGCGCGACGGCGCGGAATTGCGCGAGCGGCTGCTGACGCTCTCCGATCTCGAGCAGACTTTCAGCTATTGCCTGCTGGAGACGCCGGTGCCGCTGTTCAACTACGTCGCCCATGTGCGGCTCGCGCCGGTCACCGACGGCGACCGGACCTTCTGGGACTGGCGCTGTTCGTTCTCGACGCGCAAGGGCGAAGAAGCGGAGATGACGCGGATGGTCAGCGAGGACATCTACCAAGCAGGCTTCGCGGCGGTGCGCACCCACCTCGCCGCCTCGGCAGTGGAGGGCCGCGCGTGAGCGTGACGGTCAAGACCTTCGCCAAGCTCGCCGACGCGGCCGGGGCGCTGTCGAGCGAACGCGGCGCGCGCTTTCTTGCCGGCGGCACGCTGGTCATGCGCGCGCTCAACGAAGCCGATGCGTCGATCGAAACGATCGTGCGCTCGACCGATCCGAGCTTCGTCAACGTCGCGCTCTCCTCGGGCCGGATCGAGCTCGGCGCCGGCGTCACCATGGCGGCGATCCTCGCCGAGCGCGACCTCGCATTTCTGCACCCGGTGGCGCGCGCGGTCGGCGGTCCGGCGGTGCGCGAGGCGGCGACCGTTGGCGGCAATTTGTTCGCCCCCTCCCCTTACGGGGATTTCGCGGCGGCGCTGCTGGCGCTCGACGCGGTGGTTATGCTCGCCGGCGGCTTCGGCCAGCGCGAAGCGCCGCTTGAAGAATTTCTCGGGCGGCGCGAGCGCGGCTCTGCGCTCGTCGCCAGCGTCGTCTGCAAGCGTCCAGCGGCGGACGTCTTCCGGTTCCTGAAGGTCACGCGCGTCCATCCCAAAGGGGTGGCGGTTCTTTCGATCGCCGCGCAACTGCCGCTTGCCAGCGGCCGGGTCGCCGGCGCGCGAATCGCCTACAACGGAATGGGCCGCTCGCCGCTGCGCGCCAAAGCCGCCGAACGCGCGCTCGAAGGCCGCACGCTCGACGCCGCCGGCATCACTCCCGCCCTTGCGGTGGCGACCGACGGAACCGCGCCGGTCGACGACGCGATCGCCAGCGCCTGGTGGCGGCACGAAATCCTGCCCGTTCACTTGCGCCGCTTGCTCATCGGCGCCGGCCACGCATGAGACGCCGATGAAGACGCCAGTTCAATTCCGCCTCAATGGCGATGACGTTGCCGCCTTCGCTGAAAGCGGCGCGAATTTGCTCGACGTGCTGCGCGAGACGGTCGGCGACCTGTCGGTCAAGGGCGGCTGCTGGCAGGGCACCTGCGGCACCTGCACGGTGCTGGTCGACGGCGCGCCGCGCCTTTCCTGCATCACGCTCGCCGAGAGTTGCGCCGGCAAGTCGGTCGAGACCGTCGCCGGCCTGCGGCGCGGCGCTGATCTCCATCCGCTGCAAAGCGCCTTCATGGAGCACTTCGCCGCCCAATGCGGCTATTGCACGCCGGGGATGCTGATGGCGGCCAAGGCGCTGCTTGATCGCAACCCCACTCCCTCCCGCGAGCAGGTGGTCGACGCCATCTGCGGGAATATCTGCCGCTGCACCGGCTACGAGCCGATCATCGCCGCGGTGCTCGACGCCGCGCGCGGCGATAACCGTCGCCGCGCCTGAAGGACAGGATCATGCTCGAACTACGCAAAGATATCTTCGCCGACGAACGCGACGACAATCTCAAGGAAGTCGGCCAGCCAACGCAGCGCCAGGACATGCTCGGGCACGTCACTGGCACCTCGGCCTATTACGACGACCACCGCTTCGGCAATCTCCTGCATCTGAAGGTGCTGCGCAGCCCGCACGCCCACGCGCGCATCCGCTCGATCGACGATTCCGTCGCCGCGCGCGCCGCCGGGGTCAAGCGGATCATTCGCGCGGCCGATGTGCCGGTCAATCTCAACACGCTTCTGAGCCTGATCCAGTTCGGCAAGGACGACGAACCTTCGCTCGCGAGCGACGTGGTGCGTTACAAGGGCGAGCCAGTGCTCGCCATCGTCGCCACCAGCGAGCGGGCGGCGCTCGAAGCGCTGGCCCAGGTTCGCGTCGCCTACGAGCCGCTGCCGGCAGTGTTCGACGTCGAGGAAGCGCTCAAACCCGGCGCGGTGTCGGTCAACGGCGCCTATCCGAAGAACACGTTCGAGTACTACAACAAATACGATCACCAGAAGCTGCGCTTCGGCGATGCCGAGGCCGCCTTCGCGAAAGCCGACATCGTGCTCGACGAGCGCTACCAGATGTCGCCGATCGAGCACGCGCCGACCGAAACGAACGGCTCGATCGCGGTTCCCGACACCAATGGCCGCTTCGTCGTCTACACCTCGACCCAGGCGCTGTTCTTTTCGCTCGACACCTCGGCGAAGATCAACGCGGTGCCGTCGAACCAGTTGCATTTCATCGGCGGCACCGTCGGCGGCGGGTTCGGCGGCAAGGTCGATACGCTGACTGAGCCGCTATCCATCCTCGCCGCGCGGCTGATCGGCGCGCCGGTGCGCTATCGCCTCAGCCGGCACGAGGAGATGCAGTTCGGCTCGCCGCGCGGCGGCGAGCGTATCTACGTCAAGGACGGCGTCATGCGCGACGGGCGCATCATCGCCCGCAAGGTGCTCGCTTATTTCGACAGCGGCGCCTACACCCGGCTTTCGAGCTACGCCGCGGTCAAATGCGCCGCCCATATTCCCGGGCCGTACACGATCCCCAACGTCTACGCCGACGTGTTCTGCGTCTTCACCAACCGCACGCCGGCGACCGCGATGCGCGGATTCGGCGTCACCGCGCTCGACTTCGCACTGGAATGCCAGATGGACAAGGGCGCGGTGGCGCTCGGCATGGACCCGCTCGAGTACCGCATGCTCAACGCCTACCGCGACGGTGACATGAAGGCGCACCGGCGCGAGGCGAAGAACTGCGCACTGATCGAGTGCGCGCAGGTCGCCGCCGAGAAGGCCAATTGGCCGCTGCGCGACGAATTCCGCCGGATGTCGTCGCGGACCGGCGGCGGCGCGCAACGCGCCGGCGACGGCGCCGATCGGACGCGCGCGCCGGCTCCGGCTCTCGCCCCCGCGCCATCGGCGCGGCCGGCGCCGCCACCGGCGACGCCGCAGCGGGTCGCTTATGAGCGGCCCGCCGCCGCACCGGCGCACAACGTGCCCCCGCCACCGCCGCGCCCGCCTTCGCCGCCGCCCGCGGCGCAGCCTGCTGGATCGACGCACGGCGCGCCGCGCTTCTCTTCGGTTTTTGGCACACGGAGGCGCTGATCATGGCCAAGCATCGCGGGCGCGGCGTCGCCACCATCAACTACCCGATCGGCATGAATCTCGGCGGCGATCCGAGCCAGGCGCTAGTGCATTCCAATCCGACCGGGAAATTCACCGTCGCCCTCTCCTCGATCGATCTCGGCCAGGGGATGAAATCAGTGACGCGGCAAATTTGCGCCGAAACGCTCGGCGTGCCGGTCGAGGACGTTTATGTCGACACCGCCGATTCCGATACCGGACCGCATTGCATGGGCTCGTTCGCCTCGCGCGGCACCCACCGCGTCGGCAACGCGGTGATGGCGGCGGCGCGCGAGGCACGCGCGGTGATGATGGAGGCGGCCGCCGAGGAGCTTGAAGTCGATCCGGGTGACCTCGAGACCGACGGGCGCGGCTCGATTCAGGTCAAGGGCGCGCCGCACCGCTCGATCTCGGTGCGCGATGTCGCCATCGCGGCGCAGTTCAAGCAAGGAAAGACGATTTCGGGACGCGGCATTTTTCTGGTGCCGCTGTCGGACGTCAATCCGGAAACCGGCGAGATGTCGCCGGCGACCTGTTACGCCCACGCCTGCCTCATTGCCGAAGTCGAAGTCGACGACGAGACCGGCGACGTCGCCGTGCTGAAGATGACCAGCGCCTACGAGCTCGGCCGCGCGATCAACCCGAAACTGGTCGAGCAGCAACTCGTCGGCGGCACCTGGATGGGCATGAGCCACGCGCTTTACGAGACGCCGGAGCCTTATTATCCGGACCCGCGCGAAGGGCCGCGCGACTTCAACGAATATCTGATGCCCGGCCCCGGCGACATTTGTCCGCACGACATCGCCGTGCTGGAGCGCCCCGCCCCCGACGGCCCGTTCGGCGCCAAGGGGCCGGGCGAGATGTGCGCCAATCCGGTGCTGCCGGCGATCGCCAACGCGGTGTTCAATGCCGTCGGCGTGCGCATCGACGAGCTGCCGATCACGCCGGAGAGAATTCTCCGGGCGCTGAAGGCGCGGGGCGCCGCCGCCCCGGCACGCGTGCGGTAAGCGCTGATGGCGGTGCGCCGTACCATCGTCGGCATCGGCAACCCGCGCGAGCTTGAGGAGGCGCTGCGGGCCGCCTACTACCTGGCCGACGAGGAGGTCGCGACCGCTGCTTACCTCGCGCTGGCGCTCGGCAAGCCGCTCCTGCTCGAAGGCGCGCCGGGCGTCGGCAAGACCGAGGCCGCCAAGGCGATTGCCGGCGTGCTCGGCCGCACGCTCCTTCGCCTGCAATGCTATGAGGGCATCGACGCGGCGGCGGCGCTCTACGAATGGAATTTTCCGCGCCAGATGCTGGCGCTGCGGCAGGAAAGCCAAGGCACCGGCGCGCCGAGCCAAGATGGCCACATCGACATCTATCGCGACGAATTCCTGATCGAGCGGCCGATGCTTGCCTGCCTGCGGCGCCCGGAAGAGACCGTGCTGCTGATCGACGAGATCGACCGCTCGGACCACGAGTTCGAAGCGTTCCTGCTGGAATTTCTGTCGGACTTCCAGATCTCGATCCCCGAACGCGGCACCATTCGCGCCTACGAGCGGCCGGTGGTCGTGCTGACCTCCAACCGCACCCGCGAATTGCACGAAGCGCTGCGCCGGCGCTGCGTCTATCACTGGATCGACTATCCGACGCCGGAGCGCGAGATGCGGATCATCATGATGCGCGCATCGGGCGTGAGCGAGCGCGCAGCGCGCGCCGTCGTCTCAGCCGTCGGCCGCTTGCGCCGCGAGCCGCTCGCCAAGCATCCCGGCATCGCCGAGACGGTCGAATGGGCGGAAGCCGCGACGCTCCTCAACGAGCAGGGCGCGCGCTGGCCGGACGCGTTCCGGCGCGCGCTTGGCGTGGTGCTCAAGGACGAGGACGATCTCATCCATATCGCGCCGAAGATCGACGCCATTCTGGTCGAGGCCGGGGCATGATGGACCCGTCCGGCCCGATCGCCCATTTCCTCGGCTTCACCGCGCTGTTGCGGCGCGCGGGATTCGCCGTCGCGCCCGAGCAGACGATGGCCTGGCTCGCGGCGATCGACCTTCTCGGGCCGCAAGAGATCGGCGACATCCGCCGCGCCGCGCACGCCACGCTCGCACCGCAGCCGGAGCGCTTCGCCGAGTTCGACGCGCTGTTCGACGCGCACTTCCTCGGCGCGGTCGGCACTGTGGTCGAAAGCGAGCCGAGCGAAGAGGAACCGCTGCGCGCCGCCGACGAGTCCTCCATCGGTCCGGAGCCGATCTTCGGCGAGGACACGCGCGAGTCGGGCGCCAAGGCGACCGGCGCCGAGCGCCTCTCGGCGCGCCGCTTATCGCCGGGCGAGGAGGCCGAGACCTTGCGCCGCTTCGCCCGCGCCTTGCCCGCGCGCGTGCCGCGGCGGCGCGGTTATCGCTGGCGCGGGGCGCGCGGCGGGCCGGGCACCGATGCGCGGCGCATGTTCCGCGACGCCATGCGCCACGCCGGCGAATTCATCCGCCTGCGCCGGCGCAAGCGCGATCAGCGCCAGCGGCGCATCGTGCTTCTGATCGACGTTTCCGGCTCGATGAAGGAGCGCACGCAAGCCCATCTTGCCTTCGCCCACGCGCTCGCTCGCGCCGCCGACACGGTCGAGGTGTTTACTATCGGCACGCGGCTCACCCGCATCACGCGGGCGCTGCGGCTGCGCAACCGCGAGCAGGCGCTCGCCACCGCTTCGCTCCTCGTCGCCGACTGGGACGGCGGCACCCGCATTGGCGAGGCGCTCGATGCCTTTCTTGCCATCCCGCGCTTCTCGGCGCTGGCGCGCGGCGCGGCGGTCGTCGTGCTCTCCGACGGTCTCGAGCGCGGCGATCCGGCGACTATGGTCGATGCGGTCGCGCGCTTCTCCCGACTCGCCTGGCGGCTCGTCTGGCTGACGCCGCTCGCCGCCGATTCCGGGTTCGAGCCGCGCACCGTCGGGCTTGCCGCGGCACGCCCGTTCCTCGACGAACTCGGCAATGGCGGATCGATCGAGAGCATCTGCGCGCATGTGCTTGACCTCGCCCACGTCCTTGATGGTGCCCATGTCCTTGGTGGTGACCATGTCCTCGATCGCGCCCGCGAGAGGGCGGCATGACCGCAATCGTCGACGCCCATCACCACATCTGGCGGCGCGCCGACCTGCCATGGCTCGACGGACCGATGCAGCCGCGCATCTTCGGCCCCTATGAGCCGATCCGGCGCGATTATCCGATCAGCGAATATCTCGCCGACATTGCCGGCAGCGAGGTCACCCGCTCGGTCTACGTCCAGGCCAATTGGGCAAAGGGCGGCTTCGAGGACGAAGTCGCCTATGTACAGCGCGCCACCGACGAGACCGGATTCCCGCAGGGGATCGTCGGCTATGCCGACTTTCTTGCCGATGACGTGCGTCCGCAGCTCGACCGGCTGACCAAATATCGCGGCATGCGCGGTTTGCGCATGCAGCTGCATTGGCATGAAAATCCGCAATACAGGTTTGCCGCCAAGCGCGACCTTGCCCGCGATCCGACGCTGCAGCAAAACGTCACCCGCCTCGCCGACTATGGCTGGACTTTCGACCTGCAGGTCTTCGCCGAGCAGATGGATGGCGCGGCTGAGCTTGCCGCCGGCAGCCCCAAGGTGATCTTCATCCTGCAGCACGCCGGCATGCTGGAAGATCTTTCCGCCACCGGATGGGCGCGCTGGCGCGAGGGCATGCGCGGCCTCGCCGCCTGCCCCAATGTGGTGTCGAAGCTTTCCGGTCTCGGCACCTTCATCCACAGCAACGATCCCGACCACATCGCCGCCATCGTGCGCGAGACCGTCGAGATTTTCGGTCCGACGCGCTGCCTGTTCGGATCGAATTTTCCGGTCGAGAAATTGTGGACGCGGTACGCAGATCTGGTCGCCGCCTACCGGCGCGCGCTCGCGCCCTTGGGCGAAGCAACCGCGCGCGCGGCGCTCCACGATACGGCGGCCAGGGTTTATCGGCTCAATTGACTCGGGGTATGTAAACCCGAGCGGGGAGGAATATATGGCGCTCGAAATAAAAATTCTCGATTACGGCGACATCGAGCTGGAATCGAGCTTCCTGGTGCTCGGCCGCGACTGCGGCCGCACGCGCCGGGTGCCGACCCTGGGGTTTCTCATCCTCGGGGGAACCTGGCCGATCGTGGTCGATACCGGCTATCGCTCCAATCAGATCATGGAGACGCTGGGGATGCGCGGTCTGCAATCCCACGAGACCATGATCGAGAATCAGCTCAAGAAGCATGGGCTCAAGCTCGGCGACATCCGCTACGTCCTGCACACGCATCTGCATATTGATCACGCCGGCAAGGACGATCTCTTCCCGATGAACACCGCGGTGGTGCTCAATCGGCGCGAGCTTGAATATTCGGTCTCCGGGCTCATGCATCCGCAATATCCGGCGGTCGACATCAAGCATCTGGTCGACCGCCTGCACACCAAGGGCGCGCTGCGCTTTCTCGACCTGGAGATATCCGGCCCGACCGAGCTGATGCCGGGCGTGATCTGCGAGGCGGCCGGCGGCCACACCGAAGGCTCGATGAATGTCATCGTCAAGACCGCCGAAGGCGTGGCGACGATCTGCGGCGACGTGCTCTACGACATCAACGACCAGCTGGTCGAACCCTTCCACGAGATCAGCGACATGGAGCCGCGCGTCACCGGCAACCACGGCACCACCAAGCGCCAGGAGAAGGCGGCCATCAAGAAGGTCGTCGCCTCTTCGCGCTTCGTACTGCCGGTGCACGACCGGCCGGCGCTGATCGAGGCCGGACAAGTCGTCGGCCGGCTGCAGGACGCGGTTCCCGGGCCGATCGTCCAGTCCCTGCCGAAACGGCAATGGTTCCCGGCGTAAGGAAGGGAGGCAACCGATGAGTCATTCCGCGCTGCGCCGCGAATTTTCCGATCTGATCGATCTCGATGCGCCCGTCGAACGGCTGGCGGGCGGCTTTACCTTCACCGAGGGACCGATCTGGCACCCGCGCGACCAATATCTTCTGTTCTCCGACATGCCGGCCGACGTGCGCCGCCGCTACGACGAACGCGGCGGCGTGCGCGAAGCGATGAAGCCGTCCAACAAGTGCAACGGCATGACCTATGACGCCGATCTCGGGCTCATCGTCTGCGAGCACGCGACCTCGACGCTGGTGCGCGAACGCGACGGCCGGCGCGAGACCATCGCTTCGCATTTCGAAGGCAAAGAGCTCAACAGCCCGAACGATGTCTGCGTGCGTTCCGACGGCTCGATCTATTTTTCCGATCCGTGGTACGGGCGCATGCCGGTCTACGGCGTCGAACGGCCGCGCCAGCTCGGCTTCCAGGGCGTCTACCGCGTGCCTCCGGGCGGCGGCCAGCCGCAGCTTCTCGTCGATCGCAACCTGTTCGATCAGCCGAACGGGTTGTGCTTTTCGCCCGACGAGCGGCAGCTCTATGTCAACGACACGGTGCGGGCGCTGATCCGCGTGTTCGACGTCAACGCCGACGGCACGCTCGGCCCCGATCGCATCTTCGCCTCCGGGCTGCGCTCGGAGCTCGAGCCGGGCGTTCCCGACGGCATGAAATGCGACAGCGCCGGCAATGTCTGGGTCACGGCGCCGGGCGGCGTCTGGGTCTATTCGCGCTCCGGCGCGCTCCTCGGCAAGGTCCGGGTGCCCGAGCTCGTCGCCAATCTGCATTGGGGCAAGTCCGATTGGCGCACGCTGTTCATCTGCGCCACGCATTCGCTCTACGCGGTGCGCACCAAGATCGGCCCGCGCGCCGAGCCTTTTATGCGCGCGACCGCGTCAGCCGGATCGAGCGCCGCGGCCTCGCCGTCCGCCCCCGAGCGCGCCGGCGGCAAAGGCGGGCTCCGCCTCGATCCGTCGCGCTGCGCCCTCATCATCCAGGACATGCAGAACGACGTGATGATGGACGGCGGCGCATTCGCCTCCTCGGGCGCGCCGCAACACGCCCGCGAGCAGAACGTGGTCGAGAACATCCGCCGCCTGGCCGAAGCGTGCCGCTCGCGCGGGGTGATGATCATCCATGTCTGGTTCGTCGTCGAGCCGGGCGCGCCGGGCGTCACGCTCAATGCGCCGCTGTTCGAAGGCCTCGTCGACTCGAAGGCGATGGTGCGCGGAACCTGGGGCGCAGCGCCGGTCACAGGCCTCGAGCCGCAGCCCGGCGACCACGTGGTCGAAAAGATCCGCATGAGCGCGTTCGAGGGAAGCCATCTCGAAATCGTGCTCAGATCCGGCGGGCGCGACACGATCATCGACACCGGGGCGTGGACCAACATGTCGATCGAGCACACCGCCCGCACGGCGGCCGACAAGGGCTACTTCGTCGTGGTGCCGGAGGATTGCTGCTCGACGATGAACGCCGACTGGCATCGTGCGTCGGTCCAATACGCCATGACCAACGTCGCCGCGGTGACGAAATCGAGCGAAGTGATCGCCGCGCTTGGCTAGGTCGGCAGTGTCAGCCCTTCGCTGGCGAACGCTTTTTGCACCGCGCGGCGCCTGGCGAGACGCCGCGCGTGCGCCGTCCAATGCGGAAAATCGCCTTCCATGTCGAAGGCAAGAACGGGCCCGCGGCCCCAGTTCCAGTAGACCATGAGGTATGGATCGGCGACGGTGTAGCGCTCGCCGATCGCCCAGGGCCCCTCCCCGATCTTGGCGTCCACCGCGTGCCAGAGCTCGCGGCAGTTTTTCTTTGCGGTGGCGGCCACGTCCTCGACCGCGCGCGGATCGGAGGCGTAGCGCGCGGCGCGGCGGACGTGGACGAAAGCGACATGAATGGTCGAGGAAAGCCAGTTGAGCCACTCGGTGCAGCGCGCCTCTTCCCGCGGCTCCCACGGCCACAGCCCGGCGGCCGGATGGCGCGCCGCGATGTAGCGCAGGATGGCCGGAGCCTCGGTGAGGCTCCAATCGCCGTCGGTGAGCGCCGGCACGCGCGCCTTCGGATTGACGCGAAGGTAGTCGGCGGTGTTCTGCTGATTGGCGGCGAGATCGACGCGCGACAGCTCGAAGCGTTCGCCGACCTCCTCGAGCACGATGTGCGGGGCGAGCGAGCAGGCGCCCTGCGCATAGTAGAGCTTCATCACGCTCACACCCTCAATAGGTCGCCCGGCCGCCCGACAGGTCGAACACCGCGCCGGTGGTGAAGGAATTCTCCGCGCTCGCCAGCCAACAGATCATGGCGGCGGCTTCCTCGAGCTCGAGCATGCGGCCACGCGGGATCTTCGAGACGATCATCGCCAAAAAGTCCGGCGCCTGGCTCATCGCCAATGTGGTCTTGGCGACCGCCGGCGTCACGCAATTGACGCCGATATTATAGGTCGCGAGCTCCTTGCCGAGCGATTTGGTGAGCCCGATCACCCCCGCCTTCATCGCGCTGTAGGCCGGCGCTTTCGGATTGCCTTCCTTGCCGGCGATGGAGGCGAGATTGACGATCCGCCCGTAGTTCGCGGCGATCATGTGCGGCACGACGGCGCGGCAGCAGTAGAACGTGCCGATCAGTCCGACATTGACCACGTCGCGGAAGGCCTGGGGCGGGTATTCCCAGGTCGGCGCGTTGGGCCCGACGATCGCGGCATTGTTGATGAGAATGTCGATCTTGCCGAAATGCGCCATCGTCGCCTTGGTCGCGCCTTCGACAGCGGCAAGGTCGGCGATATCGACGGCGAGGCCCTGCACCCGATCGCGCTTGCCGAGGCCTGCCACTGTCTTGTCGAGGAGTGCGCAGTCGCGATCCCACAGGCTCACGCGTCCGCCGCAGGCGAGGATGCGGTTCGCGGTCGCGAGACCAATGCCTTGCGCGCCGCCGGTGACGATCGCCACGCGCTCTTTCAGATCATACTCGTTCATGGGATGCGCTTCCCAAGCACTCGGCCGCGGCCGGTTTACCGAAATGCTAGCAGCTAGCGAATGTCTCTTGGTATTTTTCTTAAGATCACGCCGGTCAGGGCGATCGTTAGCCGCGGCGACCTCTCTCGTCCGAAGACGCTGCGGCCGCCAGACGCATGCGATCGCGCGCTTCTCCTCGCCGATCAATCGCAACGCGCTTGTCGCGATGCCCGAGGAATGCCAATCCATTCCCATCACGGCGTCAAAGGATTGGAACCAGAACGGATGCGCAAACCGCCGCAGATATTCGTCCCGGCCCCATTCGTGCACCGGCATTTGCCGTCCAGAACGAAATGGGAACACGCATCATGCCGGCGATTTCTTCGTTGCGGAGCCGGTGAATGAAAATCCTCACCATCGGCGGCGCGACGATCGACACCATTGCGATCATCGACAGTGACCGCATCGAGCGCATGATGATGCTCAATGCCGACAGTTCGTTCTTGCTGCTGGAAGAAGGCCGCAAGACCGAAGCCGAAGAGGTCTCCACCCATCCCGGCGGCGGCGCCGTCAATGCGGCGGTCGCCATGGCGCGGCTCGACATCGACGCCGCGGTGCTTGCCAAGCTCGGCACCGATGCGCGGGCCGATGCAGTCCTGGCGCGGCTCGCGCAAGAGGGCGTGTCGAGCCGGTGGACGATGCGCGACAGCCGCGAGCCGACCGGCGCTTCGGTCTTCGTCTCTTCGCATGAGCGGGACGCCGCGATCTTCACCTTCCGCGGCGCCAACACGCTCCTCGAAGTGCAGGACCTTCGCGACGACGCCTTCGCCGTCGACGTCGTCTACATCGCCAATCTGAGCAACGAGTCGGCCGATTGCTTCCCGGCGATCGTCAGCCGCGCCAAGGCGCACGGCGCGCTGATCGCGGCCAATCCCGGGCCGCGGCAGCTGTCGGCGCGCGGCCAAGCCTTTCTCGATAATCTCTCCGCGATCGACATCTTGCTGCTCAACCGGAGAGAAGCCGATCTTCTGGTGCCGAGTCTCGTCGCCCGCGCCGGCGAAGGCGGCCCGGCGCTTCCGCTCGCTCCGGGCGAGGAGGCGCCGGCGCTGGCCGCACGCGGTCTCGCCGGCGGCGGTTTCGAGATGAGCGTTGCCGCCTACTTTCGCACGCTGGTGCGATTGGGCCCCAAATACGTGCTGGTGACCGACGGCGGGCGCGGCGCCTTCGTCGGATCGGCCGGGCAAATCCTGTTCGCGCCGGCGCTCAATTCCGCGGTCGTCGGTACCGCCGGGGCGGGAGACGCATTCGGCGCGACCTTCACCGCCTATGTGGCGCTCGGCCGCGCCGTCGAGGAGGCGCTACGCGCCGCGGCGATCAATTCCGCTTCCGTGATCGGGCACATCGACACGCAAACCGGCCTGTTGCGCAAGCCGGAACTCGATCGGCGCCTGACCAAGCCGGAACCGTGCGTTCGCAGCTGGACTGTTTAATTCGGCAGCGGTCTCTACGCGGCTATTCCTCATCCAGCACCGCGCGCACTTTGGCGGCCAGATGATTGAGCGTGAACGGCTTGCTGATCAGATGCACGCCGGAATCGAGCACGCCGCCATGGACCACCGCATTGGGGGTATAGCCGGTGGTGAATAGCACCTTCAGGCCCGGCCGGCGGCGTACCGCCTCGTCGGCGAGCTTGCGGCCATTGATGTCCGGCATCACCACGTCGGTGAACAGGAGCTTGACGTCCGCCTCCCGGTCGAGGATGGCGAGCGCGTTGGTCGCGTTCTCGCTCTCGAACACGGTGTAGCCGAGCTCGTGCAACGCTTCGGTGGTGAGCCGGCGCATCAGCGTGTCGTCTTCAACGACGAGGATGATCTCACTGCGGTCGCCGGTCTGCATGGTCTCGGCGATTGCGCGTTTGATCTCCTTGGCGTCGGCAATGAGACGCGGCAGATAGATCTTCACGTTGGTGCCGGCGCCGACTTCGGAATAGACCTTGATGTGTCCGCGCGACTGCTTGACGAAGCCGTAGACCTGGCTGAGGCCGAGCCCGGTGCCTTTGCCGGCCGGCTTGGTGGTGAAGAACGGGTCGAATACGCGGGCCGCCACATCCGCCGACATGCCGCTGCCGGTGTCGGTCACGGCGATCATCACGTACTGGCCCGGCTCGATTTCCGGATTTTGCCGGCAATACGCTTCGTCCAGGTAAGTGTTTGCGGTCTCTATCGTCAGCCGGCCGCCGTCCGGCATGGCATCGCGCGCGTTGATCGCGATGTTGAGGATGGCGCTTTCGAGCTGCTGGGCGTCGGCATTGATCGTCCACAACCCGCCCGCGGCGACCGTTTCGATGCGGATCTGCTCGCCCAAGGTCGAATGCAGCAGATTGGACATGTTGACGATCATCTTGTTGGCGTCGATCGGCTGCGGCGCCAGTGGCTGCTGGCGGGCAAAGGCGAGCAGGCGCTGGGTGAGGAGGGCGGCGCGCTCGGTGGCGTTGCTCGCCGCGTCGAGGAAACGCTCGATGGCGAAATCGCCCTTCTTGATCCGGCGCACGATGAGATCAAGCGAGCCGACGATCACGCCCAGCATGTTGTTGAAGTCGTGGGCGATGCCGCCGGTGAGCTGGCCAAGCGCCTGCATCTTCTGCGATTGGCGCAATTGGCCCTCGACCTCCTCGCGCCGGGCTATTTGTTCGACCAGTTGCTGATTGGCGGCGGCGAGCTGATCGCGAGCCGTGGCGATCGCCGCAACGGAGCGCCGCGTATGGCGCGCGACCAGCACGCCGAGAATGCAGATCAAAAGGAATGCGAGGGCGACGACCGACTGAAGCAAGACGCCGGAGCGTGCCGCGTCGGCTTGCCGGCTGTTGAGCAACCGGTCCTCCTCGGCCTGCAACCCCGCCAGCAAGCCGAGGATTTCCTGCATCACCCGGAAGCCCTTGTCGTCATTGACAATGGCAAGCGCCGCCTCGGGGTGGCCGGCGTCGCGCTCCTCGACCGTGGAGCGCAATTCAGCGAGCTTGTCGCCGACGAGCTGGCGCAGCCGGACGACCGCCTGACCCTGCCGCGGATCGCCCCGCACCAGATCGGCCATCCGGTCGAGCGTTACCGGAAGCTGCTCTACGGCCGCCGTATAAGGTCCGAGATAGCTGTCGCGGCCAGTCAGCAGATACCCGCGCTGGCCGGTCTCGGCGCTCTGCACCAGGTTGAGCACGCGGTCGAGCTCTTCGCGCACCGCCACCGAATGCTGCACCCACAGGTCGTCGCTCTTGTTGCGCGCGTCGAGCCAGAAGGCGGCCGCCATGATCACGGCCGCCAGCGCCGCGGTAACGAAGAGGCTCCGATTGAGCAGAGCGAGAGGTTTAGGGCTGGTCAGCGGGGCGCGCACGACGCTTGTGATTTTGCCGGCGCGCTGGCGTCGGCGGATGGACAATTCCCGGTACCGACAATCGACATGACAGGCCTCAAATCGCAGCAGAGCACCTTACCCCACGCCGGCTGAGCCCGCCTATATCAAAAAGGCGCAACTTGGACATCGTGGATATGGAACCTTTAATGCGCGAGGCCCCGAACTGCCATCGTTCGTTCCCGCCAAGACGGCAAAACGCTTGTTGAATTTTGGCTCGTAGCGCCCTGTAATGCTTTGGGCGAGGGGGCCCTTTTTCATGACCGATTCCGCTCCAGGCGGTGCGTCCGCCCGCACGGTGTCGTGGGTCACCGCGACGGCGATCGTCATCGCCGACATGGTCGGCGTCGGCGTGTTCACCAGCCTCGGTTTTCAGGTCAGCGATGTCAGCTCCGGCTTCTCGTTACTCCTTCTGTGGGTGGTCGGCGGGATCGTGGCGATATGCGGGGCGTTCTGCTACGCCGAGCTCGCGGCCATGTTTCCTCGGTCCAGCGGCGAGTACAATTTTCTGCGCCGGATCTACCACCCGGCGTTCGGGTTTGTCGCCGGCTGGCTGTCGGCGACCGTCGGCTTCGCCGCGCCGATCGCGCTCGCCGCGATGGCGTTCGGCGTCTACTTCACATCGGTGGTGCCGAACCTGCCGCCGCGGCTACTGGGGCTGCCGATAAACTGGCAATTGCTGCTCGGCGTGGTCATGACCTGGCTCGCCGCGCTCGTGCATCTGGGCGGCGTGCGGTTTGGCGGCGCCTATCACAATGCCTGGACGGCGCTCAAACTCCTGTTCATCGCCGTATTCATCGTCGCCGGCTTGACTTTCGGCAACTTGCAAGCGATTTCGTTCGCGCCCGGCGCCGCCGATCTCACTACCGTGGTGAGCGCGCCCTTCGCCATCAGCCTCGTGTTCGTGATGTATTCCTATTCCGGCTGGAACGCCGCGACCTATATCGTCGGCGAGCTGCGGGAGCCGACCCGCAACCTACCGCGGGCGCTGTTTCTCGGCACCGGGATCGTCATCGTCCTCTATGTAGCCCTCAACGCCGTCTTTCTCATCAGCACGCCATTGCCGGAACTGGCCGGCCAGCTCGATGTCGCCATCATCGCCGGCCGGCACATATTCGGCGAGCTCGGCGGGCGGATTGTCGGCGCGCTGATCTGCCTCGGGCTCGTATCCTCGATCAGCGCCATGACCTGGATCGGCCCGCGCGTGACCATGATCATGGGCGAGGACGTGCCGCTGTTGCGTCTGTTCGCGCGCAAGTCGAAGCAGGGCGCACCGGCCGGGGCCATCGTCTTTCAGCTCCTGGTCGCCAACCTGCTGCTGTTGACCCAGAGCTTCGAAGCCGTGCTCGATTTCATCCAATTCAGCCTCGCCTTCTGTTCGTTTTTCACCGTTCTGGGCGTGATCAAGATGCGGATGACCGACCCGCAACTGCCGCGGCCGTACCGTGCCTGGGGTTACCCGGTGACGCCGCTCGTGTTTCTCATCGTGACGCTGTTCATGATGTATTATCTTGTGGTCAATCGGCCGCTGCAGTCGCTTGCCGGCTTCGCCATGATGTTGGCCGGTCTTGGTATCTATTATATGTCCCGCCTGCTATCGAACGTCCCCTCCTCGGACCCGTCCCGGACGGTGGTTTAAGCCCGATGCCTTCGACCACAGGTAAACTGCTGGCGGCAGCCCTGACGGCAGCCGCGCTCGCCCTCGGCATGGCGGTCGCGCACAGCGCCGAAATGGCGACGGCGAACGACACCGCGCGTTTCCTCGCCGGACTGCCGCCGGCGGCTGATTCGCCTCTTGCTGAGCTGACCAAGGATCCCGGCTGGCAGCAACACGCGCGCCGCTTCGATGCCATTTTCAAGCACGAAGAGGACGTCCAGCTTTCCAAGGTTCGCGCCTTTTCCAAGGAACGGTTGACCAACAAGCATCAGACGATGCTGTACATGTTCAGCGGTCCGGATTTCCTGTACGCCACTTCGTTCTTTCCCGGCGCATCGACCTACGTGTTGAGCGGCCTCGAGCCGGTGGGCGAGGTGCCGCCCTTGAACGGGCTCAGGCGCGGCACGCTCGACGGTTCGCTGCAAAATCTCGAGAGCTCGCTCTATTCGCTGGTCAGCTACAGCTTCTTCATCACCAAGAACATGAAGACGCAATTGCGCTCAGGGCCGGTCTACGGAACGCTGCCGATTCTCTATGTGTTCCTGGCGCGCACCGGCAAGACGATCAAGCAGGTCAATTTCGTCACGCTCGATCCGGATGGAAACGTGCGGACGATTGACGAATCCGGCGACAAGAATGCGGCGGCGGCCGCGGCGAGGCGCGCGGCGCAAAGCGCCGCCAGCGGCGTGAGGATCGTCTTTTCGGAGGGCGATCGCCCCAACCAGACGCTTTATTATTTCAGCACCAATCTCGCCAATGACGGCGTGAAGCGCAGCGGCTTCCTCGTTTTTTGCGGCAAGCTCGGCCCCGCCGACAGCTTCATCAAGAGCGCATCCTATCTGCTGCATGGCGGCGGCTTCACCACCGTGCGCAACTTCCTGCTCGAGCGCAGCGCGACGATCCTGCAGGACGACAGCGGCATCCCACTCGCCTATTTCGATGCAAAGAAATGGCGGCTCGAGCCGTTCGGCCACTATGTCGGCCCCATTTCGATCTTCCCGAACTCCTATCAGGCGCGGCTGGGGCAGCTGTTCCGCAACGCTACGCCGATCGATTTCGGCGTCGGGTATCGGTGGCGCAAGAACGAATCAAACCTGCTGCTCGCCGAAAAGACCGCGCCGGGAACCGGCGAGGCCGATTTAACTTCGCCCTCGCCAGCGGATTCGGAGCGCCAGGGGGTCGACGCACAATCGCCGGACGGCACGAAAATAATGGCCGGATCGCACCGAAAACATGAGAAACACGCCGCCAAGAGGTGTCGCTTTCTCGGGATATTCCCGTTCTGTTCCCATGCGCGGTGATCCGCTCCCCTGCCGCCTGCCAAAATAGGGACATAGTCGTCGCCGAAGCTGCGGTGTCGGTGGGCGGGGGAAAATGCCAAAACCGGTTCGGGGCGTAACGCAGCGCGTGCCGCGTAAGCCAGCCATAGGTACGGCTGGCGGCCAGCGCGTGCGCCATTGCCATCAAGAC
>Ga0210394_10003766_pt1 | contig 18485 bp, 15 predicted proteins | sample IncBWC12MmetaG_FD_160121 | JGI IMG/M metagenome (GOLD analysis project Ga0210394, IMG submission 160121) | Forest soil microbial communities from Barre Woods Harvard Forest LTER site, Petersham, Massachusetts, United States - Inc-BW-C-12-M | ecosystem: Environmental > Terrestrial > Soil >... | reverse complement strand
TGCGCAAAGAAGACTCGTAAAAGTCGCGGCCTGCCTCAGTCAGTGCGATGGAACGAGAGGTGCGGTGAATGAGTTCGGTGCCGAGTTCATCTTCAAGGGCGGAGATCTGTTTGCTTACAGCAGGTTGACCAATTCCACGTTCCTTTGCGACAGCAGAGAAGCTCCCTTTTTCAATTGCTCGGACGAACATCTGCATTGCATCGAATTTGTCCACAGCAGCCTCCTTATTCCTCTATGGAATGGATTCTAATCGAGGTCTCTGCGTTATGCATTCCTATATGGAATAGCTGGCATTCCCTCGAGTGCTAAATCTGCTCGAACTAATCACACATCAGATAGAGGGTCTAAGGACTCTGAGCGAGATACCAGCCAGTTGAATCAGCAGAGTAGTGAATCGCTCACAAACAATCATAGGAGGTCACATGTCAAAGTTAACCGAAAAAGTGGCACTCGTTACTGGCGGTTCGCGCGGCATTGGCGCAGCGATCGCGAAACGTCTGGCTGCGGATGGAGCGAGCGTGGCCATCACGTACGCGAAGGACGCCAGCGCAGCTTCAGCTGTAGTCAAAGAGATTGAGCGTGATGGCGGAAAGGCTATCGCAATTCAGGCGGACGCCACTAATGCCGGTGCCGTCGAAGCCGCGGTCGAAAAGACGTTTGCAACCTTTGGTCGACTGGATGTGCTGGTGAACAACGCGGGCACGGCCATTCCGAAACCGTTCGAGGAGGCGACGCTGGAAGAAATGGATCGCGTGCTAGCCATCAACGTCCGCGGCGTGTACGTCGCGACTCAGGCAGCGCTGAAGCACATGAAGAGCGGCGGTCGCGTCATCATGATCGGTTCGGCAGTGGGTGAACGTGTCGCGGCGCCCGGGCTTGTGCCATACGCGGGCACGAAGGGAGCCGTCAAGATGTTTACTCAGGCGCTGGCCCGAGAGATCGGGAGCCGGGGCATCACGGTCAACAACGTGCAGCCTGGTCCGATCGATACGGAATTGAATCCCGCCTCGGGGGATTGGGCAGTGCCACAGAAGGCCGCCACTTCACTCGACCGCTACGGACGCGTTGATGAGGTCGCTGCACTTGTGGCGTTCGTAGCCGGTCCGGAGTCTTCATACATCACCGGGGCGAACCTTACCGTGGATGGCGGAATGAATGCTTAACGGCGAATTCAACAAAACTGCACTGGTGACGGGGGCCTCCCGTGGAATTGGACGAGCCACTGCGTTGGCGCTTGCTGAGACGGGTGTACATGTATTGGTTCACTACGGCCGCTCCGTTCAGGAAGCTCAGTCTGTGGTCGAGTCTATCCGGTCCATGGGAGGCTGCGCGGACGCGATAAGGGCGGACCTGGCAACCCCGGAAGGAGCAAGTTCGCTCGCCAAAGAAGCCCGCTCAATTGTTGGCGACCGGTTGGACATACTCGTCGCCAATGCCGGCGTGAGCAAAAGTGCCACCATCAAGGATCACACGATCGAGGACTTCGACAATCTCTTTTCGACGAACGTCCGAAGTCCGTTCTTCCTGGTGCAACAAATCCTGCCAATTCTCGGGCAAGGTTCAAACATTGTCTTGATCTCTTCTCTGGTAGCCCGAGCTGTTGTTGGGAAGCCTGATCTGGAGAATCCTTCGATTCTTCTTTACGCGGCGACCAAAGGCGCCATCGAAACTCTCGTCAAGAACTGGGCCGCGATTCTAGGTCCCCGCGGGATTCGCGTGAACGCGGTAGCGCCAGGTGTAATCGAGACGGACATGTCGAACTTCGCTAAGACGGAAGCAGGTCCCGAGGCCACTCTTGGTATGCAAGCACTAAAGCGAATCGGCAAGCCGGACGACGTGGCAGATGTAGTCGCGTTCTTGGTGTCTGACAAGGCGCGTTGGATCACCGGTGCCAGTATCCCCGTGGACGGCGGATCCAAGCTTTAGCAGGAGGCTGACGTGTACGCCTGTAGGGGATGCTTTCTAGGCATGGGAGTCCGCGTGAAATTACGAACTGTTCGTATGTAGTTGACTGGCCCCTGCTGCGCATAGATCTTAACGACCATGCGGAAGGGTGCCCAACGTCACAATTCCTTCCGTACCGATGCAAACCGAGTATCGTTTGTTCCGGGCCGCGCATCCGATGGACTGGATTCTAAAACTTGCTACGGTGGTGCGAGATCGTGGGGAACGATTCCGAAATTCTTGCCGCCTCAGCCCTTGAAACTCGATTCGAGACTCTCGTCCGTGTGTCTCAGGCAATCGCAGCGCACCGAGACCCGAAAGAGCTTTTCGGCGTTCTGGCCAACGAACTGCACCGCGTAGTGCAATTTGATTTCATCGGAGTGTCATTCCGCGACAAAGACTCTGAGACATTTCAAAATTATTTCATCGATATGGAGAGTCGGGCGGATCTGATTCCCGAGGAGCACCTAACACCCGAGGAGACGCTCACTTTGCGGGTTTACGAACGCCAAGAGCCTGTCCTCAGATCCACGAACGAAATGGAACCGTGTTGTGCACGGCTGCAAGCGATCTTGAAAAGGCTTTCCATTCGCTCCATCTGTGCCCTACCGTTGACGACGGCGCACGGCAAACTGGGCGCCATCACTTTCGGCAGCAGGCAGGTCGACACCTATCCGCCAGAAGAAGTCCGGTTCGTGTCCGAAGTGGCGGGCTATATTGCGCTAGCGTTCGACGACGCTTTGAATTTATCGGCGTTGCGGCAGGCGACTCAGGAACTCCAGAGTAAGAACGAAAGGCTGCAACTCCTCCTTGACGTCACCAATCAGGTTGTCTCAAATTTGGAGATCCGCGATCTGCTGCGTGCCATCTCTCAAGACGTCCGGCGTGTGATGCAGTGCGATTACGCCGGCTTGTCGCTCCAGGATGCGGAAACCAAGCAGTTGCGACTTTACGTAGTTGACTTTCCGGAGGGCAAAGGATTCATCCACGAAGAGTTGGTTTACTCGATCGAGGGATCGCCTTCCGGTACGGCATTTCGCACTATGAAGCCTCTGACGCTCCAGAGTCCCTTCGCAGGGTGGCTCGATTCCCCAATCGCTCAGATTGCGGCGCGAGAAGGTTTGAAATCCGTCTGCTGTTTACCCTTGATCAGCCGGAATCGGGCGGTTGGCGTCTTGGTTCTCGGCCGGCTCCGGGACGATGCCTTCAGCTACGCCGATCTGAGTTTTCTTACCCAAGTTGCAAACCAGGTTGCTCTCGCTGTCGAGAACGCCCTTGCCTACCGCGAAATTCGTGAGCTGAAAGAACAGCTCTCGAAAGAAAAACTCTATTTGGAAGATGAGCTCCGAGCGGAAATGAATTTCACTCAGATCATAGGGAGCAGCGATTCTCTGCGCAAAGTCCTGAAACGCGTCGAAACCGTCGCGCCGACCGATTCGACAGTGCTGATTTACGGAGAGACCGGGACAGGAAAAGAGCTGGTCGCGCGAGCCATTCATGATCTGAGCCCGCGCCGCACGAAGGCATTCGTCAAGTTGAACTGTGCGGCAATCCCGACCGGCTTACTGGAAAGCGAGCTCTTCGGCCACGAGAAAGGCGCATTTACGGGAGCAATCGCGCAACGCATTGGCCGCTTCGAAGTGGCTAATGGCGGCACGATTTTTCTCGATGAAATCGGAGAGATTCCTCTCGAATTGCAGACGAAGCTGCTCCGCGTTCTGCAAGAGAGGGAGTTCGAGCGGCTGGGGAGCTCGCACACACTTCGCACAGATGCACGACTGATTGCCGCAACGAACCGCGATCTGGAAGCGATGGTGGGGGAGCAGAAGTTTCGATCAGATCTATTTTTTCGCCTTAATGTTTTCCCCGTCCAAGTTCCCCCCTTGCGACAGCGTGAAGGGGATATTCCATACTTGGTGCGGCACTTCGCTCAGCAGTTTTCCAGACGTATGAATAAGTTCATAGAGACGATTCCGTCACCGACGATGGAGGCCCTGTGCCGATATCATTGGCCTGGAAACGTGCGCGAACTCCAGAACGTAATCGAACGCGCTGTAATTATTTCGACTGGGCCCCTGCTGGACCTCGATCTTGCCGATCTGCAATTTCCCAAAGCCACTCGCCCGGAAGAAAGACGCGCCACTCCGAAATCCTCCACAAACGGGGCACTTCATGACGTTTTGCAGGAAACAGAGCGTCAACAAATTCTCGATGCTCTCAAAGAGTCCAATTGGGTGGTGGCGGGTCCTCGTGGTGCAGCGGTACGTCTCGGAATGAAGCGGTCTACGCTTCAAAAGCGAGTGCATAAGCTCGGAATTGCACGCAGCTCAGCGTAGTTGTCTCGCCCCTCTTTCATTCAAACTCTTTCCGATATGTTCCTGCCCTCACTTTTCTTTGTCGGTGCTCCAAAACGGGCAGGCTGCCACGTGAGTGGCAGTGCCACAGTGGCAGCGTAATCTGACGATCTCTCTTTCGGTTCGCCATCCCACTACAAATCAATAAGTTCCGTAACCTTGAAGACCCTCAGCGATTTGGTCCTTCTGATGCATATCCCCTGAGTGAGGCATTGGCCATGGGTGGAATGCAAAGCTTAAACCAAGCGACAGATTCTCAATCGCACTTTCCTAAAAAACGCTCTCACTCTCCCATTCTGGAAATTGATTCCTGGATGCCCAGCCAAGTTCGAGCGATCTCGCCGCTCGTGGATCGTTTGATGAAATTGATTGAAAAATCCCAATGTGTTCCGGGAGAAGAGTTCGATACCGAGTTGGCGCTCCGCGAAGCGCTGAATAATGCGGTCGTGCATGGCAACCGGGAAGATCCAGAAACAAAAGTACACATCCGCTGCCGCTGTCAGCCGGGCAAGCAACTGTTCATCGTCGTGACGGATCAGGGAAAAGGATTCGACTTCAAAAAGGTAGTTGGTAACGGCATGGCAAAGGATCCCGATTCCGAACACGGTCGTGGCATCCAGCTGATGAAGGCGTACATGGACGATGTGCACTTTGAACGTGGTGGGTCGGAAGTCCATATGCGCAAGTATTCGCGAACTGCGTTCCGTTCGTGAAGATCATCGTCGAGAGGACCTCCAAATTGAGACGGCAAACCGGTTGACGGTCGAAAGACCACCAGCGGTCGGCCAAGCGCGAGTCATGACAATGCTACGAATCACGATTGCCGAAACAGTTTCCGAGCAAAGGTGGACACTTGAAGGCCGCCTCGTTCAGCCCTGGATTTCAGAACTGGAGTCCACCTGGAGGAAAACAGAAAACGCTCGCCGGGAGCGGAAATGCGTTGTCGATCTCAAAGGAGTGACCACCATCGACAAAAACGGAGAGGACGCGCTCGCAGTGTTGTCCAAGGAAGGTGCTGAACTCATCGCAACCGGTTGTTACACACGGCACCTCGTCTACAAGATCAAGAAAAACAATCGAATCGTTAGCTCTTAGGAAAGGAGTACGTCGTGAACAAGGAAACGGGCAAGTTGCTCAGACAACGCATGACGGCGAGAGAGGAATACATCTTTGTTGCCGCTGCAAAACGTGGAGATTCGGCCGCATTCGAGACCCTTTGCAAACAGGCCGCAAGCACAGTCCTTCACGTGGCATGGCGAATGATGCGGAACAACGAGGATGCGGAAGACGTGTTGCAGGAGTCGTTTCAGCAGGCCTTTATATACCTCGGGAGCTTCAATGGCGCTTCCCGATTTTCTACTTGGCTGACTCGCATCGCGATCAATGCTGCGCTGATGAGATTGCGCAAGAAGAATCGCTTGAGGGATGTGTCGCTCGATGAACCGGTCGAAACCGAAGAGTCGTCTACCCGGATCGATGTCGAAGACCTTGGCCTGAACCCCGAACAACTCTGTGCCCAAGAGGAACAGCAACGAATCCTCTCCGAAGCTATGAAAGCGTTGACGCCAGGAACGCGAAAAGTAATCGAATTGCGTGAGCTGGACGAGCGATCGGCTGCGGAGACCGCGCAAATTATGGGAATTTCCGTCAGCGCGGTAAAGGCTCGAGTGTTCCACGGGCGAAGAAAGTTGCGCGAAAGATTGAATCACTTTGCCGGGTCAGCGTGGGTCTCCGCAAGGAGCGTTTCGAGAACCACCGGTGACAAGAGACATATCTCGCAAAATCACTTCGCCTGCAATGCATGACGTGAAGCGATGGCGTTGTCACTGACTCGAGTGCGCGATGACCATAAAGCTGTCTCCAAAAGTTCCGCACGCCAGATTCGGCGGATTCTCGCAAAGAGATTAGGAGACAGTCAGGCCAATCTTCACTAAGAGTTTGTAAGGAGTCTAGTTATGTGGATTGTTCGAATCGCTTTAGACCGACCCTACACCTTTATCGTGCTGGCGGTACTGATCTTGGTTCTGAGTCCAATCATGATCTTGCGTACGCCGACCGATATTTTCCCTAACATTAACATCCCGGTGATCGCCGTCGCATGGCAATTTACTGGCATGAATCCCGAAGAACTGGAAGGCCGCCTCACGAGCCCGTTTGAACGAATCTTGACCACCACTGTTGACAACATCGAGCACATCGAATCGACCACCGTAAACGGTCAATCCATTATCCGGATCTACCTGCAACAAGGCGCGAGTTTGGACACCGCAAATGCCCAAGTGACAGCTATATCGCAAACCGGACTTCGGCAATTCCCACCGGGCACGCTCCCTCCCATAATCATTAACTACAGCGCTTCGAGTGTGCCTATTCTGCAGCTGGGCCTGTCCGGAAATGGTCTTTCGGAGCAGCAGTTGAACGACCTCGGGCAGAATTTTCTGAGGCCCCAACTGGTAACGGTGCCTGGCGCCGTGATCCCTTTCTTGTATGGAGGTAAGCAACGCCAAGTCATGGTTGATTTGAATCCCGGCCTGATGCAGTCGAAAGGGCTGTCGCCCCCAGATATTCTCAATGCTGTGCAGCAGCAAAATCTGATTTTGCCATCCGGAACCGCAAAGATGGGCCCGTTCGAATACGATGTTCGACTGAACGCCAGCATGAAGACCGTCCCAGAACTGAACGATATCCCGGTCAAGGTCGTTGGGAATTCCACCATTTATCTTCGTGATGTCGCGAATGTGCGCGACGCTTTTGCGCCCCAGACCAACATCGTCCGCCAGGATGGACGTCGCGGCGCCCTGGTCTCAGTCCTCAAGGCCGGCAACGCTTCTACTATCGACGTCGTAAAGGGCATTCGCGGCCTTCTTCCTCGCGTCGCGCAGACCTTGCCCTCGGAACTGAAGATTTTGCCGCTGGCCGATCAGTCCATCTTCGTCCGAGCCTCCGTGAACGGCGTCATCCGCGAAGCCGTTATCGCCGCGTGTCTCACCGGACTGATGATTCTGCTGTTCCTGGGAAGCTGGCGCAGCACCTTGATCATCGCTATCTCCATTCCGCTATCTATCTTGACCTCCGTCATGATCCTCAGCTTTCTCGGAGAAACCATCAATATCATGACGCTCGGGGGACTGGCTCTCGCCGTTGGAATCCTAGTGGACGACGCTACCGTCACCATTGAAAACATCGAGCGTTACTTCGAAGAAGGACATGCGCAGCGCGACGCCATCCTGGAAGGCGCGGCGCAAATCGCCGTGCCCGCCTTGGTCTCGACTCTCTGCACCTGCATCGTGTTCTTGCCCATGTTCCTTTTGAGCGGCGTAGCGCGATATCTCTTTGTGCCTCTCGCCGAAGCGGTGGTCTTCGCCATGCTCGCCTCGTACATCTTGTCCCGGACCCTCGTGCCAACGCTGGCGATGTATTTGTTGAAGGCAAAACAGCACGGCCGCGATCGCTCTCGGAATCCTCTCGTGCGGTTCCAGTTGGCATTCGAGCGCGCGTTCGAACGCCTTCGCAATTCCTACCACGCCTTTCTGACAACGCTTGTCCACCGGCGGTTGCTTTTTGTACCTGTCTTTCTTCTGGCCTGCGCCGCGGTGTTTCTCCTGGTGCCGTGGCTCGGTCAGGATTTCTTTCCGAGCACGGACAGCGACCAATTCATCCTGCATCTCCGCGCCAAGAGCGGCACGCGAATAGAAGAGACCGCGAAACTGTGCGACCTGGTTGAGGGCTCAATTCGCCGCGAGATCCCCGAGCGCGAGGTGAACAACATCCTGGACAATATCGGACTACCTTACAGCACCATCAATTTCATGCACAGCACTTCCGGCCTCATAGGCGCAGGCGACGCCGACATTTTGGTGTCCCTCAACGAAGATCACCACGCTACGGCAGAATATATCCAGCGCCTGCGAGAGACGCTCCGACGCGAATATCCCGGCACGACGTTTTACTTCCTGCCTTCGGATATCGTCACTCAGGTGTTGAACTTCGGGTTGCCTGCGCCCGTCGATATCCAAATCGAGGGAACCGACATCGATGGCAACCGCGAAGTCGCGGCCCGGATGCTGCAAGAAGTCGAACGTGTTCCAGGTATCGCCGATGCGCGCATACAACAAGCGTTTGATTACCCGGAGTTCGATGTGGCCGTGGACCGCACGAAGGCGGCCCAGGGCGGCTATACGCAGCGCGACGTAGCCAATAGCCTGTTGAACTCACTCAGCGGTAGTTTCCAAATCACGCCAATGTTCTTTCTGAATTGGAAGAACGGTGTGAGCTATAACCTGGTGACCCAGACTCCCCAATATTCGATTCAATCGCTGGAAGACCTACAGAACACTCCGCTCAACGCCCCAGCTGCCGCGCACCCTGAAATTCTGGCGGATGTTGCCTCCATCAAACGCTCGAACGAGATGGAAGTGATTAGCCACTACAACATTCGGCGGGTGGTCGATATTTACGCCGCAGTCCAGGGCCGCGATTTAGGAGCCGTGGGCCGCGAGGTCACGCGAATTGTAGATGCCAACAGAAAGTCGTTGCCGCGCGGCAGCTTCGTGACCGTTAAGGGCCAGCTGCAAACCATGCGCACTTCCTATATCGGGTTGCTAGGCGGCCTCGTCTTCTCCATCGTTCTCGTCTATCTCTTGATCGTAGTGAACTTTCAATCCTGGCTCGATCCTTTCATCATCATCACCGCGCTCCCCGCCGCGCTTGCTGGCATCGTCGGTTTCTTGTTCGTAACACATACAACCCTCAGCGTTCCTGCCTTGATGGGCGCGATTATGTGCATGGGTGTTGGTACGGCGAACAGCATCCTCGTCGTTTCGTTTGCGAAAGAACGACTCCTGCATCACGGAAACCCGGTCGAAGCGGCTATCGAAGCCGGCTTCACCCGGTTTCGACCAGTGCTCATGACCGCTCTGGCCATGATCATCGGAATGATTCCCATGGCGCTCGGGCTAGGCGAGGGCGGCGAGCAAAATGCACCGCTGGGCCGCGCCGTAATTGGCGGCCTGTTATGCGCTACGGTTGCCACGCTGATTTTCGTTCCTGCCGTCTTCAGCTTGCTTCACGGACGACGTGATCCTTCGACTGTCCAACAACAGGCGAGTGGCAATCCCGAGGCAATGCAAGCCTGAGTTAAGGGAACACAATGACATCGAGCGAGGAAAATATGACGAGCACGTCAGCACCAGAAGCGATCGAAGTACAAGCCACGCAAACGAGTCCCGATGGATTTCGTTCTCGTCCCGGAGCGCGGCGCCATACCGCGATCATTTTCGCGGCCGCCGCGCTCGCCCTTCTCGCTCTCGTGATTTACTCTGGCATTCATTCACGCGCCGTGGCCGAAACGCGACTCAAGCAACGCACCGATGAAGCCGCCATTCCCACGGTCGCCGTGGTCTTTCCCCGGGAAGGTGCCCCTACACAGGAGATAGTCCTGCCCGGTAATATCCAGGCATTCAGCGACGCGCCCATCTACGCGCGAACCAGCGGTTATCTCAAGCATTGGTATTTTGATATTGGCACGCACGTGCAGAAAGGGCAGTTGCTCGCGGAGATCGAAACACCAGAAATCGATCAGCAGCTCCAGCAGGCTCAAGCGGACCTGGACACCGCGCAGGCCAATCTGAACATTGCCAAAATCACTGCCAGCCGCTGGCAAGACCTTGTTACCACAGGCTCCGTGTCCCAACAGGAAACCGACCAGGCGGTCAGTAATCTCAGCGCAGTGAAGGCCGCGTTCGAATCCAGCGCCGCGAATGTGCGGCGCCTCGAACAGTTGCAATCGTTCGAAAAGGTCTACGCTCCATTTGACGGCATCATCACCGCCCGCAATACGGACATCGGAGCACTCATCGATGCTGGGGCCAATACACAGCCGAGAGAACTCTTTCACATCGCCGCCATTCGCACGCTCCGCCTCTACGTCGCGGTCCCCGAAGTGTACTCACGAGCTGCGCGCGCTGGTGCGCAAGCCGCGCTGACCCTCGATGAATTCCCGGGCCAAACCTTTCATGGCACTCTCGTCCGCGACGCCAACTCGATTGACATCGCGTCGCGTACGCTGCTTGTCGAGGTTGATGTCGACAATCCGACCGGACAACTCCTGCCGGGTGCTTACGTCTTTGTGCATCTCAAGTTGCCTGATGAGACTCGCTCGGTAACGATTCCATCCAATACGCTGATCTTCCGCAAGGAGGGCTTGCAGGTCGGACTCGTTCGCGACGGCAAAGCTGAGTTGGTATCAGTTAAGATCAGCCGTGATTACGGCAATAGCGTGGAAATCGTTTCAGGATTGCAACCCACGGACGCCGTCATCGTCGACCCATCGGACTCTCTGGTCGCTGGCATTCCCGTCCGCACGAGTAATAAGCCAGCAGGTGGGCCCGGCCGATGAGGTACTTTTTTGCCGTCATGCGTTTTATTCTCACCAGCATCGTCGTGCTGCTTCTAATGCTGCTGATCGTAGCTCTCGAGGGTTGTATCGTCGGCCCCAAATACGTCAAGCCCGGGGTGCCTACGTCAGCAACCTTTAAGGAAGAACCACCAGCTTCCTTCAAGGAATCAAGCCAGTGGCAGCCCGCTCATCCCGGCGATCAGGCGACCCGTGGAAAATGGTGGGAAATTTTTGGCGATCCGGAACTCAACAAGCTGGAAGAGCAGATCGCCGGTTCCAACCAGAACCTGAAAGTAGCGGAAGCGCGCTTCCGCGAAGCTCGCGCGGCCATTCGCTTCAATCGGGCCGCGCAGTTCCCAACCATCTCCACGTCGCCGAGCGCCAGCTACGTTAAGAGCTCAGACTATTCCCAAAGCTTTCCGTCCAAGATACAAGAGGCCAGCACTGGCAATTTCGTGCTGCCGTTTGATCTTTCCTACGAACTGGATCTTTGGGGCCGCGTGCGGCGTAGCGTCGCTGCCGCGCGAGAAGAAGCGCAGGCCAGCGATGCCGATTATGAGACCGCAAAGCTCAGCCTTGAGGCGGAACTCGCTCTGGATTATTTCGAACTGCGCAGCGCCGACGCTCAGAAGCAGCTTCTCGATGACACGGTAAAAGCCTATACCGACAACCTGCAACTCACGCTCAATCGCTTCAAAGGTGGCGTAGCCCCGAAGGCCGACGTGGCGCAAGCGCAAACCCAGCTTGATACGACGCGCGTGCAAGACACGGATGTCACCGTGCAACGAGCGCAATTCGAACATGCCATCGCGATTCTGATCGGAAAGCCGCCAGCGGACTTTAGCCTCGCAGCCGCGCCGCTCAACTATCAACCTCCCAGCATTCCGATCGGACTTCCGTCCGAACTCTTGCAGCGGCGTCCGGACATCGCCGCCGCGGAGCGCCGAGTGGCGGAAGCCAATCAGCAGATAGGCATCGCCCGCGCAGCGTATTTTCCAACTGTGACTCTAGGCGCATCCGCAGGGTTCGCCGGTACGCACGGTTCGAACTGGTTTACCTGGCCGAGCGGCTTCTGGGCCGTCGGTCCCGCCCTCGCCCAGACACTGTTCGACGGCGGACGCCGTCGCGCCGCCTCCGAATCGGCGCGCGCGAACTACGATGCCACGGTCGCAACCTATCGTCAGACTTCACTGACAGCGTTTCAGGAAGTTGAGGACAACGTCGCTGCCCTGCGCATTCTCGAGAACGAAACGCAACAGCAGGAGGAGGCGGTCGCGTCAGCGCAGGAATCTCTACAGCTTTTTACAAACCGCTACAAGGGCGGTGTCGACACATATCTTCAGGTGATCACCGCACAGACGACCGAACTCGCCAACGAGCGAAACGCCATCGATATTCAGCGCCGTCGTTTGGACGCGAGTGTGCTCCTAATCAAGGCGCTAGGAGGTGGCTGGAATGTATCCAATCTTCCTACGTTCGGTGCATCCTCCGTTCGGGACTATTGAGGGGCTCCAAAAAATGGCGGTCTTTCTGTCACCGGATTGTCTTAAACAAGATTGCTACAGAAATGCCCAAGCCATTGGCTCTGAATCGGTCCATTCGGCAGGGAACTGAATGCTGTTTTTTGAGGGCGCTTCTATACGGCAGCTGGGTTAAGCAGTCCCGCAGACTCGCAGGGACCTAACTCTCGATGACCGTTGCGGGACAAAGTCGGCAGCACCGAATTCAGAACATCACGTTAAGGAGAAGACTTATGCCAATAAGAAAAGCAGAAGCGGAATGGAAAGGAAATCTCATCGAAGGGGCCGGCCGCCTGAAGGTCGGTAGCGGGGCCTTCGACGGGCCATACTCGTTTAGGTCTAGGCTTGAAGAAGGGAAATCGGCGACCAAACCGGAAGAGTTGATCGGTGCGGCTCATGCTGGTTGCTTCACTATGGCCCTCGCCGCGGAACTGTCACAAAAGGGGATCACGCCGAAACGGATCCACACCGTCGCTAACGTCAAACTGGACAAAGTTGGAGAAGCGTTCGCGATCGCGCGCGTTGAGCTTCAGACGGAAGCCGACATTGCTGGCGTTGACGATGCGACGTTCCAGAAAATTGCTCATGATTCAAAACAGAACTGTCCCGTATCGAAAGCGATGGTCGGTACTGAGATTCGCCTAAACGCAAAGTTGCTGACGGCCGCAGCAGCATGACCGAGGTCCTCATCTGTGAATGTTTTGAAGAAGGCACTCATGGGCAAGGATGGCGTGCAAGTTAGCCGACCCGCTGGAACCAGCAGAAAGTGTGATCGATTTTCAAAAGGAAATGCGCCTGGCCGATGCGAGCTGGCAGATTAACATTTACGGTGATGCCAAACATAGTCTTACGGGTGGAGGAGCTGTGGGCGATAGAACACCCGAAGCTGGGCTGCATGCACAAACGGAAGCAAGATCATGGCAAGCCACGGTCGAGTTCTTGCGAGAAGTATTCAAATAAGGGCTAATTCTCGCGCTTCGATTGCACAATTTCGTCTCGACTGCCTAGGTCGGTTCAACAAATTGGCAAACCGTGAGCAGCCGACTCTCTAATAGGCAGCCGTTCTCGTAAGAAAAAGGCCGGAATCCTGGATTCCGGCCTAGTATCACTAAGATTGGTTGCGGGGGTCAGATTTGAACGGACGACCTTCGGGTTATGAGCTCGACAATCGCACTCTAAATCCCATTGATTCGGTTGCCTTTATAGCAATGACACCCCCGAAATCGGCGCAAAAAGGCCAAGTTTTGGACCCCAGTTGGACCCTGGGGTTGGGGTGAACCCCTAAGATGGCACAGTGGGGCGGAATCTCCAACGCGCACTAGGCGTTTTGATTCTGCCCAGCAACCGAAAACTAGCTAATCGCGATCGTCATCCTCGTCACCAAGGAGCCTCTCAGCGACGTGACGTAACCGATCTCGCAAGCGCCTGTGGCGCTGATCATCGTCCTCGCCAAGGTTGAGGTCCATACCTGAGATCTCAAGCTTTTCATACTTCAGACCCTTTACGCGGAGTTGTCCTCCCTCGAACTCATGCTCCCTCTCTTCTTCCTCTTCTTCCTTCTCTTCGTCCCAGGAAATATGGAAGAAAAATGGATCGATGGATATGGCCACCGGAGTGAGCCCGGTGACGTCGAGCAGCGTATTCGTGGTGAAGTCCGCGTTTCGCTGGTAATGAACTCCCTGGGGAAAATTTGCCAGGTCTGGTGTATTGTTGGCGCAAAAAACCCCATAGAAGTCTGTTCCCTGAGTTAGCAGTTGCTCGTAATCCCCAAGATACGGGCCTATAAGCGGATTTGCGACAGGCACGCCGGCCGGCGTGGTTGAGAGTACATAGTCATCCCAATGCGCACCCTTTTTGCTGAACCGGACGTGCGTCTCCCACCGCAGCGTCGTGGTGAGCTGCTGATAGACAAGTCCGACCTTGCCTCGGTCGTTTATCGCGATCGCTGGATTAGTAACATTGGTCACCGTGAGAAGGTCCGTGGGCGACCACGTTTTCCCTCGATCTTCCGAGGCACGAACGTGAAGCGTGTAGACACCAACCTGGACGTCACACCAGGCGATGAAGACGCGCGAGCTCTTGCGTGGGTCAACGGCGATGGTCAAATCATTGCCGACCCGCTCCTGTCCCGCGCCGAGAATTGTGCCGAGAGCAAGATTGGTCACGCCCAAGGCAACGCGTAGTCCTGGAAAGCCGTCCGTGTCGACGAGATCCTGGAACGGAGTCCCGCCAATGCCCCAGTGGTCGTCACGGACGACGACCACGTCGGTGGTCGTGCCAGACGGCGCGCGCCAGCCCATGAAGGCCGCATAAACCGTCCCATCCGAATGGACAGCAGGGCGGACTGCCGGTCCGTCCTGTCCTGCTGCGCCGGTGCTGCGAGACTCGATGACGACGCGGGTGAAGACCGGAGAGGAAGCCTCGCCGTCTGCCGACACATCGATCGAAGACGTCGCTCCAGTGAGATTGAGATTGTTGAAGCCAAGATAAACGCGATCCTTGCCCGTATCGGGCCCGTGAGTGACGGTCATGGTACGCACAAATGGCTGATCGGGCCCAAAAAGAATGACGGGAACCGTGTCGATAGTTTGCAGGCTTGTTGCGGTGAAGGGATCAGCAGTCCGGAGCGCAAGCATGTTCCCGTTATCGGCGCGTATAGGAGTGACGGCAAGCTCCTGCCGGCTGTGGCGCAGGGTGACATCGCCGGTGCCAAAGGTCGTCCCTCCGAACGTGGCTGAACCTGGAATCAGGGGGTTGAGGGTCCAGGTGTGGCCACGGTCACGCGACACGAAGATGGGCGCGAACGTGGAGCCGCCGGGATCCGGAGTCAGCGACGTCGTCGCGGACAATTGCCAGGGATTGCCGGGATGCACCGCCAGATCGGGCTCGGAGTCTTGGTTTGTTTCGTTGCTCACCGACTGAGGAATCATGTTCACGACTCTGATCTTAATTGCCATGGTTACACCTCTAAATAAAAGTTCCCGGGGAAAGATTCTTTTCGACAAAAAGACTTATTCTTTGCGCGAAACGAGTGCTTGGATCCTTGCTTTCGTATCCGAAGGTTGGAAATCCGCGCGGTCGAGCGCGGTGTACGCTTGTACGGGCAGGCCAAATTGCGTCGTTGCTCCCCTTCGGAGGATGAATATCCCTTCCTCTTTCTCGTGGAATTTCGGGGCCAGCGACCAGCGATGGTCGTGACTCGAAGGAAAGAACACGTCTACTTCGCCATTTCCCGTTTTTCCCTTGAGCGCCGAACTGGCACGAAGCACCGCAACCATCCAGTGCGGCGAATGGAACGAAACCGACTCCTTAATACCGCTTGGTCGGGTCCGCACCACTGTGCCCGCGACGACCAATTCGGCTCCTTCCAGTCGCGACCGGAGGTGGCGAAGCGGCAGCCCATCGATTGCCGCCACCACATCTTTTTCGACTTTCCCGCTGGGATCGAGATGCCCTACTTCACGAACGGCGATCTGTGCGCCATAAACCAAGCCGTTCGCAAAGTAAATCGCCTGATCGCCTACACTCGGCCGATTACCATGGAGCAGTTCGATGGTCACCGACCGGCCTGCCAAATCTCCAAGAGCTGAGCCCGCCCGAAAAACTCCGTCTATGCGAGCGAGCACCGACCGGTCGCCCGACGGGAATCCGGGTTCGTTCGATTGATTAAGTTTCGATACTGTTCCCGTAAAGATCAGGCTCGATTCTTCCACAAGCCTTTCAACTTCTTCGACATTCGCAGCCATCTGTCACCTCCTAGGGCGTTGAATTGGACGCCGGGTAACGGGGTCTACAATTTCAGTTTGTCGAGCTACCGCACTTCATTCAGCGTTTTATTGGAACTGCGAAGCGGGGGAGCCTGCCCCTGTTCCGCGCTGATACAGAGTAGTGTTCCTTCCTCGAAAAACGTTTCACTGAAGTGGCAGTGCGCCCACGGAAGGAAAGAATGGCTACCTTTTCACGACGAGAGCTGGAGGGTTCTTGACCAGCGCAACTCACTCAAGGCGCTGCACGGGCAGGGAATCGAGGTGGATTCCACGTTTTTCGCTGCTTTCGCTTTGCAGTCCTTCGCAGGGGAGGGGTGCCGGAGAACCTGATCAAACTGTGGCTACAAAACTTGATGGACCTTTACGCCGCGCAATTACGGTACGACGTGGCCTATCGTCGCGAATGGTGTGAGAAGGCTGGCTTGGGATTTGAGTTGGGCGAATTGGGATACAGATTGGAGGTTCCAATTCGCCCGTCACTCGTTGCGTAAACCTGTCATGAGGCAGGTTTTAGAAAATGGTTGCGGGGGTCAGATTTGAACTGACGACCTTCGGGTTATGAGCAGTACAAATACACATGGCCCGCTGATTCTGCGCGATTTAGCTGGCATTCAGCCAATCTTACTTCTTTCCCAAGTCTTTCTCACGAGAAAGGTTTGTCCCCGGTAAGCGCACTTGAGTGCGGAGGCGTGCGCATAACGCACGGACAGATGGTACGTTTGCATTTCAAACTCAGATTGCAAATAAAAAGCCATGCGTGCGGCTGGACCCTGCGTCGTGGCGGGAACACGAGCCGAAACACCTACGCTCAAGTTCGGTGAAAAGTAGATATACTCGCATCGAGTGGCAATACTGTGTTCATCGTTGCGACCGTACTTTCTCTGATACCGACCGCGCTTCTCGCCGCCGCGTGGCGAAAATATTTCCTCGGCGCGAGAGACATACCGATACCCCGATGGAGGTTATATTCCGGGGGAATTGCACTGTTGCTGGCTAGCTTAACAACTGCGTGGGAGTTGGTGTTTCTTGTTTTTTGGTTTCAGGGTGCTGGAAGTTTCCGCGGCGTGTCGCTGCCGCCCGTAATCTGGAAGGTTGTTGGTGGAATTGCCGTATGGATGTTCTTTGCGAGTATCCTTCTAAGCTTTTTAGGAAAGGGCCGATGGAGATTTTTTATTTCTGTCTGGGCGGTGGCAGTCTGCTTTGTGGTGCCGCTCATCTTCGCGCTGGAATTGATCACGAGCAGATCTTGGTAAGTCGACTTACCGCAAGAGTTGGGCAGATTGTCGAAAAGTTCGAACTTCTGTCGTCGCTCAAGACCCAACTTCCCGCTTCTCCGGTTGAATTGTACCGAGACTGTACCGAGTCCGCATAGCGGACGTAACCCCCGACCCGCGTTGTGGCTCGCCAAAACTTGAGCCGGGTGTCCCTCGCCAAAATCATCGCCGTAACAATGTGACGTTTGACGGGAAACCGCTGGATGGAGTTTTCGTTATGCACAGTCCTTAGATGGCCTACTTGGCCTACCAAACAAACCAAACTAGAAAGGGGGCCTAGTTAAACAGCCCCCTTTTGGACTCGCATCCAAGACACTTTGGCGCTTTGGCGAGACACCGGGGTCAAGCGACTTTGCGGGCGGATTTTTCGAGGAGTTCGTGGATAAGGGTTTGGTAGGGTTTGGATTGTTTGGCGGCCATGCGGCGGAGTTGGCGGAGAAGTTTTGGGGCGATGCGGATGGCGATGAGCTGTTTAGCGTTGCCGGTGGCGGGGCGGCCGACTCGGCGAGCGCGGCGGAGTTCGGCTGGGGTCGATTCGGGGATGTCCGAGAAATCGAGCTTGCTATCCGGTATAGGCTTGGCGTTCTTGGCGAGTCGCCTGGCGTACGCTAATGATACGAATGAGTTCCTGGCCATGTTTTAGTCTCCGCTGCGTGTACACCACGATAAGAATTCTGCCCGTGAGCGACGAGCCGAGGCGCTTCGAGCGCTGCTCCGAGTAGGAGTGCTCGTGATCGTCCCAATCGAGCGCGTCGGGGTCGACGAAAATCGTCGCGGCTTCTTCAAACGAGATACCGTGTTTCTTGAGGTTGGTCAGAGCCTTGTGGGCGTCCCAAGAGAACACATTTGTGTATATACGCTAATTGGGAGGGATTGTAAATAGCGCGAATTTCAGGAATCTCAGGCGCGCTCGTTAGCTGGCTATACGAGAAACACCCGGTTTCGAAAAATAATGTAAGTCCTTTGAAATCTGGTGGACGAGAGGGGATTCGAACCCCCGGCCTCCTGATTGCGAACGGGGAATCACTAAAGCTAAGACGCGTCGCCACAATCAGTGAGCTTTTTGAAAAGGCGGTGAATTGCCATGTGGCTCGCCAAAACTTGAGCCGAGACCAAAGACGGGGCGGTTCTTGGTAGGACAGACGTGAATGCGATTATTGCCTCGATACAGCATGAAGACTCTGGAGGGCAGGAACCCGAGTGCGCGTGGAGCGTACGCATATATAAAG
>Ga0210394_10003765_pt1 | contig 18489 bp, 17 predicted proteins | sample IncBWC12MmetaG_FD_160121 | JGI IMG/M metagenome (GOLD analysis project Ga0210394, IMG submission 160121) | Forest soil microbial communities from Barre Woods Harvard Forest LTER site, Petersham, Massachusetts, United States - Inc-BW-C-12-M | ecosystem: Environmental > Terrestrial > Soil >... | reverse complement strand
AGCAGCTCATGGAGAGCTACGGAGGCGACGTGAAGCTGACCCTGGCCGCCTACAACGCGGGGCAGGGAGCGGTGGCGCGCAGCGCCGGAGTGCCCCATTTTGCCGAGACCCGCAACTACGTCAAGCGCATCACGCAACTGTACTACGGAGGATCGGACCCAGGTTCTCACTTTCTGGAAAGCCCCATGCATGATCCAATTCATGTGGAGAGGGACGCCCGGGGCATGCTTCACATCAGCAATACAGAATAAAAGTGCGCGCAGTTTGTTGGCGAGCCAGCTCCCAGTTATCCCAGGGATTCGTTTTTAATTTTGCGATAGCGATTTACCGGCCGTTCAATTGAAGAATCGAATTCAACGCGTGCTGCGCTGGAGTGCGGCTCTGTTCGCGCTATTTCTGCCTGCGCTGGCTGTTCACGCCCGCGTACATAAGTCCGGTGCCTGGGCCGATTCGCAATTTGCCGCCGCGCAACGTATGCAGGAGGTATTAGAGGGTCAGCCTATCGACAAACGGACGCGGCTCGATTATGAACGCGTGATCAATGCCTATCGTCGCATTTATCTGGGAGCGCCCACTTCCGGCCGCGCCGACCCCAGCGTAGTTGCCGCTGCCCAGATGACCGAGGAATTGGGACGGCGCTTCGATGATTCCGACGATTTGCGGTCGGCTATTCGGCAGTACGAATTTCTTCGCCGCGAATATCCCGGGAGCAAGTTCCGCTTCGACGCTCTGTTCAGGATTGGCGAGATTTACAAAGACGATCTTCACGATAAGAGGAATGCCGATGCGACCTTCGGGGAATTTGTGCGCCGTTATCCGCGCAACCAGTTCGCCGCGGTGGCCCGGCAGGCGCTCGCCGAATTGGCACAGCCGAGCCGCCGCTCACAGAAAGACATAAGAGCTGCTAAGGATTCGAAAGAGCCGCTGAAGACAAGCGCGGACGCAGATTCGGCTGCCAATAACGAGTACGCGCAAAATAAATCGATCAATCAAACCGAAGCTGCTGAATCCGCGAGCCCGAAACCGTCGCGAGTCATCGGAATCCGTCACTGGTCGACGCCGGATTACACGCGGGTGGCGATTGATCTTGAACAGGGCGTGAAGTTCGAGTCGCAACGGATCGAAGCGCCCGATCGCATCTTCTTTGACCTGCTTGATACTGAGCTAGATCCCAAGCTGGCCGGCAGGACATTCGATGTAGGTGACGGCCTGTTGAAAGATATTCGCACCGCGCAGTTCAAAGCCGGACGCGCCCGCGTCGTGCTCGATCTCGACGAACTATCGGAATTCGATGCGTCACTGCTGGACAATCCGCCGCGCCTTATTATCGATATTCATAACAAACCGTTCACCGCCTCCGCAGCGATAAAGGCAAGATCAATAGCAGACGACGAAAATTCTTCAGACAGGGGTGTTCCGGATCCGATAAGCGGAGAAGCTTTATCAGCGGAAAAAGTTTTCATGGACAGATCGGCTCGCCGCAACTCGGTGGTGATCAGCAACGGCGTTAAGAAGACCATCGTTGAGGCCGACAACGACAGCGCCGAGCAAGCAGAACCGCTCGCGCAAGACACTAATACTAATAAAGACACGCCTAAGCTTGACTCTATCGATCTCAAGAAGATCAAGCCGGCCAGCGTTGACACAGTTTCGAATCTGCCTTCTGACCGCGCCAAGAGGAGCAGCAAAAGCAAGCGCAAGTCTGCAACCGCTGACTTCGACATGCGTGAAGCCCGGCCGACGGCCAGCGGAGACCGTTCGCTGATTCGCGCGCTTGGATTGAAGATTGGAAAAATCGTAATCGACCCCGGCCACGGAGGCCACGATACCGGCACCATTGGCCCCACCGGCCTGGAAGAAAAAGATCTGGTGCTCGACGTGAGCAAGCGTCTTGGCAAGCTGCTGCAGACGCGGCTGGGCGCGGAAGTCATCTATACGCGCAGGGACGATACTTTCATCCCGCTTGAGACTCGAACCGCAATTGCGAATCAGGAAGCCGCTGATCTTTTTGTTTCCGTGCACGCTAATTCAAGCCACGATCGGGATGCTCGCGGAGTGGAAACTTACTACTTGAATTTCACGTCATCGCCGGAAGCGCTCGAAGTCGCCGCCCGCGAAAATGCGGTTTCGGAAAAATCCATTCACGAGTTGCAGGACCTGGTGAAAAAAATCGCGTTGAAAGAGAAGATCGAAGAATCGCAGGAGTTCGCCGCCGACGTCCAGCGCTCTCTGCACACCGGTCTGGCGGCGAAGAGTCCCGGGCAACGCGACCGTGGCGTGAAAAAGGCTCCATTCATCGTACTTATCGGAGCCAACATGCCGTCGATCCTCGCCGAAATTTCTTTCCTCAGCAATCCCGGCGATGAACACCGCCTGGAAACTGCCGACTACCGCCAGAAGATTGCCGAATCACTCTACCGCGGCATCGCCAAATATGTCAGCGGCCTCAGCGGAGTGAAAGTCGCCAGCAAAATCGACAAAGGCGAGGGGCAGTAGCGCCCCGTTCGCGTGTGCTTGTGTGCAAACCTATTCCGCAAAACGAAAAATACGCTGTCATCCTGAGCGAAGCGAAGGATCTCTGTACTCGCTGGTACAAACAAAGTGCATGGATCCTTCGCTTCGCTCAGGATGACAAAGCGTGTTGATTCGTATCAGGGCGTCGCTTCAGCGACGCCGAACCGCCGCAGATCCAGCAGCGCCTTTCACGCGCCGTTGAAAAAACTTCACTCGCGGCACGCCTAAAAGAGGTTGCGGAAAAACTTCGAAATCGGCGACTGGGGCTTTGAAAGGGCGCGGCTTTCAGCCGCGCCGCACATCGTTTTTGGTGACTTACGGCACGGCTGGGAAGCCGTGCCCTTTCAAAACTCCGACGCCCAGAGCTTTTTCCGCAACCACTAAAAGGCGTGCCATGATACGAATCACCAGTTTTTCAGCAATTGTTCGGGCGCGCCCGGTTCGCGATACGACTTTTTCCGCAGCCTGCTATCGAGCGGTCTCAGTCGACTCGCTCGGCGCAAATCGGACTTTCACCGTTTTAATCTCATACGGGTTCGTGTGCACGGTCACAGAATCATTGCGCACGGCAAGCTCTGCAATCGATTTCTCCATCAGATCGGTTTCTGACGCCGACTGCGCTCCTGGTGGAACGTGTAGTGTCACATCCACTTCTTTCCCTGCCCACTCATAAAAACGCAGCACCAGCGAGTCGTCGTCCTCGGATTTCTTGATCGCGGTCAGCACCACGTTGTCCGGCTCAACTCCTACGAAAGAATATTCGCTCGGAAGAGTTCCCTCATGTTTGTGGGGTTGCACGGCGATCATTTTGTAATTCAGTTCGTAGCCGCGGCGAACGGTCCGAGCGTCTCGCCAGTTCCCGCCATGCGGATACAAAGAATACGTGAATTCGTGATGACCTTCGTCGGCATGCGGGTCGGGCCATTCCGGCGAGCGCAGGAGCGAGAGACGCAGCACGTTGCCCCTCACATCGTATCCGTACTTGCTGTCGTTAAGCAGGCTGAAGCCGTGGTTGGCGTCAGACAGATCGGCCCAGCGCTGCGCTGGGACTTCGAATTTGGCTTGTTCGGCGGGAGTGTTGCGAGTTGTCGGACGCTTTATCGAGCCGTAGGGGATTTCAAAAGTGGCCTTGTCGCTGTGTGCGCTCAGAGGGAAAGCAACTTTCAGCAAAATATGTTTTTCGTGCCACTCTGCTTGCATCTTCACATCGACCCGCGGCACGCCAGCGTACATGGTGATGTCTTGCACGAACGTGGAATTCTGGAAATGCTTCTTTACGCGAATCACGGCGCGCAGTGAACCGTCCTCGACTAGCTTTACCTCGTCGGCTTTATCCAAATCCCAGTGTTGTTTCTCGAAATCGGCGTCGATGTTCCATGCATCCCATTTTTGCGGTTTGTCGTAAAAAGCCTGTAAAAGATTTCCGCAAGCGTAGGTCTTGGGTCCGCCGGTATCGGTTTCGGAAGGAGCAAGCGCTTCGGTGTGAGATCGCAGATCGACCATGCTGGCGATGCATCCCGTCTGCGGATCCACTTTGATTTGGACTTCGGCATTTTTCAGCATCGTCGCGGAAGCCTGGACGAATTGGTTGTTGTCTTGAGGCGTTCCGGCTTTCGAAACCGAACGCACAAGAAAGGTTTTGTAGCCGAGCGCGGGCATATTCGCAAGAATAAGGAGACGCACCCGGTTCGTGGCTGAATCCATTGCTAGTAAGTACGATTCAACTCGGTTGCCGGTGGCATCGACAACTTCTACATGTTTAGCTGGACCGGGAAGCTGGACATCAGTCTCAATCACTTCCGTTCGCGGCCAGGAGAGCGAATTGAAAACCACAACCGGAACTCCGTCTCCTTGGGTGTTGATGTGAGCCGTGATTTCGTCGAGCGCCTCCTCCGTCATCTCTTTCGCCGAGCGTGCGACATCCTCCAAGTTTCGCTTAGCGTCGAGATAGTTAACCGCGATTCCCGAGCCGGGCATCACGTCGTGGAAATGATCGAACAATAAATTCTTCCAAGCCAACTGGAATTGATCTTGCCCATAGGGCCGGCCAAAGAGCGCAGCCAGCGAGGCGTATTTCTCCGCATCGAGCATCAATTCCTCATCGCGACGAATTCGCTGTTTTGTGTCGGCCTGCGAGGTGTACACGCCCCGGTGATATTCGAAATAGAGTTCGTCATTCCAAGTGGGCACTTTAAGATTTGGAAGTTCCTGATTCAGGTCGGCGAAGAAATCTTTAGCAGTGCTGAAGTCAATCTTCGGGAAAGCTGTGTTTGGGTCGCGCAGGCGATTCGCCTGATCGAGCATGGTGCGCGTCGGTCCGCCGCCGTGGTCGCCGATTCCATACAAATAAAGCATCTGCGGCGAATCGTTGAATTTGTTTCCGTAAATCGATGGAGCGTATAATGCCAACTCCTTTGTTATTTGCTCAGCTTCGAATTGATTGGCATATTCGTGCGGAAAGTAAGTGAGCAGGCGGCTACCATCGGGGGCTTCCCACCAAAATAGTCGGTAAGGAAATTTTGTGTAATCCGTTGCCCACAGCAGTTTGCTGGTTACGAAATAATCGATGCCAGATTTCTTGTAGATTTGCGGAAGCTGCCAGTTGTATCCAAAGGAATCCGGATTCCAGCCAATCTTGATGTCGGCGCCAAAGTTCTTTTGGAAATATCGTTTGCCGACCAGAATCTGGCGCACCAGCGACTCGCCATCCGGCATATTCAGATCAGGCTCGACCCACATGCCGCCGATGACCTCCCATCGACCCTCCTTTACGCGCTGCTTTATCTGTTCGAACATGTCCGGATATTTTTCCTGCATCCATTCATACGTTCGCGCCGAAGACATGGTGAACTTGAAATCCGGATACTCGCGCATCAAATCGAGAACGCTCTGAAATGTATTGCGCACCACTTCGACAGTTTCCGTCCACGGCCATAACCAAGCCATATCAATATGCGAGTTGCCGACGGCCCGAACGGTGAACTGTTTCAACCACGGATTCAACGATTGCAGTTTGCTCTGCGACTGGCGCAGCGATGCATCGAAGCTGGCCAGGTCGTTCTTATCGAGCGGCGAAAAATCGATAGCTTTGACTGCGGCATCGAGTTGCTGCTGGCGTTTAGCGCGACCCTCCTCGTAGGCCACAATCATCGGGCGCGCCGCCAGAATTTCCATTCGCAGCATCGCCGGATCTGGCCGCTCCGCGGCAGGTTCAATCGTCAACTGTGCGTGATGAAACTGCGCTTCTACGTCGGGCGCGCCGATCCGCACCGCAATCAGAAACTTCTGTCCCGGCTGCGCATTTTCCGTCAGCGGAATCGGCTGCTGCATGTCATCGTCTCCGCGCGACACCAGCGACCCGTTTGAAAATACTGCGATCGTGACTGGACCTTTGTTATTCCAGTTGAAGTCGAATCTGAGATCCAGCTTGGCGCGCGCGCCCTGTACCGCATAACCGTTGATCTTCTCGGGAATCTCGATCCAGCGGCGCAGCACGCGAGGCCCAGTCGACCATTTGTCTCCGACTCTCACTGTTTCCCAACTGGAATCATCGAACGACGGATCCTCGGGATGCGGCACATCAGCATGAAATCGCCAATCGGGCAATGGCAGAGTGGTCAGCGATTCCAGGCGGTCCAAGGTTGGCTTATACGGATCGTTCGTGCTCGGAGCTTGTTGGGCGGAGAGTAACGTGACTGCGAGTGCGAGAAGCGCACACACCATCCATCGCTTCACTTGCATTCCTCCTTCATGGCTGTATAAGCGAATGAATAGGGTACTCGCGTTGGCTGCGTCTTGTCAGGCAGGCGAACAGTTTTTCGTTACGAATTGTCATCCCGACTAGAGATGTCATCCCGAGCAATGCGAGGGATCTCGGTTCTTGCATGCACCAGCGCTATCGTCACGGCCAGCAAGACCCTAGATGCTAGCCGCCGGCGATTGCTCCAATAATGATGAGAGGCTCTGCACCCGAGACGACGGCGGCGGGCAGCGGCGTCTCAGGCGGCTCGTGCGATAGATCCTCCTCACAGGCAAAGAATCGCAGGAATGGCCGACGCTGAAGGGTGACGTGATCGCGAATCGTCCCCCGCAGCATCGGGTATTCAGCCTCGAGTGCGTCGAGGACTGAGCGGAGCGAGGCCTGGCCCTCAACCTCGATCGACACCTCGGCGCCGACGTGCGCCAGGGTTCGCAGGTGTTGCGGAAGCATGACTCGGATAGTCATTGTTGCCGGGGTCCTTCCGGCTCGACGTCTAGCATAGCAAGCTCCTCCCAAAGGCGCAGACTTAAATCAAGCGTCATCGAAAGGGATTCCGAATTGTCAGATGCCGATTGATTACCTGCCCATCCTGCAAATCTTCGGAATACAGCGTCTTACACCCAGACTCCAGAGCGGCGGAAGCTACCAGCGCATCGTAGATGCCATATCCATACCTTTCTGCGATGGCCAATGCTAGTTTGTGCGTATCGAGCGAGGTCGGAACCGGGTCGGGGCACAAAATGCAAATGAGATCCAAAAACTCATTCACCTGTTTCCAGGACATACCCAGCTTCCGACGCACCACCGAGACAAACTCGTTCAATGATTGAATGCTTATCATGCTGCCGCTTGCCAGCAGGGCCTCGGCTTTGGACGCGCGGGGATCGTTCTTTGCCACCGCGTAGATCAACACGTTTGTATCGAGGAAGTCCCTAGCGGGCATTGGCCTCGGCCCGGTCGAATACAAACCCAGCCGGCAAAGGACGACGCAGTCGGCGCAAGCGGTCGAGAGCCCGCTGCCGGGCAGGATCGCGGCGCACTTCAAATTTCCGCGCGTTCGCGATCCTAATTTCGATCTGGTCGCCCTCTTTCAAATTGAGAGCTTCCACAACTTCAGACGGTAGCCGCACCGCCAGACTGTTCCCCCACTTTGACACCTGCATATTGCCTCCGATCATATTTGATCTACATTGCGATTGTATATCTTCAGCAGAGGAGGAGGCAATCACTTTAGTTGGGGGGCAACTCACGCTAGCGTCTGGACCTCCACGCTCAGCACCGCCGGAAGATCGCGAACAATGGGATTCCAGCTGTCTCCGGCATCGGCCGATGCGTACACTTGCCCGCCCGTGGTTCCGAAATAAATGCCGCACTTGTCGAGCGCGTCGACGGCCATGGCATCGCGCAGAACGTTGACGTAGCAATCGCTTTGCGGCAGACCCTTGGTCAACGCCTCCCATTCACTTCCCCCACTGCGGCTGCGGAAGACGCGCAGCTTGCCCTCGTGTACGTAGTGCTCCGAGTCGCTTTTGATCGGGACAACGTAAATCGTCTCCGGCTCATGCGCATGAACGTCGATTACAAAACCAAAATCGGTTGGCAGATTTCCGCTGATCTCTTGCCACGAATCGCCGGCATTGTCGCTGCGCATGACGTCCCAGTGCTTCTGCATGAACAGAACGCCTGGGCGTGACGGGTGCATGGCCACATGATGAACGCAGTGCCCAATTTCGGCATTTGGATCAGGGATATATTGCGAACGCAGTCCGCGATTGATCGGCTTCCAGGTTTTGCCGCCGTCATCGGTACGAAACGCCCCCGCGGCTGAGATGGCGATGAACATCCGCTGCGGATTGCTCGGATCCAGAATGATGGTGTGCAGACACAGGCCGCCAGCGCCAGGCTGCCACTTCGGGCCTGTTCCATGGCCGCGCAGCCCAGAGAGTTCCTTCCAATTTTTCCCCCCATCGGTCGAGCGAAACAGCGCGGCGTCTTCTACTCCGGCATAAACCGTATTGGGCTCCGTCAATGACGGCTCCAGATGCCAGACCCGCTTGAATTCCCACGGATGCTGCGTCCCGTCATACCACTGATGCGTGGTGAGCGGCTTGCCGCTTTCGGAGGCGTCGTAAACAAACTTGTTGCTATCGCTCTTCGGCGGACCCGGCTCGGGCGCTTGTCCCGCCGGTGTTCCCGGCTGATGCCATGTCTTGCCTCCGTCATCGGAACGCTGAATGACCTGTCCAAACCATCCACTGGTTTGCGACGCGTAAATGCGATTCGGATCAACAGGCGATCCCTTCATGTGGTAAATCTCCCAGCCCGCAAAATGCGGGCCGCTAACCTCCCACTTTTCGCGCTTGCCATCCGACGTCAGGACAAACGCGCCTTTGTGTGTGCCAACCAGAACTCGCACTTTGCTCATGCTTCGCTTCTCCTTAATTATTATTATTCATTCACCGCGATAAGCTCGCTTCAAACCTTCAATGTCGATCTTGGTCATTTGCAACATGGCCTTGAAGACTCGCTGCGACTTCGACGGATCTTTGTCGCTCATGAGTTCCATCAGCGCCTTGGGGATAATTTGCCACGATACGCCAAATTTGTCTTGCAGCCACCCGCACTGAACTTCTTTTCCGCCGGCCGAGAGCTTCGTCCACAACTCGTCAACTTCTGCTTGCGTCTCGCAGTTCACAAAAAACGATATGGCAGGAGAAAAAGTGTAATGCGGGCCGCCATTCAAGGCTGTGAATTGTTGACCTTCAAGCTCGAAAGTTACCGTCATTGCGGATCCTTTGGGTCCTGGTCCCGCGTCTCCGTATCGGGCAACGTTTAGAATTTTCGAATTCTTGAAAATCGAAGTATAAAAGTTTGCCGCCTCTTCCGCATTGCTGTCAAACCACAGGAATGGAGTTATTTTTTGCATCTTTCACCGTTTACAAATCCGAGCTTGCGCTGCCGAGATCGGACGTCAGTAAGCATCCGTGGGTGCAGCCGTTCCATCCGACCACTTTGCGACCGGAACCAGGAACACGGTCACCGGCTCGGGAGCGCCCTGAAACTGTCCACTGAGCATAATCGGGGAGCCGGGCAGATCTGCACCCCAAGCGGCGCCCTGTGTGAGGGGAGCGTAAATCATCAGGTGGGCCATGTTATGGCCGTCGGCATCGGTAAGATACGCCTGCTTCGACATCATGTAACTCATCGCTCCGGGTTCGAAAGGGGGCAGTTCTTTGCGATCAAGCGCAGCTTTCAGGTTGTCCATAATTTGTGCTTTGGAAAGCCCGGCCAGCACCCAGTCTGTCCGTTTGATCGTGAGCGGCAGGATGGATCGCACGGCTGCTGGATTGAAGCAAATCGGCCCACGCAGCTTTGGGTTCCAAAACTCAGGGCGGTCGGACGGGGACATCCACGCTCGTTCGACGACACACACGAAGCCATTCTTGCCTTCGACTGCTGTCTCGTAGCCATGCGGCCCGAGAACCAGGATCTTCGCATCGCGTGAAATAGAATCCGGAGCCGCGCTACGGGCCAAGGCTATCTCGGCATTGCGATCCGTCATCAGGTATTGGTCAAGCGAGGCCATACTCGGATACGGTGTTTTGGCGTCCTGCGCGTGGGCCTGCCACGTGCCTAGCACGACAGCCAGGGCGAAGGCTGCCAGTGCGAATGTCTTAGCCATCTTCCTGTTCATTGATCGCTCCTGAATTACGGGATTCGAAATTCGAGCCTACGCCGTGAAAACATTGGCGCAGGCTCGATTGCCGTCGGTCTCGCTACTTGATCCTCTACGCGGCCTTTTGCATCTGGCCGCGCATTTGCTTCATGAACTCGCGCATTTTCGCGATGTGACCAGGCGAGCGCTTCTCCATCCAGACTTCAAAGCGTTGCGCGGCCTTCTCCATATGCGCGAGGAACTGCTTATTGGCCCATTGTTCCCGCCCTTCCGCGATAGTTGGCTTGATCCGCTCCCAGACCCCGAAGAATTCACCGCTAGTTTCGAAGAACAGATCCTCGTGAAGCAAACCGTAATTCAGCAAAGCGCAGGTCTGCTCCCAATAGCTGACCACCATCATGAAGTTGGTGCCTCCTTCTGTCCCGGGCGCGGCCACTCGCATCGCGTCGTTCCAGTTGTCTGCGAGGTAGCTCTTGAAGAACCAGTCGCGAGCCTGCCGAAGCCGGGCCTCGCGTCGCTCTTCAAAGACCTGCAGGTGGAGTTGTGCTTGTTCGTGCGTAGGTTTTGTTTCCATGGTCCTTATCTCCTTATGTTTTCTGTGTTTTTGCATTGATAACATCGAGCTTCGACCTCGTGCGCTTCACGTATCTGCCTGCGGGCATTTCGCAAGCCGAACGACTAGACCTTTTGCCCGCAGTTAATCATCCAAGGTATGCCGAACCGATCAACCACCATACCAAAACGGAGAGCCCAAAATGTCTCCTGGAGCGGCATCTGAACCGTTCCGTTTTCTGCCAAAGTATGAAATATTCGCTCTGCCTCTGCCGTATCTTTGACGTCAACTTTCACAAAAAAGCCTTGTGGTTTTTGATACTGATCGGGTGGAGCGTCACAACCCTGCAATAGATCGCCTGCCACGTCCAGCGTGGCGTGGATAATCTTATTGCGCCATTCCGGGGGTACCTGACTGTCAGCTGGCGTACCCGCGTGCGTCAACATGATCACGATTTTGCCGCCCAGGCACGTCTCGTAGAATTTGAACGCTTCCTCGCATCGACCGTTGAAAGTAACATACGAATTCAGTTGCATAGTGCTGTCCTCGAATCAGTCGGTCGGCAGATTCGGGATCTCTACCACTGGCCGGATCTCGACCGTGCCCTTGCGGGCGGCCGGAATCCGTGCAGCAATGTCGATTGCATCGTCGAGATTTTTGGCTTCGACCATGAAGTAGCCCCCGAGCTGTTCGCGCGTCTCCGCGAACGGACCATCAGTTACCAGTCGTTTTCCGTTGCGCACCTGAATACTAGTCGCAGTCGAAACCGGCTGCAGCGGCGAGGTGCTCACAAACTGGCCATTGGCCTTGAGCTTATGGGCAAGCTGCGTGGACTCGCCGTAACACTGCTGGCGCTCAGCATCGGTCCAAGCCTGCTCGTCGGCATAAATTAGCAACATGTACTTCATTTCTGCGCCTCCATTAGTGAGTCGAACGGTGCGTGGCCAAATCGACAGCGTCGTCGCGCCCGTCCAACCGGGCGGTGACGCCCGGTTTCTATTATCAAACAACTCAAGTCTCTCCGTTTGCCTCTGAATTTGTATGCCTCCATCAGTAAATCGAACGATCGAAGTCTAAATCGACACTCCATTAAAAAAATTATTACAATCAATGTATGCCGGTCCAAGCCAGCGAAGCCATCGAAGCACTTTATCGCTCCGATTGGGGCCGAATTGTCGCCAGCCTGATCGGCCTCATTGGTGACTTCGACTTGGCCGAAGAATCTGCGCAGGAGGCCTTTGCCGCTGCCGTGGATCAATGGCCAGTGTCTGGAGTGCCAGACTTCCCGCGCGCATGGATCATCCAGACGGCGCGGCACAAGGCCATTGACCGCATCCGGCGTAATGCCAGCTTGGAAGAAAAACTTGATTCGTACGTTAACTCCGGTTTGGTACGGACAATCGAAGTTCCGGATTACGATAGCAACGAAATTCCCGACGATCGGCTGCGCCTGATCTTCACATGTTGCCATCCTGCACTCGCTCCGGAAGCGCAGGTGGCGCTGACCCTTCGCACCCTGTGCGGCCTCGAGACCGATGAAATTGCGCGCTCGTTTCTCGTACCCTCGGCAACCATGGCTCAGCGACTGGTACGTGCCAAACGCAAGATTCGGGACGCCGGCATCCCTTATACGGTACCCGAGACCACCGACATGTCTGCCCGGATCGAGGCGGTGTTGACCGTAATCTATCTTGTCTTCAACGAAGGTTATGCGGCCACTCGCGTGGGGCCGCTGGTGAGGACCGATCTTTGCGCGGAAGCCATTCGTCTGGGACGCCTGGTCAGGTCGCTAATGATGCCCCAACCGCCTGCCGAGGTTACAGGTCTGGTTGCTCTCATGCTGCTGCACGACGCGCGGCGCGATGCCCGCGTCGATGCTGCCGGGGACATCGTTGTTCTCGAAGGGCAGGACCGGAGCCGTTGGGATCACCGCCAAATTGCCGAGGCTGTGCCGCTGGTCGCCGAGGCTTTTCGCGGTGGAGCTGGGCCGTTTGCGCTGCAGGCGGCAATTGCCGCCGTCCATTGTGAGGCAGCACGGGCCGATCAAACAGATTGGCCTCAGATCGTCCGCCTCTATGATCTGCTTGAGCGCGCACAGCCTTCGCCGATTGTTTCGCTGAACCGCGCCGTAGCCGTGGCCATGGCGGACGGCGCCCAAAGCGGCCTCGCCTTGATCGATCAACTCGCCGCCAGCGATGATCTCGTCAATTATCACCTGCTGCACGCCGCCCGCGCGGACCTGCTGCGCCGTCTTGGCTCGGTGGTCGAATCCGCAAGAAGCTATGAACGCGCACTGGCGCTGGTCACTAACGATGCCGAACGCAGGTTTCTCGAGCGTCGGCTGGGCGAAGTTCAATCCGCAGGCGCGCAACCAGCATCCGTCGAACGTCATTGAGCTGGACGGGCGAGAGACGCCCGTCCTCCGTCGTCCGAGTCTGAAAGAATTGACAAGCGTCACATCCCTCTGGTTCTATCGGATTGCCGTTTCAGCTTAATTAACAACTCGATGGAGGATGGGCGTCCGCCCGTTCAGCCGCGAAGCAACAATCGCAAGACAACGCCGGATAACGGCTCGGCTGAAGGCAAGCCCTGATACGAATCACCCAGTTCTTCTGCAAACTGTAGCCTATATAAAGGACGACCATCTAGAGGCGGCTGTTTTCCAGCCAGGGGACAAACTGTCCCGTTTACCGGGCAATCCGTCCATCCCTCGTGTTTTCAGCAATATACACCGTGCGTGCCCTTGGAAGCAGGCCAATCTGTCCCCGCCAACCCACCCGCCCTGCCGGCCTAAGTGATTGATCCCAAGCCAGTTAATACGCAACTCCTTTGGCACCCCATCTGCATTATCAGTAGCGAAGCAGATTACTTTGTCAGGAGTGTTTACGTGCAAACAAAGAACAAGATCGGATGGCTGGCGGTGTTAACGGTGCTGGCCTACGTAGTCGTCCAAATCGTTCCCCAAAGGATTTTTAACCACGCTGTCTCGATGATTGCATCAGCCGTTTGGGGCAGCTAACAGCACATGACAAGTTATGGGAAGGATCGGAGCGACCCATCAATGAAACCGAGAAACTTAGAAACTCAAAAATGGAAGGGCATACGGACGGCGCTATTGCAATTTGCAATTCCCGTCGTCCTGGCGACGGCGAGCTTTGCAGTATCGCCGGCGCAGCTCTTCAACCAGGGCCCCGGCACTGCGCACGGAAAGATTGCCCGCGACCTCGATCGCAGCCATCCGAACAAACGGGTGGATGTGATCGTGCAGTTCAAGATGACTCCCACCGCCAAGCATTACCAGAGAATGGCAGCTCGTGGCGCGAGGGTTAAGAGCAGACTGCATGGCATCAACGCGGCGGCTTTCAATCTTCCGGTCTCCGCTCTTGCCAAGCTCGAGAAAGATTCCGACGTCGTCTACGTCTCGCCGGATCGCAAAGTTACTCTCAAGGACAACAGTTACGAGGTCTTCGCGTCGGCTGTCGAGGCGGACATCGCCGACCAGCAATATGATCTCGATGGGACTGGAATCGGCGTTGCCGTGATCGATAGCGGCATCGCCGACCACGTTGACCTTCACAATGCCAACGGAAGCCGCGTGGTTTACTCCGAGAGCTTCGTGCCAGGAAATACATCTGGCGTCGATGCCTACGGACACGGCACCCACGTCAGCGGCATCATCGGCGGAAATGGCAGCGGGTCTGGACAAGGCTCGGGCTACGCCTCACAGATTACGGGCATAGCTCCGAATGTCAACATCATTAACCTCCGCGTCCTTGATCAGAATGGCGCCGGCACTGATAGCCAGGTGATCGCTGCCATCCAGCGAGCCATCCAGTTGCAGGCGCAATACAACATCCGCGTCATCAATCTTTCGCTGGGCCGAGCGGTGTATGAAAGCTATACCGTCGATCCTCTCGACCAGGCCGCGGAACAAGCTTGGGCGGCAGGCATCGTCGTCGTAGTCGCCGCCGGCAACAATGGCCGCGATAATTCAATGCACACCCATGGTTTTGCCACCATTGGTTCTCCGGGTAACGATCCCGCCGTCATCACCGTGGGCGCCACCAGGACATTCAACACCGCCACACGGAACGATGATGCTATCGCCAGCTACAGCTCCAAGGGGCCGACCTTGGTTGACCACATCGTTAAACCCGATGTCGTGGCTCCGGGCAACCGAATCGCGTCCTTGCTGGTTAAGAACAGTACTCTCGACACTACCAACCCGTCTCTCGAGATTGCGCCGTCCGGGCCCTGCGGTCCGGGCTGCAGTAATCGGTATTTCCGGTTGAGCGGAACGAGCATGGCGACACCAGTGGTCAGCGGCGCCGTGGCACTCATGCTGCAAAATGATCCGACGCTGACACCGGATACGGTGAAAGCTCGCATCATGAAGACGGCCTGGAAGGGATTTGGCGTATATTGCCGGTCTTGGGACGTCTTCAATAACGAGTTCGACAACCAGTACGACCTGTTCACCTACGGTGCGGGATACCTCAATGTTGACGCAGCATTAGCCAGTACAGATGTTGCCAACGGTGTTGCTCTGTCTCCGACTGCGGTGTTCAACCCATTAAACAACAGCGTGAGCATCGTCAATACCAACTCAGTGACTTGGGGCACCTCGGTGCTGTGGGGTAGCTCAATTGTCTGGGGCAACTCCATCATCTGGGGCAACTCGGTATTGGACGCGAACTCAATCGTCTGGGGTAACTCGGTGGTGTGGGGCAATACTGTAGACACAGGCTTCAGCATAGTCTGGGGAAACAGCATTGTCTGGGGCAGCTCGACAGCAACTTCGGCCTATAGCGATGGCCAGGACGGAGAGAACTAGCCATGACAAAACTCTCGACAAACACCAAACTACTTGTCGGGCTCATGGTAGTCCTCGGCACTGCGATTCTCGTGCAGGTGCCGCTGAATTGGGGACACCCGGCCTATGGACGCTTCACCGGAACCTTCCTGGTCGCACTGTTAGCAGCGCGGCTCAGGGTCTCGCTGCCGAAGCTGACCGGATCGATGTCGGTGAATCTACCGTTCATCCTTCTGGCGCTCAGCGAACTCAGCCTGGCTGAAGCGCTTCTGATCACCGCCACTTCAACGCTGGTGCAATGCCTCTGGTCCGAGGGTGCCCAGCAAAAGCCGATGAAAGTAATGTTCAACGTGGCCGTCACCCTGATCGCCGCTCAGGCCGCGTGGTTCACCATGCAAGCCGTGGCGCCGAATTCAGGACTTGGCCTCGCCCTGGGAGCAGCGGCATACTTGCTGGTCAACACTATCCCGGTGGCGTCGATTATCACCTTGACGGAAGGCGGCAACGTGTTCGGAATCTGGAGACGCATCGTGCAACTAACGTTTCCTTATTTCGTCCTTGCCGCGGGCGTAGCAGGCCTGGCCAAACTGGCCGCGCATGCCTTCGCTTGGTATGTTCCACTGCTCATTCTGCCGTTGATGTTCTTCGTTCAGCGCAGTTTCACCGTATACTTCCACGCGCTGCGTGAAGCCTCGGGACAGAAGAGCACTTACGCCATGGCAGCAGGCACCAGCCGCGCCTAATGTAAGCAAAACAAGAAACCTCAGAGGGTGCCCCGTCCAAGCTAGCTTGGACGGGGTTTTTTAATGTAGGCGGGGGCGTCTCGCCCCGTGCAGCTTTGCGACGAATTCGTTTTTGTACGCCGAGGCTGCCTCCTAATGCGCTGCGCAGCTCTGCTCCGCCTGGACGGGCGAGGCGCCCGTCCCCACACGTGCATTTCCTGGGCGGCGAGGGCTAATCTTCTACCACTCCGGCGGTCATTTCTTCCGCGGGGGCGCCGGCAGCTATGCCTTGCGCGATGATCAACTGGCGGCCTTCGACTCTGATCTTCGGGAGTTGCAATCCGAATAACGCTGCGCCGCCGATGCAGGCGACTGCGCCCATGGAAACCGTTAAGGGCGCGCCCAGCCGATCCGCCAATGCTCCTCCTAGGAAAGCTCCGAATGGAGCCATGCCCATAAACATCATGGAGTACACGGCCATCACTCGTCCGCGTAGATGATCCGGCACCATCGCCTGGATCAGCGTATTCGACGACGACATTTGTAACATCATGCAGAAGCCCACCGGAAGCAGCAGCGCGGTCGAGAGCCAGAAGTTCCGCGAGAGAGAAAACAGGATCAGGCTGACTCCGAAGCCTCCACAAGAAAGTGCAACCCATTTGCCCAAGCCCTGCACGCTGCTGCGCGCCGCCAAGGTGAGCGCGCCCAGCAGGGCGCCTATGCCCGTGGCCCCCATGAGGATCCCCAATCCACGCACACCGCCATGCAGGATCTTGTCGGCGAAGACGGGCATAAGAATGGTGTACGGCATCGCCACCAAACTCACCAATCCCAGTAATAATAAGATGGCGCGAATGGGAGCGGTCTGGCGGACGAAGCGAAAGCCTTCGATAATATGCGCCCAAGGCGATGCAGTCGATGCGCGACGAGCTGGATGCTGCACTCGCATCATCATCAGTCCAGCGATTACCGCGATATAACTCACGCCGTTGGCAAAGAAGCACCAGCCCTCTCCAATCCTGGCGACCAAAATTCCGGCAATCGCCGGGCCGACGATACGCGCGCCATTGAACATGGATGAGTTCAGGGCAATCGCGTTCATCAGATCTTCTTTGCCGACCATGTCGACGAGAAAAGCCTGGCGCCCGGGAATGTCAAAGGCGTTCACCACGCCGAGCAACGCTGCCAGCACGAAGATGTGCCATACGTGAACCCTTCCGGTGAGGGTCAAGAACGCAAGCGCCAGTGCCAAAATCATGGACGCGATCTGCGTACAAATTACGACGCGCTGGCGGTTATACCGATCGGCCACAATGCCGCCCAGCGGAGCGACCAGGAAAACGGGAAACTGGCTGGCGAATCCTACGGAACCTAGGAGCAGAGAAGAGCCAGTAATCCGATACACAAGCCACGCTTGTGCCATACTCTGCATCCAAGTCCCGATGAGGGAGATGAGCTGTCCGCTGAAAAAAAGCTGGAAGTTGCGATGACGTAGGGCGCGCAAGGTCGCCGGCAACGTAAGGCCTCGTGCGTCGGCTCTTTTCAGAGCTTGCTCGGCAGAACTGGCTTTGCGTGCTGGATGGCTCAAAGCTGAATCTTTCTCTGCTCTTTTAGGATGCCTATGCCGCACATTCCGATTCCGCCGTTCGGTTTTCGTCCCGCCGAATTTAAGACTTCCCAGAGGCAGGCCGAGGAGGTAAAGTCGGAACGTTGCATTCGCGGCTGGTGTCTAGTATAGAGGAACACATTATTCGCTTTAGTGGAGAAGCTATGAGCACCGATCAGATTCATCTTGAACGCCGCTCCGCGCAACGATTTGAACTCCACTTGCCAGTCTCCGTACGTCTCCCGCAGACGGCTCGCGAAGGATGCGGCTCTATACAAAACCTAAGTGCACGAGGCGCGCTGTTCCACACCGATTTGCAGATGGCAGAGGCGGACCGCATGGAGATCACTCTGGTCATGCCGTCGATGATCACGCTGGCTGAGAATATGCGCGTGCGTTGCGGCGGGAAAGTTCTGCGAGTGCTTTCGTCCGCTCAAGGTAGAGGATCAGTCGTAGCCGTACAGGTTGAAAAATACGAATATCTGCCAGAGACGGAAGTCGCATCTTCCACTTCTTCTCGGATTGGAGCTCTGCATGAGCATCCGTATGAAGAGAGGCCAGTTCGGCTTCCAAGGCCTTAATGTCCAAATGAGCTGCTGCGAGCCGATTTTCTCACGCATGTTGCTTGCAATCCCTAGGCTTTTGCGTAGAATACCGAAGTAACAATACTCAGGGACTCCTTCACTCCGGGGTTTTCCGCTGCTGTGCTTGTCCTTTTATTAGTTCTTTTGAAAATGTCTGTATGATGAAGGTCGCACCGAAGTCCATTACTGAAGTCACTTGGCGGGGTGCGCATCTCTTCATAACATGCACGTGACAGTAGATAATTGAGATTCCAGCCATGC